>Ga0307277_10000118_pt1 | contig 24473 bp, 26 predicted proteins | sample ER_DNA_116_FD_194473 | JGI IMG/M metagenome (GOLD analysis project Ga0307277, IMG submission 194473) | Bulk soil microbial communities from the East River watershed near Crested Butte, Colorado, United States - ER_DNA_116 | ecosystem: Environmental > Terrestrial > Soil > Floodplain | place...
AGCACGGCGGTCTCAGGTTAGCCGGATTCGGGGATCGATCCAGGCGTAGAGAAGGTCGACGACGAGGTTGAAGAAGAGAATGGCGATCGTCGCGAAGACGACCACGCCCTGGACCGTTGCGAAGTCGTTGTTCCCGACCGCGGTCACCAGCGTCCTCCCGAGGCCGGGAAGCTGGTAGACGGTCTCGGTGAAGATCGCGCCGCCGAGCCCGACGCCGATGTCCATTCCGAGCATCGTCACGACGGGCAGCATGGCGTTCCGCAGGACGTGCGAGACGAGAACACGCCGCTCGGGGGCACCCTTGGCCCTGGCCGTTCGCACGAAGTCCTCGTTCAGCGTCTCCATCACGTTGGCCCTGATCATCCGAACGTAGAGCGCCGCGAACAGGATCGCGAACGTGCACCACGGAAGAATCAGGTGGTAGAACCACTGCCAGGGACCGCCGGGCAGGCCCGAGTCGCTCGGAGCGCCGAAGAAGTTGGCGTAGTTGGCGATCGGCGTGACCTTCCACTTGACGCCGAAGAAGTACTCGAAGATCAGCCCGATCCAGACCGGGTGCGCCGACACGCCGATCAGGACGAAGATCATCGCCGACCGGTCTAACAGCGAGCGGGGCTTGAGGGCGGAGTAGACGCCGACCATCAGCCCGATCAGCATCCACAGCACCACGCCTCCGAACACGAGCGAGGCCGTCACCGGCGCCGCATCCTTGATCGTCTGGTTGATGCTCTGCCCCGTGGCATACGACTGGCCGAGCGACCGGTGGATGATCAGCCGGTCCAGGAACTTGCCGTACTGGACGTACAGCGGCTTGTCGAGCCCGAGCTTCTCCGTCGCGAGCAGCAGGCAGGCGCGTGACGCCTGATCGCCGCCACACTGCGCGCGGGCCGGGTCCTGGGGACCCATGAAGAAGATCACGAACGTGACGAACGTGATCACGATGAAGAGCAGCAACGCCCAGAGAACTCGCCTGACGAGGTATCGGAACATGTCTAGGTCTCGCGCTCCTTCCGGGATCCTATCTCAGTCGTGAAAGCACATGAGGCCGCTTCAAACGCGTGAGGCGCCGGCTGAGCCGGCGCCTCACGTTTTCGTGCCTGTTCTTTCGAGCCTCCTACTTCAGTGCCAGAGCGGGGATGCTCCAATCTTGGTAGATCCCCTGGTAGACGAGGCCCTTCGGGTTGACGCGATTCGAGAAGAAGTAGCGGTTGTTGTACGTCCGCTCAACAGCCATCGGTGCGACCTTGTTCATGATGTCGAGGTCCATCTGGCCGTAGACCTTGAGACGCTTCGGTCCGACGAGCCTGGCTGCCTTCTCCATCTTCTTGTTCCATGTACCAAGGTTCATGTACGAGTAGTTGACGTTGTTCTCGGCCTGGATCCCGCCGCCGTACAGGAGGATGTTGATCCAGTCGTACGGATCGGGATAGTCCGAGCACCAACCCATGGAGACGCCCATGTCGAGGGGGTTCGTCTTCACGCCCATGGCGGTGTAGATGTCGCCGCCCGAGTAGCCCTTCATCGTGATGTCCCCGGACTTGAAGCCGAGGTTGACGAGGTCCTGCTTGACGATCTGGGCCTGGGCCGGGTTGATCGTGCCAGACGAGCGATAGCCGACGGTGATCTTGCCGTTCTTGAAGTGGCCCTTGGCCAGCTTCTTCGCCGTCGTCAGGTTGCGGGTGTACAGCTTGACGTTCTTCCAACCGGGGACGCCCGGGTTGAAGATGTGCGTCCAGCTGCTGCCGGCGTACGGGCCGGACTGTGCGACGTAAGCGCCGCGGGTGATCGCGTAGTTGATCGCCCGGCGGAGGCTCGTGTTGCCGCTGAACAGGTTGCGAGACATGTTCATCGGCAGGTAGCCCGTGCAGTTCTGCGACTTGCTCCAGAAGCGGGTCTTGTTGAGCCCGTACTGGCTCGCAACGCCCTGCACCTCAGCCGCAGGCAGCGGGCCCTCGTCGATCTGATTCGCCTTCGTCTGGTTGAACGCCGTCTGCTCGTTCAGGTTCCACTGGAGGTCGAGACCCGACAGGTTGCGCGGCCGCTGGCGGCCCGGGCCCTTGTGCCAGTACTTGTTCTGCCTGAGCGAGGTGAGCGTGTTGACGTTGTTGCGCGAGATGTAGTAGGGGCCTGCCGACGGCAGGCTGTTCCCGCTGACCGTCGTGACTTCCTTGTTGATCGGCAGCTTGGTCGAGGTCGCCTGGAAGAAGGGCATCGTGATCTTCGACATGAACGTGCCGTCGCCCTTGGTCAGGCGGATGATCAGCTTGTTGCCCTTGGCCCTGACCCCGCTGACGTGCTTCGCGGCTCCCGAGTTGACCTTCGCTGCACCGACGATGTTGGTGCCGTTCTTGTCGGTGATGAACTGCGCGCCCGGGGACGCCAGGTCCTTGTTGGCGACGCGGTCGATCGCGAACTTGAAGTTCTTTCCGGTCACCGGCTTGCCGTCGCTGAAGCGGAAGCCCTTCCGGAGGGTGAACGTGTACACCTTGCCGTTCCTCGACACGGTGAACTTCGACGCCACCTCAGGAAGCAGCTTGCTGCCAGCCGGACCCGGCTTGTCCGGATAGTTGTAGAGTTTTGCCGCGGTCGCGTACTCGAGCCACCACGCGGTCGTGATGTAGCCGAGCTGCGGGTCGATCTGGACCGAAGCCCCAGTCGTTCCGGACTTCCAGATCCCGCCCTTCTTGAGCGCACTCGTCGTGTTACCGGCGCTCGCGAAGCTCGCTGCGACCAGAAGGCTTGCCCCGGCCACGAGCATCGCGACCGAGAGCCATAGCCGTCTGTGCATGTCTCTCCTTTCCGTGAACGTCGAGCCGAGGCACACCCCGGCCCGGGACGGGCGCCTGCCCCGTCCACCCGTCTGAGACGTGGAAGTAGGCGATTGGTTAGCGCAGGTGCCTGCCGACGGCCGGATCCAGCCCGAAAAACGCGATATCTAGGAGGGTTTGGCGGACAGCGCGGTCCGACGGCACACCGGGTATTTCGTCAAGCCTCCTAGTTGCTCGAGCGCGGGTCGAACGCGTCTCTGAGGCCGTCGCCGAGCAGGTTGAAGGCGAGCGTCGTCAGCAGGACGGCCAGGCCGGGCCAGAGCATCAGCAGCGGCCGCGTCGTGTAGTACTCCGGCGCAGCCGAGAGCAGGTTGCCCCAGCTCGCGTCGAACTTGATCCCGAGCCCGAGGAAAGACAGGCCTGCCTCCAGGAGCACGAAGCTGGCAACGGTCAGCGTCGAGTAGACGATCATCGGCGCGACGAGGTGAGGCAGGACGTGGGAGCGGATGATCCGGGTGTCGCTGGCCCCGATCATCCTGGCCGCCTCGACGTACTCCTTCTCCCTGATCGAGAGCACCTGGGCGCGCATGATGCGTGCCGGGTAGAACCAGCTGAACAGGCTGAAGATCAGGACGAGCGTGATCACGCCCTTGGGGAAGAATCCTAACGTGATGTTGTCCAGCTGCGGGCCGATCGTGGCAGCCAGCGAGATGATGAAGATCAGGAGCGGGAACGCCATCGTGATCTCGGTGAGGCGCGAGATGATCGTGTCGATCCAGCCGCGGAAGTAGCCCGCGACCGCTCCGAGGATGACCCCGATGATCATCACCCCGAGCGTCGAGAGGCCGGCCACCTCGAGCGAGATGCGGGCGCCGTAGAGGATGCGCAGGAACTCGTCCTGGCCCAGCCGGTTCGCCGCGCCGAGGACGAGGATGTCCGTGTGCCCCGTGTACGGATTCTTGATGTGGGCTCCCGGATCGGCCGGGAGCAGGCCCGTGAGCGAGACGGCCTGATCGCCGCCGGGGCAGCAGCCCGGGGCGAAGAGATCGTTCGGCCCGTGCCCGATGTAGTGCCTGGCGAGCGGCGCGCCGCCGAAGGCGATCGCGATCAGGAGGATGATGAAGAAACCGCTGGCGATCGCGATCTTGTCGCGCCTGAAGCGGCGCCAGACGAGCTCCCAGTACCCGCGGGCACGGATCGCCTCGAGCTCACCGAGGGAAGCGCCCGCTTCGCTCGCGACCGCTGCGCCCAGGCCGCCGGCGCCGGAGGAAACAACGACTTCTTGGTCTCGCTGAGGCATGAAGAAGAGCCGAGTTCGCAGACTATAGACGAGCAAAAGCCACGGAGGTTTGCTGGCGCTATTGGGTCAGCGCGTCTGCGCCGGCGACGACCTCGAGGATCTCCTGCGTGATTTCGGCCTGCCGGGCGCGGTTCAGATCCAGGGTCAGGCTGTCGATCAGCTCGACCGCGTTCTTCGAGGCGTTCCGCATCGCCGTCATGCGGGCCCCGTGCTCGGACGCCGCCGACTCGAGCAGGGCGCGGTACACCTCGGTCTCGAGGTAGACGGGCAGCAGCCGCTCGAGGATCTGCTCCGGCTCGGGCTCGTAGATGAAGTCGCCCAGAAGCGCCTCACGGTGCTCTTCCTCCTCGTGACGCCCGAGCACCTCCTCCGAGATCGGCAGGATTTGCTGCTCGGTGACACGCTGGACGAGCGGCGAGACGTACTGGTTGTAGACGAGGACGGCCCGGTCGATCTCGTCCTCGGTGTAGAGCTCCGCGAGCCGGTGCGCGACCCCCTGGGCGTCGGCGTAGGCCGGCCGGTCGGTGAAGCCGGTCCAGGCCTGGTCCACCTCGTAGCGGCGGAAAGCGAGCGTCGACCGCCCCTTCCTGCCGACGACGAGCCAGCGCACCTCCCTGCCCTCGGAGCGAAGCGTCCGCTCGAGCGCGAACGCACGGCGGAGGATCTGGCCGTTGAAGGCGCCGGCGAGGCCGCGGTCGCCCGTCAGCGCGACGACGGCCACCCGTCTGGGCTCCCGCTGCTGCAGGAGCGTCAGCCCGCGCAGAGACGCGGCCGCCCTGGCGGTGCCGGCCGTCAGCTCCTGCATCCGGTCGGCGTAGTCGCGCATCTGAACGATCCGCTCCTCCGCTCGCCGGAGCCGGGCGGCGGCGACCAGCTCCATCGCCTTCGTGATCTTGCGCGTGTTGCGGACCGACCGGATCCGCCGCTTGATGTCCTGGAGCGTGGCCATCAGTGCCCCTGCCAGTGATGGCGCCCAGGCTCTCGGTCGCTAGCACCAAGCCAGAGGCCGCGCTCGTCCGCGGCCCAGGCTGGTCGCCTGGGCAAGGGCGAGGGTGGGCTCTGGTGCAGCGTGATAGCGGGCGAGAGACGGGCGTTCATTGCTGGGAGGGGCACTAGGCGACGAGCGGCTCTTCTTCCTTGACGGCGAACGTGCCCTTGAACTTCTCGATCTGGGAGTTCAGGCGCTCCGACAGCTCGTCGCCCAGGTCGCCCGTCTCGCGGATCTCCTTGTAGAGCAACTCCTCGGCTCGCATGAACTCGCGCAGCTCGTCCTGGAAGCGCGAGACCTGCGGCGTCGGAATGTCGTCCAGGTAGCCGTTGATGCCGGCGTACAGCGCGACCACCTGCTCCTCCATCGGCCAGGGGTCGTACTGCGGCTGGTTGAGCGTCGCGACCATTCGCTCGCCGCGCGCGAGCGTGCCCTGCGTCGCGGCGTCGAGCTCGGAGCCGAACTGGGCGAAGGCCTCGAGCTCGCGGTACTGCGAAAGATCGAGCCGCAGGCGCCCGGCGACCTTCTTCATCGCCTTGGTCTGCGCGCTCGCGCCCACGCGAGAAACCGAGCGCCCGACGTCGACCGCAGGGCGCACGCCCGAGTAGAACAGGTCGGCCTCGAGGAAGATCTGGCCGTCGGTGATCGAGATCACGTTGGTCGGGATGTACGCCGCGATGTCGCCGGCCTGCGTCTCGATCAGCGGCAGCGCCGTCAGCGAGCCGCCGCCGAGCTCGTCCGAGAGCTTGCACGCGCGCTCGAGCAGCCGCGAGTGGAGGTAGAAGACGTCGCCCGGGAAGGCCTCGCGGCCCGGCGGGCGGCGCAGCAGCAGCGACAGCTGGCGGTACGCGTCGGCGTGCTTCGAGAGGTCGTCGTACATGCACAGCGCGTGGCCGCCTTTGAACATGATGTGCTCGCCCATCGCGCAGCCTGCGAACGGAGCCATCCACTTGATCGGCGCGGCTTCGGAGGCGCCCGCGCTGACGATGATCGTGTAGTCCATCGCACCGGCGTCCTTGAGCCGCTCGTAGACCTGCGCGACGGTCGAGGCCTTCTGGCCGATGGCGACGTAGATGCAGACAACGTCCTGGTCGTGCTGGTTGAGGATCGTGTCGACGAGGATCGCGGTCTTGCCCGTCGAGCGGTCGCCGATGATCAGCTCGCGCTGGCCCCGGCCGACGTTCGTCATCGAGTCGATCGCCTTGATGCCCGTCTGGAGCGGCTCCTTGACCGGCTGTCGGTCGACGACGCCGGGCGCCTTGAACTCGAGCGGACGGGTCTCGTCGGTCTTGATCGGGCCGGCTCCATCGAGCGGCCGGCCGAGCGGGTCGACCACGCGGCCGAGCAGCGCATCGCCGACGGGCACGCTCGCGACACGGCCAGTGCGCTTCACGGGCTCGCCCTCGGTCACGTGCTCCCACTCGCCGAAGAGCGCCGCTCCGACGTTGTCCTCCTCGAGGTTGAAGGCCAGCCCGACGACCCCGTGCTCGAGCTCGAGCATCTCGAGGGCGACGGCGTTCTCGAGGCCGTAGACGCGGGCGATCCCGTCGCCCACCTGCAAGACCGTGCCGACCTCCGCGAGGTCGGTCTCGACGTCGAACTCCTCGATCCGCTGCTTGAGGATCGACGTGATCTCCTCGGGCCGTAGCTTCACTGAGTCTCCTCTCGTGTCATGCGGTTGCCAGCTCCCGTCGCAATCGCTCGAGGCGGCCGCGCACGCTTGCGTCGAGCCTGAGCGAGCCCACCTGCAGGACGATGCCTCCGATCAGGGCCGGGTCGACCCTGCGCGTGGCCTCGACCTTGCGGCCGGATGCCTTCTCGATCTGCCCGAGCAGGTCGCGCGCCTCGTCGTCCGAGAGCTCGATCGCGGTAGTGAGCTCGGCGTGGACGATTCCCTCGTGCTCGGCGACCAGGCGCTCGAACTCCCGCGAGATCTCTTCGAGCTGCCCCGTGCGGCCCTTGTCGACCAGGAGGAGCAGGAAGTTGCGCAGGAGCTCTTCACCGCCGGAGAGCAGATCCTCCAGGGCCGCCGCTCGCGCACGCGGGTCGAGCTGCGGATTGCGCAGGAGCTCGCGCAGCTCCGGAACCTCGGCCTCGGCTGCGACGACCTGCGCCAGCTGCTCGCGCACCGGCTCGAGCCGGTCTCCCTCCAGCGCGGCGTCGAAGAGCGCGCGCGCGTACACCCGGTCTGCGACGCTCAACCGACCTCCTGACGGCCAGCGTGTCGACCGGTCATTTCAGACGGCCGCACCGGCAGAGCCGGCGCGGCCTGAAGTCGACATCGCAAGCGACGTCTCAATCGACCTTCTCCAGGACGGAGAGGTCGAGCTCGCTGACTGCCTCCTCGATCAGGCGGCGATGGTCGGCATCGTCGAAGGAGCGACCGGTCACCTTCTCCGCCGCAATCAGGCTGAGGTCGGCGACCTCGGCGCGGAGCTGCTCCAGCGCCTTGCGCGTCTCCGCCTCGATCTGGCGGCGAATGTCGTCCAGGCGCCGCTGGCGGTCGGCCTCGGTCTCCTCGCGCATGCGGCGCTGGTTCACCTCCGCGACCTTGCGCGCCTCGGTGAGGATCTCCTCGGCCTGGCTCTTGGCCTGACCGATCAGCTTGCGGTGCTCCTCCAGCAGTCCGCGTGCCTCGGCCCGCGCGTGGTCGGCCTCCTCGAGCGCCTGCCGGATCCGCTCGCGGCGCTCGTCGATCACCTTCTGGATCGGGCCGAATGCGTACCGCTTCAGCACGTAGAACGTGATGAAGAAGAAGACCAGGGTCCAGATCATCAGACCCGGGACGATCTTCGTGAGCGGGCTGCTGGCGGCGAGCAGCATCAGGAGACGAGCACGAAGCCGAGGAAGCCGCCGACGAGCCCGTAGAAGACGACCGCCTCGGTGAGCGCGAAGCCAAGCCACATGATCCCCTGCAGCTCGCCTCGCAGCTCGGGCTGCCTGGCGACGGACTGGATCATCGAGGCGAAGACGGTCCCGATGCCGATTCCGGCCCCGAGGGAGCCGAGCCCCATGCCGAGCCCGAAACCGAGCGCCTTGCCTGCCTTGACGACATCCCCTGATGTAGCGGCGAGCAGTGTGGTGAGCACGTACGACCTCCTTAGTGGGCGGGCTCGATCGCCGAGCCGATGTAGATGGCGGTCAGGGCGGCGAAGATGAACGCCTGGATGGTGACGACGATCACCACCTCGAAGAGGTAGAAGGCGATCCCGATCAGAAACGAGATCGGGACGACGATGTAGAAGGTGATCCCGCCGAGGATGAAGATGAGGCCGATCGAGACCAGGATCAGCATGTGCCCGGCGAGCATGTTCGCGTAGAGACGAACGCTGAGGCTGACGATCCGGAAGACGTGCGAGATCGTCTCCAGGACGGCCATCGGCCCGACCATCGCCTTCGGCACGCCGGCCGGGATGAAGCTTTTGAGGTACGCCCTGGGCCCGTTCCAGCGGACCCCTTCGATGTGCGTGAAGACCACGCTGAAGACCGCAAGGACCAGGGTCACCGAGAGCTGGGAGGTGACGGCGTAGATCCCCCAGGTCGGTATCCCGTGCCACTTCTCGCCGGTCAGCGGCAACGGCAGGAACCCGACCGTGTTGAGCGTCCAGATGAACAGGAACAGGGTCGCGACGTAGGGGAACCAGCGGCCGATCGCCTTGGACGGGAGACCCTGCTCGGCGATCTGGGTCTGCGCGATCTCGTACACGGCCTCTCCAACGGTCTGCCGCTTGCTCGGCAGGAGCGCGAGGCGACTGCGCATCAGCACGATGCCGAGGAGCATCGTCAGCGCGGAGCCGATCGCCAGGTAGACGACTGCCTTGTTGATCGAGAGGTCGAGCGGGCCGAGATGGATCGAGACCCACTGCTTGAGCTCGAACTCGTTCGCCGGGTTGAACGTTGCCGCGAGGACGGGGCTCATGCGCGCCGCTCCCCACCGAAGTACTCGAGCAGCGAGACCAGGAGCGAGAGGGAGTATGCGAGCGCGTACACCAAGACGGCGGAGACGCCGAGGCTCTTGTCGGCGACCGTGACCGCGAGCAGCGCGACCATCACGCCGATTCCGCGGAACGCCATCCCGACTCCGACGAGACCGGACACTCCGAGATGGTCCGCGCCCGTCGGCAGCCGCGAGAGCCAGAAGCCGAGCGCTTCGCCGGCCGCCCAGAGCACCGCCGCCAGGGCCCAGCCGCCGATCGGGAAGCCGCCGACGATGAAGACGGGCAGCGCCAGCACGACGACGCCGGCCCCCGCGAGCGTGGGCACGCGCCGACTCGGGACCGGGCGAGGCGTCGAGAACACGCCTGACATCACGTGAAGAATCCCCGATAGCGCCGGTACACGGTGAAGACACCGGCCGGGATGCCGACGACCGCGCCCCCGAGCGCACCCAGACCGACCGAGCCCGCGGCCCAGCCGATCAGCGCGCCGACGCCGACACCGGCGGCCATCACGCCCCCGAGCAACGCGCCGGCCCCGGCCGGCTGGAACGACGCGCGGGGACTGGGCTCCATCGGCGCGAGCATACCAAACGCAGGACCGAGCTTGTAACAGCCGAAAGTGGCTCGGTTGACCGGTTTCGGCCGGACTTTGTACAGGTAGGATCCGGCGGTGCGCGTCGTCCTCGTGCATGGGAGCGTCGCCAACGGTCCAGCGACGTGGGCCGCGCTGGAGCCGCTCAGGAGCCGGTTCGAGCTTGTCATCCCGAACCGCGGCGGCTACCCGCCGAACCCGCCTCTCGAGCGGATCGACTTCGAGCGGCAGGCGGAGGAGCTTGCGCCCCTGCTCGGCGACGGCGCCCACCTGGTCGGTCACTCGTACGGCGGCGTGATCTCCCTGCTGCTGGCAGCCCGGCACCCCGACGCGGTCTGCTCGCTGACCGTGAACGAGCCTCCGGCCTTCGCCGTCGCGCGTGGGAATACGGAAGTCGAGCGGCTCATCGGCGGCCTGGAGTCGTTCTTCGCGGAGGGTCCGTACGAGCCCGAGCAGTACCTGCGCGGCTTCCTCGCGCTCGTCGGCAGCACGACCCGCCCCCCTCGGGACCCGTTGCCGCCAGACCTCGCGCAGGGTGCTCGCGCCGCGATGGCCGAGCGCCCGCCGTGGGAGGCGCAGATCCCGATCGAGGAGCTCGCGGCCGCACCGTTCCCGAAGCTGGTCGTGTCCGGAGGCCACAGCGCGGCCTTCGACGCCGTGTGCGACGTCCTCGAGGAACGGCTCGGCGCCGAGCGCGCCGTTCTCCCCGGCGCAGGCCACTCGCTTCCGCGGGCGCCGGGCTACCTCGAGCGGCTCGAAGCCTTCCTGGGCCGAGCGGTGTAGCTCGGGCAATCGGCGGGAAGAGTGCGACCGATGGCGGACAGGATGGCACAGCTCCTCGCGGCGGCAACGCTCCTCCTGCTGCCGGTGACGGCGAGCGCCGCCGCAGCGGCGGCCCCGCCCACCTTCGCCTGCACCGACATCGGGCCGAAGCCGACAACCGCGACGATCGTCGGCTCCAACGCCAACGAAACGATCACCGGCACTTCGGGACGCGACGTGATCGCGGGCCTCGGCGGAGACGACACGGTCGACGGCGGCGGCGGCAACGACCTGATCTGCGGCGGCGACGGCAACGATCGAATCGCCGGCGGGCAGGGCGAGGACGTCCTCAGCGGCGACGCGGGCGACGACGTCATCGACGGCGGGACCCAGCCCCCCCGCGGCGGCCTCGACTTCATCGCGTACGACGCGTCGCCGGCCGCCGTTGGCGCGAGTCTCGCCACGGGCAAGGCCGTCGGTTGGGGCACGGACCAACTCATCCGCATCGAGGGAATCTCGGGATCGCCCTTCGCCGACACGCTCGCAGGCGACCCCCGCGACAACGTCCTGCTCGGGCAGCGGGGAAACGATGCGCTCAGCGGCTCGCGAGGGTCGGACCTCCTCAGCGGGACCGAGGGCGACGACCGGCTCAACGGCGGCGCCGGCGCGGACCTTGCGTTGTACGAGCACTCCCCGCGTCCGGTCCGGGTCGACCTCTCCAGAGGGTTAGCGAGGGGCTGGGGGCGCGACCGGCTGCGCTCGATCGAGGACGTCGTCGGCTCGGCGCAGGCGGACCGGCTCTACGGTGGAAAAGGCGCGAACTACCTGTGGGGGCTCGGCGGGGCCGACTACATCGACGGGCGCGCAGGACGGGACCGCGCCTTCGGCGGCCCGGGCCCGGACAGGTGCGTGCGCGTCGAGGTGCGCTCGAGCTGCTAGAAGGGTCAAGCCCTCCTAGGTACTAGGCGCTGCGGCGCGCGGCCTCGCGGGCTTCCTGCTCGCGGCGGCGGATGCGGGGGTTGGCGAGCTTGACGATCTCGAGCAGGTAGACCATGTAGATCGAGGCGCCGAGGGCGAAGGCGGCGATCAGCCCCACGGCAACCGTCGGGCCCGTGTGCCAGACCCCGTGCGCGTGCGGGCGGAGGAACCGCATCGCCAGCGCCGCCCCCGCGAGGACCGCGCACCAGGCCCACATCGTCACCGCTGCGCGGCGCTGCGAGAAGCCGATGTTCATGAAGCGGTGGTGGAGGTGCCAGCTGTCGGCCGAGTAGATCGGGCGCCCGTACTTGAGCCGCTTCGCGACGACGAAGGACGTGTCGATGATCGGAACGGCCAGCACGAGCAGCGGGAAGAGCAGGGTCGCCACGGCGGCGGTCTTGAGCAGGCCCTGCACGGAGAGCGACGCGAGGGTGAAGCCGAGCAGCAAGGCTCCGGAGTCGCCCATGAAGATCCGGGCCGGGTAGAAGTTGTGTCGCAGGAAGCCGACCGAGGCCCCGAGCACGACCGCGGCCAGGATCGCCGGCTGGGGGCGGCCGAGCGAAAGGGCGATCAGGCAGAACGTGAAGCCCGAGATGGCGCAGACGCCTGCGGCGAGACCGTCCAGGCCGTCGAGGAAGTTGACCATGTTCATGATCGCGACGATCCAGAAGACGGTGAGCGGCACCCCCACCCACTCCGGCAGCGCGTGGACGCCTACGATCGGGAACGTGAAGCGGTGCACCCAGATCCCGAAGCCGGTCGGGATCGAGGCCGCCGCGAGCTGGCCGCCGAGCTTCTCCCACCAGACGAGGCCTCGGAAGTCGTCGACGGCGCCGACCGTGGTCGCGACCGCCATCCCAAGGAGCAGGCCCTTGGTCTCGCGCCCGAGCGGCAGGAAGGCGAGCGCCGGCACGAAGATTCCGAAGAAGAGGGCGAGCCCGCCGAGCCGCGGCACAGCGCGCCGGTTCAGGCGGCGTGCTTCCGGCCGGTCGACCACGCCGAGCAGACGCGCCATCCCTCCGACCGCGGGGGTGAGGAGGATCACGATCACGAGCGCGAGCGCCGCGCCGTAGAGCACCTCGGGGTGGTCGGTGAGGGTCTCCCACATCTACTTGGTCCCGTAGAGCCGGTCGCCGGCGTCCCCGAGACCGGGGACGATGAAGCCGCGCTCGTTCAGGCCGCGGTCGACGGCGGCGGTCACGATCCTCACGTCGGGGTGTTCGCGCTGCATGTGCTCGATCCCTTCGGGGGCGGCGACGAGGCAGACGAGGATCACCGAGCGGGCCCCGGCGTCCTTGACCGCCGCGACGGCGGCTGCGCTCGAGCGCCCTGTCGCAAGCATCGGGTCGAGCACGATCGCGTCGCGCTCGCCGTCCCCGAGCTCCGGCAGCTTGACGTAGTACTGGACCGGCTGGAGCGTCTCCTCGTCGCGGTAGAGGCCGATGAAGCCGACGCGCGCGCTGGAGACGAGCGAGAGGACGCCGTCGAGCATGCCGAGGCCGGCACGAAGCACCGGGCAGACCGCGACCTTCTTGCCGGCGATCCGCTGCACGCTCGTGCGCTCGAGCGGCGTCTCGACCTCGGCGTCCTCGGTCGGGAGGTCCTTCGTCGCCTCGTACGTGAGCAGCAGTGTCACCTCGTTGGCGAGCTTGCGGAAGTGGACCGTCGGAGTGGTGCGGTCGCGGAGGTACGAGAGCTTGTGCTGGACGAGCGGGTGCGTGACCAGGGTCACGCCGCTGGCCGTCTCCGTCTTCACGCCTGGTAGGTGGTGAAGCCCCGGAAGCCCGGGTAGAGCGGCCGCTTCTCGCAGAGCACCTCGCTGCGTGCCGCGAGTGCAGCGAGGTCGCCTTCCCCGAGGGCCTCGACGATGATCCGCCCGATCTCGCGGAAGTCGTCGTCGTCGAAGCCGCGCATCGTCGCCGCCGGCGTCCCGATCCGAATCCCGGACGCGACCGTCGGCGGGCGCTCGTCGAACGGCACCGTGTTCCGGTTCACGGTCAGCTTCACGTCGGCCAGGCGTTCCTCGGCGTCCTTGCCGGTCCACTCGGTCGAGCGCAGGTCGACCTGGAGCAGGTGCGTGTCGGTGCCGCCCGTGAGCACGTCGAGCCCGCCTTCCTGGAGCGTCGTGGACAGCGTGTCCGCGTTGGCACGAACCTGGCCCTGGTACTCGTGGAACGCCTCGGTCCCCGCGATCCGGAAGCACGTCGCCTTGGCCGCGATCACGTGCACGAGCGGGCCGCCCTGCATGCCGGGGAAGACGGCGCGGTCGACGGCCGTGGCGTGCTCCTCCTTGCAGAGGACGAACCCCGAGCGCGGGCCGGCGAGCGTCTTGTGCGTGGTCGAGGTGACGAAGTCGCAGTGCGGCACCGGGCTCGGATGCAGGCCCGCGGCCACCAGCCCGGCGAAATGGGCCATGTCGCAGAGGAGCAGGGCACCGACCTCGTCGGCGATCTCGCGAAAGCGGTCGGCCTCGACCGTGCGCGGGTACGCCGAGCCGCCGCAGACGATCAGCTTTGGCCTGTGCTGCTTGGCGAGCGCGAGGATCTCGTCGTAGTCGACGACGTTCGTCTCGCGGCTAACGCCGTAATGGACGATCGTGTAGAGCCGGCCCGAGAAGTTGACCTTGAGCCCGTGGGTGAGGTGGCCGCCGTGCGAGAGCTCGAGCGAGAGGATCGTGTCGCCGGGCTCGCAGGCCGCGAAGTAGACGGCCATGTTGGTCTGAGCGCCCGCGTGCGGCTGGACGTTCGCGTGCTCGGCGCCGAAGAGCTCCTTCGCGCGGTCGATCGCGGTCCGCTCGATCTCGTCGACGACCTCGCAGCCGCCGTAGTAACGCCTGCCGGGATAGCCCTCCGCGTACTTGTTCGTCGGCACCGAGCCGACCGCCTCCAGGATCGAAGGCCAGGTGAAGTTCTCGGAGGCGATCAGCTCGATCTGGTTCCGCTGGCGCTCGAGCTCCCGGCCGATCAGCTCGGCGATCGCCGGATCGATCTCGGCGAGGCCCGCGGTGCGGAGATGCTGGACGGTCTCCTGCGCGACGGCCATCTTGGTCGGGATGGTACTCCGGCTACCCGCCGGCGGTCGCGCCGAGTAGGCGCTCGAGCGCTTCAGCCGCGGGAATCGCGCCTTCGCGCAGGACTCTCGGCTCGGGGCCGGTGAGGTCCAGCACCGTCGAGGGCGTGCCGGGGAGCTCCCCTCCGTCGACCAGCGCCGCACACCCGCGGCGGATCTCCTCGGGCACCTCGTCGAGGCGCCGCGGATCCGGCCCCCCGTGCCGGTTGGCGCTCGTCGCGAGCACCGCGCCGACCCGGCCGAGCACCTCGGCGCCGGGTCCGTTGAGCTCCGGAACGCGAACGCCGATCGCCTCCGGATTGTCGCCCGTCAGCCAGCGATGGCGCCGGGCTGGGTTCGGCAGGATCAACGTCAAAGGGCCAGGAAGGAGCGCCCGCACCGGCGCGGCGTGGGCGCGCAGCTCGGGGACGTACTCGAGGAGCAGGTCGACGTCCCGGACGAGCAGCGCCGTCGGCTGGCGCTCCTCGCGGCCCTTGAGCCGAGCGACCTCGCGCGCCGGACCCTCACGGCTCGGGTCGGCGCAGAGGCCGTAGACGGTGTCGGTCGGGAGCACCACGGGCTCTCCGGCCCTGATCGCGGCGACCGCCTCGTCGATCACGCCGCGGCGGGCGCGCCGAGGAAGGAGAGCACGGCCTCCTGGAAGGCCTCGGGCGCCTCGATGAAGACGAAGTGGCCGCAGTCCGGGATGACCACCCTCTGGACGTCGGCGATGCCCTGCTCGAGGTCGGCCGCGCTCGCGGGACCAGTGATGAAGTCGTCGGCGCCGGTGACGACGAGTGTGGGCGCCGTGATCTTCTTCAGCTCGGGCCGGAGGTCGAAGGTCTCGAAGATCTCCTGGTTGAAGAAGCGGAGCGTGTCTGCGTTCGGGGTCTCGGAGCGCAGGGTCTCCAGGTACGCGCGCTCCCTGTCGCCGTAGCGCTTGAAGTAGAACGGGAACTCCCGCAAGGCCAGGTCGGCGAGCTCCTCGTCGGTCGCGAAGGCGCCCTCCTGCTCGGCCTCGAGCGCCGCCTTGGCGTCCGCGTACCAGGGCTCGTCGGCGTGCGAGGCGACCGCCGCCTCCATCGCCGCCTCCTGGTCGGGCGCCCACCGCGCCAGGGTGCTCGCGAGGATCAGCCGTTCGACTCGCTCGGGATGTCGCGCCGCATAGGCAATCGCGACCATCCCGCCGTGCGAGTGGCCGAGCAGGCTCATCCGCTCGAGGCCGAGGTCGGCGCGCAACGCCTCGAGGTCGGCCGCGTAGTCCTCGATTCGATAGGCACGCGGGTCGGCGGGCCGGTCGGAGCCGCCCGTGCCGCGAGGGTCGAGGAGCACCAGCTCGAGGTGGGAGTCAAGGTCGCCGAGATTGCCGAGGTAGAGCGCGGAGAAACCCGGACCGCCGCCGTGGCAGACGAGCGTCGGGCCCTGCCCGGTCCGGCGGTACATGAGCCGCCGGCCGTCGCCGGTCGTCAGTCCGTTCAGCTCTTCCATTTCCCTTCGACCACGCGGTCCCGTCCGGCCAGATCCGGGGTGATCGTAACCCGCTCGTAGCCCAGCTCGTCCAGAAGGCCGCGGATCCGCTCGCCGGTTCCCGCGGCGGTTTCGAGCACGAGCCAGCCGCCCGGGCGCAGCGCCTCGGTCGCGGCGCGGGCGACGGCCTCGGTCGCGCCGCGCGAGACGAGCGCGATGCACGGCTCCCAGTCGCGAACCTCGGGCTGCAGCGTGGCCAGCTCGTCCGGCTCCACGTACGGCGGGTTCGAGACGACGAGGTCGAACCGGGCGCGGCCGAGGCCGCTCGTGAGGTCCTGCTCGACGAGCCGTACGCGGCCGTTCACACCGGTCAGCTCCCGGTTCTCCTCCGCGAGGGCGAGGGCGTCGGGCGAGACGTCGATCGCGGTGATCCGAGCGCCGGCGTGCTCGTCGGCGATCGCCAGCGCGATCGCCCCGGTGCCGGTGCCGACGTCGAGGACGTCGGGGTCCGGCTGCTCGCGGATGTGCTCGAGCGCGCGCTCGACGACGATCTCGGTCTCCGGGCGCGGGATCAGCGCGCGACGGTCGGTCCTGAGCGTCAGGCGGCGAAAGCCCCACTCGCCGAGAACGTAGGCGAGCGGCTCGCGCTGAACGCGGCGGCGGACGTTGGCGTCGAAGGCCGCCTCTTGCTCGGGAGTCAGATCGCGGTCGAGCTCGGCGTAGAGCAGGGCACGGGCACAGTCGTCACACGCGCGCGCGAGGAGCAGCTCCGCCTCGAGCCGTGCGGACTCGATTCCGGCCTCCGCGAGCCTCGCGGTCGCCGCGGCAAGCGCACCCCCGAGCGTCACGCTTGGGCGGTCTCGAGCGCGCGGCGCCGGTCTTCTGCCACGAGCGCCTCGGTGAAGTCGTCGAGCTCGCCCTCGAGGATCTTGTCGAGCCGGTGCACCGTCAGGTGTACGCGGTGGTCGGTCAGGCGGTTCTCGGGGAAGTTGTACGTGCGGACCTTCTCGGCCCGCTGGCCGGACCCGATCTGGGAGCGGCGGGCGGCGGCCTGCTCCGCCTGCTGGCGCTCGCGTTCGAGCTCGTACAGCCGCGCGCGCAGAACCCGCATCGCCTTCGTCTTGTTCTGGAGCTGCGACTTCTCGTCCTGCATCGCGACGACGATGCCGGTCGGAACGTGCGTGATGCGCACGGCCGAGTCGGTCGTGTTCACGCTCTGGCCTCCGGGGCCGGTCGAGCGGTAGACGTCGATCTTGAGATCGTTCGGGTCCAGCTCGACCTCCACTTCCTCGGCCTCGGGCATGACCGCGACCGTCGCCGTCGAGGTGTGGATCCGGCCCTGCGACTCGGTCTCGGGGACGCGCTGCACGCGGTGCGTGCCCGCCTCCCACTTGAAGACGGAGTACGCGCCGTCGCCCTTGACCGCGAAGACGATCTCCTTGAAGCCGCCGGACTCGTTCGGGCTCACCTCGAGCTGCTCGACGGTGAAGCCCCGCCGCTCGGCGTAGCGGGTCAGCATCCGGTAGACGTCGGAAGCCCACAGCGCAGCTTCGTCCCCGCCGACGCCCTGGCGGATCTCGACGATCACGTCCTTGCGGTCGGCGGGATCGCTCTCGACCAGCGCGAGCTTCAGCTCTTCCTCGATGCTCGCGAGGCGCTCCTCGAGCTCCGGGACGAGCTCGCGCAGGTCGCCGTCACCGCGCGCCGCCTCGAGGTCCTCGCGGATCGAGCGCCACTCCTGCGCCAGCCTGTGCGGGCCTTCGAGCTCCTTCGCGCGCCGTCCGACCGCCGCCGCCTCGCGGTGGTCGTTGTAGACGGCAGGGTCGCTCATCCGGTCCTGCGCCTCACGGTACGAGCGCTCGAGCTCCTCGATCAGGTCATTGAAATCGGCCATTCCGGCAAGGTTAGTCCCTCGATGGCCGATCCGGTGACCGCCGAGCCAGAGGAAATCCGGGCACCGGCAATCCCGCCCGACTCGGCCGGCATCCGCGACTTGCTCCGGCGCCCGGACTTCCGCCGCCTCTACCTGGCGGTCGTCACCAGCGAGCTCGGAGACGCCTTCCAGTACATCGCCCTGATGTGGGCCGCCCTCGTCGCTGGGGGCCCGCTCGGCGTGCTGGTGGTGCGGCTGGCGGACAGCGTGCCTGCGCTCGTCTTCGGGTTCCACGGCGGCCTCCTGGCCGACCGTAGCGGGCGCAGGCGGTTGATGGTCTCCGCGAATCTGCTCAGAGCCGCGACCCTCGTCCCGGTTGCCGTTGCGGGGCTGACGGGGAACCTTCCGCTCTGGGCGCTCGTGGTCGCCGCGTTCCTGCTCACGACCGGCACCAGCTACTTCGACCCGGCGTACGGAGCGGCGCTGCCGGCCGTGGCCGGAACCTCCGGCGTACAGGCGGCCAACGCCCTCGTTCGCGCGAGCTCGGACGCACTGTGGCTCGTCGGGTCGGTGGTCGCGGTGGCGCTGCTCACCGTCATGCCGGTGAGCACATTCTTCGCGCTCAACGCAGCGTCGTTTCTGATCTCGGCCCTGCTCCTCTCGGGCTTACCCGCCTTCGCCCGCACGCGGCCGCAGGACCAAGCCCCACCGCGCATACGGGAAGCCTTCACAGTGCTGCGTCCGCACCCGTGGCTCGCTGCGGCCGTGATCGCGCTCGGCGTCGCGGTGACGATCTCCTCCGGGACGTGGATCGTCGGCGTGCCGCAGTTGGTGCGCCACGGCCTGGGCGGAGGCGCCGGCAGCTTCTCGATTCTCATCGCCGCCTACGCGCTCGGGTCGATCGCGGCCGGCGCATTCCTGGCGCGCCGCCGCGTGCAGCGGAAAGCACTCGGGAGCCTGCTTGCCTGGTGCGGCTACCTGCCTGCCTACTCGTTGCTTGCCTTCGCACACTCGCTCGGACCGGCCCTGCTCGGCGCGCTCGCGGCCGGGGCCGGACAGGGCGCCGCGCAGGTCCTGACGGTCTCGGCCGCGCAGACAGAGATTCCCGACGACTACCTCGGTCGGGTTACGGGGCTGATCTCACTCGTCCACCGCGGCGCGCACGCGACGGGGCTCCTCCTAGTCTCGCCGCTCTTCGCAGTGCTCGCCGCCCGGACGATGTTCGCCGGCGCAGCACTCGCGATGCCGCTCGTCAGCCTCGCCGCGATCGCCGTGGCCGCGCGCCGGGCGGCGGCGGCTAGGCCATGATCTCGACCCGGTCTGCCTCCGGCCTGGTCTCCCGCCCCTCGAGTGCGAGCACCTCGCGGAGGGCCCGAATCGAGACCTCGAGCTGGTCGAGCGTCGGCTCGCGAGTCGTGAGACGCTGAAGCCAGAGCCCCGGCGCGAGCAGCGTCATCAGCACGCGGTTCTCCGAATGCTTGCCTGCGAAGCGGATCAGCTCGTAGGCGATCCCGGCGATCACCGGCAGGAGCAGGATCCGCGTCGCGATCAGCCAGTACCAGGCGGGCCGCCCGAAGAACGCGAACACGAAGATCGCGATCACCATCACCCAGAGCAGGAAGGCGGTGCCGCAGCGCGGGTGGATCTGGCTGAAGCGCTGCACGGTCCGCGGCTCGAGCTCCTCGCCGGCCTCGAAGGCGTTGATCGCCTTGTGCTCGGCGCCGTGGTACTGAAAGACGCGCCGCAAGTCGGGCAGCAGCGAGATCGCGCACAGGTAGACGACGAAGACGGTCACCCGAATGAGCCCCTCGACGAGCACGAACCAGAAGCCGTTCGAGATCGGCAGCAGGTCGGCGAGCAGCGCGGGGCCGACCTTGAAGAGCGAGATCGCAAAGCCGATCGCGAGCATGAACGCGAAGACGAGCGCGCCGCGCGAAAGCTCCGTCTCCGGCTCCGCCCCGTCTTCGTCGGCGGCGGCGTAGTTGGCCGAGATCGCAAGTGCCCGGAACCCGATCGCGAGGGATTCGCCGAGGGCGATCACGCCACGGACCACCGGCAGCCGGAAGAACCAGTGCCGTTTCATCACCGACTCGATCGGCCGGCAGACCTCGGCGATCTGCCCGTCTGGCTTCCGGACCGCGACCGCCCAGTTCGAAGGGCCGCGCATCATTACGCCCTCGAGGACGGCCTGTCCTCCGATGGGGGCGGACACAGCTGCCTAGGTCTTTCGGCCGGCCTTCTCGAGGCGGCGCTGGAAGCGCTCGACGCGGCCACCGGTGTCGAGCAGCTTCTGCTTGCCCGTGTAGAACGGGTGGCAGTTCGAGCAGATCTCGACGTGCAGCTCCGGCCTGGTCGAGCGCGTCTGGAACTCGTTGCCGCACGCGCAGCGAACGGTCGCCAGGACGTACTCGGGATGGATGCCGGCCTTCATTCTCCGGCCAGGATAGCAACGGCCGTTTCCGTGGCGACGTTCCCGCCCGAGACGACCGCGACGACGGTTTCGCCTTCCTCCAGGCGAATCTTGTGCGCGAGAAGAGCGGCGACGGCCGCCGCTCCGGCGGGCTCGGCGGCGAGCTTCGCGCGTTCGTAGAGGAACCGGAAGGCTTGCTCGAGCTCGGCTTCGCTCACGAGGACGATGCCCTCCACGCGCTCGCGGCAGACCTCGAGGCAATGCTCGCCCGCAAAGGGCGCCGAGAGCCCGTCGGCGATCGACCCGGGGGTGACCGGGACCGGCTTTCCGGCTGTCAGGGCCTCGTGCATCGCCGGAGAGAGCTCCGGTTCGACGCCGATCACGCGCCGGCCCCGCGCGGCGAGGGCGATCCCCGAGATCAGGCCTCCACCGCCCACCGGCACGACGAGCGTCGCTGTCTCCGGGAGCACCTCGACGATCTCGAGCCCGACCGTTCCCTGTCCGGCGATCGTCAGCGGGTGGTCGAACGGATGGACGAGCGCGCGTCCCGTCTGCTCCTGGAGCTGCCCGAGCCGCTCGAAGGCCTCGGCCGGGCCACCGGCTTCGAGATCGACCACCGCGCCGTACCCGCGCGTGGCCGCGATCTTCGCCTCGCTCGCTCCCTGCCACATGACGACGAGCGCGTCGACGCCCTCGCTGGCCGCGCCCCAGGCCAGCGCCTGCGCATGGTTGCCGGCCGAGATCGAGATCACGCCGCGTGCCCGCTGCTCCGGCGAGAGCGCCGCGAGGTTGTTCAGCACGCCGCGCGTCTTGAACGAGCCCGTCTTCTGGAACAGCTCGGCCTTGAGGAAGACGCGCGCGCCGGTGAGCTCGCCAAGCGTCGCCGAGCCGAAGATGGGTGTGGTGTGCAGGCGCCCGCCGATCGCCTCCCGCGCGGCGACGGCGTCCTCTGGAGCCAGCCTCACGTGAGCGTGTACTCGGGGCCTGAGCCGCCCTCGGGCGGAGTGAGCCGCCCGCCCTTGGCGGTGATCGCACCGCACTGGATGCAGTTCGAGGCCGTCACTTCGACGCCCCCGTCGACCGCCTCGTAGACCTGCGCTGGGCACATGTGCTCCCACAGCTCGGCGACCTCCGGCGGGACGTCCTTGCGCACCCGGAGATGGTCCGGCATGTCGTCGCGAGTCTTGTTCCCGCTGAGGAAGACTGACGACAGCTTGTCGAACGTCAGCTTTCCGTCCGCAGCCGGATACGACGCCGCCCGGCCCGTCCGGATCAGCTCCTGCTCCGCGTCGGGCTCGGTGCGCGCGTTCCCGGGCGGAAAGGCGCCGCGGCTCACGGTCATCGCCCCGGCCAGCGCGCTCCCCAGCCAGAACCCGCGGCCGAACGCCTGCCGCATGTTGCGTACCCGCCGCAGGTCCTCCCAGACAAAGCTCTCCCGGAGAGACTCGTCGTAGCCCGCAAGCGCGCCGCGCCGCCATGGTGACTCGCCTCGCCGCAAGGCGGCGAATGCCGCCTCCGCCGCGAGCCGCCCAGACTCGATCGCGTAGTGGATCCCCTTCAGCGCTGGCACGTTGACGAGCCCCGCGCCGTCGCCGCAGACCAACAGGCCCGGCGCGTGCAATCGCCTCGGGACCGAGAGAAACCCGCCTTCCGGGATCGTCTTCGCTCCCCAGGCGACTCGCTCGCCGCCGTCGAGGATCTTGCGCAGCAGAGGATGCGTCTTGAGCTCCTGGAGCAGGTCGTGCACCGAGAGCTCGACGTCGCGGTAGTCGAGCCCGACGACCATCCCGAGCGTGACCATGTCGTCGCCCATCGGGTAGACGAAGGAGCCGCCGAACTCGCGGAAGCGCGGCCCGCCGCGAAGCGGCCAGCCCATCGTGTGGATCACGCGGTCGAGCGGCTTCGGCACCCTCCAGACCTCCTTCACGCCGAGCGCCCAGACCTGCGGATTCTCGCCCTCCAGGCCGAAACGCTGGAGCGCGATCCCCGTGAGGTGGCCCTGCGTTCCCTCCGCGAGCACCGTCACGCGCGCGTGAACGTCCGAGCCCGGCTCGAAGTTGCCGAGCTCCTCGCCGGAGCGACCCCGGCCCCGGTCGCCGGTCCGGACCCCCCGGACGCGCGCGTCCGTGACGAGCAGCTTCGTCGCGGCCGTCTCGGGCAGGATCGTCGCGCCCGCCTCCTCGGCCTGCGTGGCCAGCCAGCGGCCGAGCTGCGACAGGGAGGCGACGTGGTTGCCGTGGTTGCGCATCGTCGGCGGTGCCGGAATCGGCACGGCTCTGCCCGGCGTGAGGAAGTAGACGGATTCGTGCTCGACGCGCCCGAGGAACGGCATCTCCGCCGTGCGCACGCGGCCCTTGAAGAGCTGCCGTAGCGAGCGCGGGTTGACGACGGCCCCGGAGAGCAGGTGCGACCCCGGCTGCCTGCCCTTCTCGAGCACGGCGACCGGCACGTCACCGAGCCGCTCGGCCAGCTCCGGCTCGTTCTCGAGCAGCTGCCCGAGGCGGATCGCGCAGGCCAGGCCCGCCGGGCCGGCTCCGACGATCAGGACGCCGACCTCGATCTCCGGCTCGCCGGGCGCCGCGACGAACTCGTCGACCGAGAACGGCGGCGGAAAGTCGGACGGTCTCACGCGGCTCTGCGCTGGCGGACGAGCTCGGTCAGCTTCGGAACGATCTCGTGCAGGTCGCCGACGACGCCGAGGTCGGCGTACTCGAAGATCGGTGCATTCGGGTCCTTGTTGATCGCGACGATCAGGGCCGAGCTCTGCATGCCGACCTTGTGCTGGATCGCGCCCGAGATCCCACAGGCGATGTAGAGCTTCGGCGACACCGTCTTGCCGGTCTGGCCGACCTGCGCCGCGTACGGATACCAGCCGGCGTCGACGACGGCCCGCGTCGCAGCGACCGCCCCGCCGAGCGCCTTGGCCAGCTCCTCGATCAGGGCGAAATTCTCCGGGGAGCCGAGCCCGCGCCCCCCGGCGACGATCACGTCGGCGTCCTCGATCGACGGTCCCTCGCTTTCCTCGTGCGCCTGCTCGACCATCGTCGCCTCGAGCGAGAAGTCTCGCAGCCGCGACTCGAACCGCTCGACCTCGGCGTCACCGGCGTCCGCCCCGGCTTCGGGCTCGAACGTGCCCGAGCGAATCAGCGCGAGCCGCGGCTCGGAGCTCCACCCCACGTCGACGTAGACCGAGTCGCCCAGCGCCGGGCGCTTGCCGACGAGCTTCCCGTCCTCGACCACGATGTCGGTCAGGTCCCAGTTCAGGCCCGCGTCGAGCCGGGCGGCGAGCCCGGCGGCCAGGTCCGCGGAGAGCACGGACGCAGCAAACAGGACCGTGTCGAAGCCGCGCTCGCGGACGAGCGTCTCGATGGCGTCGACCCGCGGCTGGGGCAGAGGCCTCGCGAGCAGGACGTCGTCCATCACATGCACGCGCCCGGCACCGTAGCGTCCTGCGCCGGCCGCGAGGCCCTCGATCTCCGAGCCGAGGAGCACCCCTTCCACCTCTCCGCCGAGCTTGGCGGCCTTGGAGAGCACGCCGAGCGAATCCTTCTGCAGCTTCCCCTCGTGGTCCTCGAGGAAGACGAGCGCCTTCAGAACGCCTTCCTCTCCTGCAGGAACGCGAGGATCTTCTCCGCGGCCGAGCCGTCGTCCTCGATCTTCTGCGTATCCCCCCGCGCGGGCGGCTCGCCGAGCGCGTAGACCTCCGTGCGCGATCCCGCCTCTCCGACCTCGCCGGCCTCGAGCCCGAGCTCGCTCAGCGAGACGGTCTCCTGCGGTTTCTTCTTGGCGCCCATGATCCCCTTCAGAGACGGGTAACGCGGCTCGTTGATCGCATCCGAGACGGCGACCACCGCCGGCAGCGGCGCCTCGATCACGTCGTAGCCGTACTCGGTCTGGCGCTTCCCGCGAACCTTTCCCTCTTCGTGCGTGAGCTCGGCGACCTGCGAGATCAAGGGCCGCTCAAGCCGCTCGGCCACGGCGGCCCAGAGGATGGCTCCGTCGGAGTCGCTCGCCTGCTGGCCGAAGAGGACGAGGTCGGGCTCCTCGCGAGAGAGTGCGGCCGCCAGGATCCGGCTCGTCGCAACGAGGTCGGAGCCCACGGCGCCGTCGTCGCTGATGAGGACCACGCGGTCGGCGCCCATCGCGAGCGCCTTCCGCATCGCCTCGAGGGCCCGCTCGGGGCCGACCGAGACGATCACCACCTCTGCCGCCGCCTCCCCCCCGGTCTCCTTCAGCCTCAGGGCTTCCTCGACGGCGTTGACGTCGAACGGGTTCAGCGCTCCCTCGCCCGAGCGGTCGAGCCGCTTCGTCTGAGGGTCGATGCGCACGCTCGTCGAGGCGTCCGGGAC
>Ga0307277_10000119_pt1 | contig 24268 bp, 24 predicted proteins | sample ER_DNA_116_FD_194473 | JGI IMG/M metagenome (GOLD analysis project Ga0307277, IMG submission 194473) | Bulk soil microbial communities from the East River watershed near Crested Butte, Colorado, United States - ER_DNA_116 | ecosystem: Environmental > Terrestrial > Soil > Floodplain | place...
TGGCGGTAGAGCGAGACGTTCGCCGAAATCTGCAGATTGTGCAGCAGCAGCGTGTAGCCGTCGCCCGCCGCGCGGGCGACGCGTCCGGTCGCGATGGTGGTCGCGCCGCCGCTGACATTTTCGACGATGAAGCTCTGCCCGAGCCGCTCCGACAACGCCGGCGCCAGGACGCGTGCGAGTTGGTCGGTCGGCCCGCCGGCCGGATAGGGCACGATGATGGTGACGACGCGGCTCGGATACGGCTGCGCCGGCGCCGGCGCCGCCCAGACAAGGCCAGCGAGCAAAGCCGCGAGCACACCGAGAACGCGCCGCATCTACTGCCTTTCCGGGACGACGGTCATGCCCGGGCTTGACCCGGGCATCCATCGAAAAGATGCCCTTCAATCAAATGACGATGGATTGCCGGGTCAAGCCCGGCAATGACGGTGGATAGATCGAGCCGTTGGCGTCAGGACACTACGACTGCGGTATCACGGGCAACAAGAGATAAGGCGCCTTGTCGGCGCCGAAGTGGAGCGTGTTCCGGCAGGCGAAAATATCAGCGGGCCGGTCGCCCGGATCGGCATGGGTGAAGGGCCCGACGCCCTTCATGGGATACGGCGCATTGGCGAGCCCGGCGTCGGTGCCGTCATATTCGTAATCGCGCCCGCGCACGGTGAGCGCGATGCGGTAGCCGGAAGGCACGACGATCGAAGTCGGCCAGATCTCGACGTCGAGCTCGACCGGCTCGCCCGGCGTCAGCGGCCATTCCTCGTCGTGGGCGTGCCAGGGCCGGTAGGGCAAGCTCCGCCGCGGGTCGAGTTTGCGATGCGACGCGCGCAGCCATCCGAGTCCCACCGGCACGCGCGGATCGTTGGAGCCGACGAACACCACCTCGTTGCCGGCGGGATCGAATACCCGCAGCACGAGGAAGAGATCCGCGTCGGTCGTCTCCGAGGAGACCCACAGCTTCGCCGCCACCGGGCCGGTGATTTCGATATCGCGCGTGAGCGGCGGCGTGCGGAAGGTGATGCCGTCGCCCATCGTGTCATAGCTCAGCGCCGCCACGCCGGCCCGCGCGGCGGTCTCGAGCGCCAACCCGTGCGGATTTAGGAAATATTTCGTCCATTGCGTGCGTGCGAGCGGCCATTCGCGCTCGGCGCGGAGCACGAACCTCTCCCCGGGGTGGCGAACATTGAGCGACACGCGCGGCTGCCTGTCCCAGCCGGTGTCCTCGCCTTTGAGGAAATGGCCGAAGAAGCGTTTCTGCAGCGTCTCGCCGTAGCTGCTGTAGAAGTGCGTGAAATGCGTGTCGCCATGGACCTCCAGCCATTTTTGCTTGGAGCCCGCGCGCAGGAAGCCTTCGAAATTGCCGCGCGGGTGCAGACCCATGCCGCCCCAGTTTGCCGCCGACAATAACGGTGCTTCGATCTTTTCGAATTCCGCCGTGCGCGCGGCGTAGTAATCGTCCAGCAAGCGCCGCCGCCTCGCTTCGCCGGGGACGTCGGCGCGGTTTTTCCCGAGCTCCGCAGCGCTGAGCGTCGGCGGCCCGGCCACCAACTCGCCGGTGACCGCGCTCCTCGCGCCGGCCTCGCCAACGCCGTGCTGCACGCTTGCGACCTGGCGCGGGTGCCAGCTGGAGAGAAAGTCGCAGAGAATGCCGCCGTGACGGCACAGTTCGCGATAGTAGTCGGACGCGCCCTCCCAGATGCACAACGCGGCGAGATGCGGCGGCTTGAGCGCTGCCACCTGCCATTGGTTCATGGCGTAATAGGAGATGCCGTTGATGCCGACCTTGCCGCTGCTCCAGCGCTGCGTCCCCGCCCATTCGATGCACTGATAGAGGTCCTGCGTCTCGCGCGTCGACCACACGTCGAGATGGCCGGGCGAGCGGCCGGCGCCGCGCGAGTCGATGCGCACGCAAGCATAGCCGTCCGGCACCCATTTCTCCGGATCGACGAGCTCCCAGTTTTGATATTTGTTGCTTGAGCCGCGCAAGACTTCCGGCGCGGCTTTGGTCAGGCGCGCCCAATTGCCCTTGTAGCCTTCTTGGAACGATAGGCCCTTGGCGTAGGGCCCGTAGCTGAGAATGGCCGGGTATTTGCCCGCGCCGGCGGGTCGGAACACATCGGCACGCAGGACGACCCCGTCGTCCATCCTAATCGGCGTGTCCCAGTCGATGTGCATGCTTTACGTCTGCGTCCCACCTGTGACCGAAAAGCTACACCGCGCGGCTTTCTCGCGAGTGCGTCCGACGCTTCGCAATTGTCGCCAACATTGTCCAGCACGATCGTTTCGCGGGCACAGGAGACGGCACAACAGCGAAATGTCAAATGGGGGATGCCATGCGCAACAGGTTGGACAGCAGAATTCCCGATACGTCGCCCTACAAGGAATGGCTCGGCATCGTCGGCTCGATGATGGCGGCGATCGCCATTTGCGCGGTCTTGTTCGCCGGCGGCCTCTTGACGTGAGAGTTCGCGAGCCGGGCTGAGCGGACGCGAAGCCCGTTTTGCTTGATCGCGAGGTGGCGGGTTCGCTCGATCCGTCACCACGTGATGGCGCGCATGCGTTGCCGCAGAGCGGTAACGTTGGTCAGCGCAAAGCGCCTTCGCGCGTGAGATCGTCGGCCACCTCGTTGAGCGCGCGGTGAAGCCGCGCGGCGATGTCTTCGATTTCGGCGGCTTCGATCACCAACGGCGGAGCAAACACAAGCCTGTCGCCGATGACGCGCACCAGCAGCCCGTGCCGCTGGGCCGCTGCATCGACGCGCCCGCCCACATTGAGCGCGGCGTCAAAGGGAATGCGCCTTTCGCCGTCGCGCATCAGTTCCATGCCGAAGATCAGGCCGACCCCGCGGACGTCGCCCACGAGCGGATGTGCCTCGAGCCGGCCGAGCGCGGACTGCAGTACGGGGCCGAGGCGTTTGGCGCGGCCGACGATGTCGATCTCCGCATAGATCTTCTGCACCTCGAGCGCGACCGCGGCGGCAACCGGGTGGCCCGCATAGGTGAAGCCGTGCGCGAAATTGCCGAGCTTGTCCGATTGCGCGAGCATCGCCTCGTGGATGCGCTCGTTGACGAGCACGGCCGAGATCGGCTGCATTGCGGCGGAGAGCGCCTTGGCCGAAGTCACCATGTCTGGGCGAAGCGCATAGGTCTGCGAGCCCCACATTTCGCCGGTGCGGGCAAAGCCGCAAATCACCTCGTCAGCCACGAACAGAATGTCGTACTTGCGCAGCACCGCCTGCACCTTCTCGAAATAGCCGGAAGGCGGAACGATGCCGCCGCCGGCGCCCATGACCGGCTCGGCGAAAAACGCGGCAATCGTCTGCGGACCTTCCGCCTGGATGAGCGTCTCCAGCGCCTCGGCCATACGGGCGGAAAACTGCGTCTCCGTCTCTCCCGGCTCGTGGCGGCGGTAGTAATGGGGAAATTCGGTGTGCTTGAAGGGCGCAAACGGCAAGGCGAAGCCCGCGTGCATATCGGGCTTTCCCGACAGGCTGACGGCGGCGCAGGTGCCGCCGTGGTAGCCCATGCGGCGCGCGATGATCTTGGTGCGTTGCGGCTCGCCGACCGCATTCCAGTAGTACCAAGCGAGCTTCACTGCGGTGTCGTTTGCCTCCGAACCCGAGCACTGGAACACCACGCGCGCCATGGGCACGGGTGCGATTTTGAGCAGCGTCTCGGCGAGCGCGACCGCCGGCTCGTGCGAGCGGTGGCGATAAAGGTGGTAATAGCCGAGTGTGCGCATCTGCTCGGCGGCGACCGCGGCGAGCCGCTCCGAGCCGAATCCCAGCGACGCGCACCACAGGCCTGCGACCGCGTCGATGTAGTCGCGGCCGGCATCGTCGAACACGCGAGACCCTTGGCCACGCATGATGACGTGCGGCCCTTCTTTCTGGTGCTTGCGCAGGTTGGTCTGCATGTGCACCAGCGTTGCGACGTCGCGCGCTTCGATCGAGTTGGGAATGTAAGTCACGCTCAATCCTCCGATTCGGCGGCGTTGCGCAGCGCCTGTGGATCCGCAATGCCGTAATCGCGTTGCGCCGACGCGGCGCTCACATAGCCATCGAGCAGGTCGCGGCCGATGGCGGCGCGATCGCGTGCCGCCGGCGGGCCGAAGCCGCCTGAGCCGGGCGTGGTCATCTCGATGATGCAGCCAGCCGGCGCGCTGAATGCGCCTTTGCCGGGTAAAAGATGCGCCGCGCCGTCCGGCGTCGTGAGCTTGACCGCAGCCGCCGCTCCGGCTTTGCCGCCAAGCAGGCCGAAGGGCGGCGAGGTCATGCGCTCCATGCACAAGGCGCCGGTCGCATCCGCGCCGTCGAGCAGCCGCCAGGCGCGGATCGCGCCGCAGCCGCCGCGATAGCGCCCGGCGCCGCCGGAGTCCGGATTGATCGCATAACGCTCGACGCGCACGGGAAACGATGTCTCCATGATCTCCACCGGCGTGTTCATCGTATTGGAGATGCCGCTGGCGATACAGTTGATGCCGTCCTTGTTCGGCCTCGCCCCGTATCCGCCCTTGATGGTTTCATAGGAAACGTATTGCCGCCCGTTGCGGGGATCGGTGCCGCCCAGCGTTAGGATCGCAGAAGTTCCCTGGCTGCAGGCCATCACTTGCTGCGGTAGGAAGCTCGCGAGCGCGCCCATCACCATGTCGGCGACGCGATGCGATATCTCGTGGTTGGCATAGACGACGGGAGCGGGAAACGCAGCGTTCACAACCGAGCCCTTGGGCGCCCTGATCTCGATCGCGCGCCAGCAGCCGGAGTTGGGCGGAATGAGATTATTCGGATCGATTGCGGTCTTGAGGCCGCAGAAGACACCCGAGGCGGAGACAGAGAGCGGCGCATTCATCGGCCCTTTGACCTGCGCCGCGGTGCCAGCAAAGTCGACAACCAGGCGGTCCCCAGTCTTCTTGACACTGAGGCGAATCCGGAACGGCGCATCCTTGCCGCGCGCGTCGTCGGCAATGCCGTCGCCGTCGCAGAAATCCTCGAACACGCCTTCTCCATCCGGCAGGTCCTTGAGCGTCGCGCGCATCAGTCGCTCTGAATAGTCCATGACCTGCGCCATGTAGCGAATGAGCTCGGCGCCGCCATAGCGCCGGGCAAGCGCGCTTAGCCGTTCGCCAGCGCGCCGCGTCGCGGCAAGTTGCGCGCCGAGATCGCCTTTGCGTTCCTCGGGCGTGCGCACATTTGCCAGGATCACCTTCTCCAGGTCCGTGTCGAGCACGCCGCGGCTGATGAGCCGCACCGGCGGCAGGCGAAGCCCCTCGCCGAAGATTTCCGTGACCGCGCCGTAGCTGCCGGGAGTGGCGGAGCCGACATCCGGCCAGTGGGCGCGCAGGCAGGCGTAGCCCAAGAGTTGCCCGTCGTGAAAGGCGGGCCGCACCACGTTCATGTCTGGCAGATGGCTGCCGCCGAAATACGGATCGTTGTGCAGGAAAACGTCGCCCTCGTGCACGTCCCCTGCAAAGGCGCTGACGACCGCGCGCACCGCATCGGGCATCGAGCCGAGATGGATCGGCAGATCCGGCCCTTGTGCCACCATCTCGCCGCGGGCGTCGAACACGCCGCAGGAATAATCGCCCGCCGACTTCAACAACGGAGAATAGGCGGTCTTGGCGAGGACGACCCGCATCTCCTCGGCGATTTTGTAAAAACTGTTCTTGACGATCTCGAAGGTGGCGGGATCGCTTTGCGCGGTATCGTTCATTGCCGTCATGCCCCTTTTTGCCGACGCGTCAGCAGGACGAAGCCGTCGGCATTCATCTCGGCTTGCCATCCCGGCGGGACGAGAATGGTGGATTCGAGCGATTCGATCACGGCTGGACCCGTGACCGCAAATCCCGCCGGCATGCGCTTGCGTTCGTAAATCGTCGCGTCGACGACGCCGCTGTCGCGGAACCAGAGCTGACGCTTGGCCTTGAGCGCATCCGTCCCCGCGCGCGCCACGCTGTCGCGGATCGCGAGCGGCGCCGTCGCGCCAATCGCCGTGAGGCGGACGCTGACGATTTGCACCGGCTCGCTTCGATTGTCATGCCCGTAGGTGTGCAGGTGACGATCGTGAAATGCCTGTGCGATCTCGCCCAGCGCGGCAGCATCGACCGGCCGCGCGGGAACGGGAACCGCAAGTTCATGCGACTGGCGCGGATAGCGCGCGTCCACGGCGCGCTCGAAGTGCCGCCGCTCACGCGCCACGCCGGCCCGCTCGAGCATCGCCGCTCCACGCGTCTCGAGGGCAGCGAACGCGGCCTCCAACGCTTGCGGCTCGGCGGCGGCCGCAGGATCTACGCTTTGCACGTAGTCGCGCTTGAGATCGGTTCCGATGAGCCCGAGCGCGGAAAACGCCCCGGGGATCGGCGGGCAGATGATCTCGGCAATGCCGAGTTCGCTTGCGAGCGCGGCGGCGTGCAGCGGCCCGGCGCCGCCGAACGCCGCGAGCGCGAAGCTGCGCGGATCGTGTCCCCGCTGAACCGACACGATTTTGAGAACTTCCGCCATGGCGTGATTGACGACGTCGATCACCGCGGCCGCGGCCGTGCGCACGTCGATACCGAGCGGCCCGGCGAGCCGTTCGCGGACGGCCGCCGCAGCCGCCGCATGGTCGATCGGCAGCTCGCCCGCGAGCAGCGATGCCTTGTCGAGATAGCCGAGCAGCAGGTTGCAGTCCGTGACCGTCGGCTCGCTGCCGCCGCGGGCGTAGCACACGGGTCCGGGGTCGGCGCCGGCGCTCTTCGGGCCGACGCGCAGCCCTCCCGCCCGATCCACGCATGCAATCGAGCCGCCGCCGGCGGAGACTTCGGCAAGATCGATCACCGGCACGCGAATCGGATGCCCGGTCCCGTTCATCCAACGGCTCATGCTCGGTCCGCCGCCGACTTCGTAGTGCGGCGTCGTTTCATAGTCTCCGCCACGGATCAGGCTCGCCTTGGCGGTGGTGCCGCCCATGTCGAATGAGAGAAGATCGAGGCGTCCCGTTTGGCGCGCCGCTAGCGCCGCCGCCACGACCCCCGCGGCCGGCCCGGATTCAACGGCCATCGCCGGCATCGCGATGGCCTCCGCCGCCTCGAGGATGCCGCCGTTCGAACCCATCAGGAAGAGCGGCGGCAGTCCGCGGCCGCGCGTGAGTTGACCGAGCCGCTCGAGATAGGAGGCGAGAATCGGCCCGGCATAGGCGCAAACCGCGGTCGTGCTGGTGCGCTCGAATTCTTTGACCTCCGGCAACACGTCCGAGGACAAATACACCGGCGCGTGCGGCAGCGCCGCCCGCAGCCGTTCGCCGAGCCGGCGCTCGTGCTGCGGGTTGAGAAAGCTGAACATCAGCGAGACTGCAATGGCGTCGACCCGCGCCGCCTTGAGCGCCGCGATGAGTCCATCGATCTCGTTGTCCGCGAGCGCGGTGACCACCGCGCCGTCCGCACCGATGCGCTCCGTGATCTCGAACCGCCGGCGACGTGGGATGAGGGTTGCCGGCGCGTCCTGGAACAGGTCGTAAAGGTCGGCGCGTGCCGAGCGCCGCAGCTCCAGCACGTCGCGGAAGCCGCGCGTGGTAATGAGCGCGGCACGCGCGCCGCTTTCTTCGAGGATGGCGTTGGTCACCACCGTTGTCGCGTGCGAGAACAATGCCACGTCTTGCGCGGCCAGCCGGTAGCGGCGCATCGCCGTGTCCAGCGCGCGGAGCACCCCCTGCGCGAGGTCGCCCGGGGTCGTCGGCACCTTGGCCACGCCGACGTGGGCGCCCGCATCGTCGACGAGAGCCACGTCCGTGAACGTCCCGCCGATGTCGATCCCGATGCGCCAAGCCATGCCGTGGTTGTCCTTGAGGTGGAGGATTTATTGTAGACTGGATGGCCCGCCCCGCTAGGCACTTCGAGTACGGCAGTCGCGCTCATGACCAATGTTCTTCATCGCCAGATCGGCCATGCCTATCCCGTCGCCGCGAGCGGCCGCGGTGCCACCATCCGCGACGTCACGGGCAAGGACTATATCGATGCCTCGAGCGGTGCGGCGGTGTCGTGTCTCGGCCATTCGCATCCCGATGTCTTGGCAGCGATGCGCGAGCAACTCGACAGCCTCGCCTACGCGCATACGAGCTTTTTCACGACAAAAGTTGCTGAGGAGTTGGCGGACGATCTCGTGGCGCACGCGCCGGACGGCATGGGTCATGCCCTTTTCGTCAGCGGCGGCTCGGAGGCGATCGAGGCCGCGCTCAAGCTCGCGCGCCAGTATTTCGTCGAATGCGGCGAGCCGCAGCGGCAATACATCATCGCGCGACGGCAAAGCTATCATGGCATCACACTCGGCGCCCTGGCGATCGGGGGCCGCGAGTGGCAGCGCAAGCAATTCGCTCCCCTTCTGATCGAGACGCATCATGTCTCGCCGGTCTATGAATACCGCGAGTGCCGCCCCGACGAGATGCCCCAGGCCTACGGCGAACGACTCTGCCAAGAGCTCGAAGCAAAGATCGATGCGCTCGGCGGCGAGAACGTCATCGCTTTTGTGGCCGAGACCGTGGTCGGCGCCACCATGGGTGCGGTTCCCGCGGTACCCGGCTATTTCCAGCGCGTGCGGGAGATCTGCGGCCGGCATGGCATCCTGCTCATTCTCGATGAGGTGATGTGCGGCATGGGCCGCACCGGCACGCTGCACGCCTGCGAGCAGGAGGGAGTGAGCCCCGATCTGATGGCGATCGCGAAGGGCCTCGGCGGCGGGTACGCGCCCATCGGCGCGCTGTTGCTGCAGGAAAAGATTTTCCAAGCCCTCGCGCAGGGCTCCGGCGCCTTCCAGCACACGCACACGTATATGGGTCATCCGCTCGCTTGCGCCGCCGCTTTGGCCGTGCAGCGGGTGATACGCCGCGACGATCTCTTGGGCAATGTGCGGGCGCAGGGCGCGCATCTTTCGCGCCGGTTGAAGCAGCGCTTCGGCAATCATCCCTTCGTCGGCGACGTGCGCGGGCGCGGCCTCCTGCAAGGGCTCGAACTCGTCGCCGATCGCGGCAGCAAGGAGCCGTGCGACCCGAAACTCAAGCTGCATGCGCGCGTCAAGGACGAAGCCATGGCCCGCGGGCTGATGGTCTATCCCATGGGCGGGACGGTCGACGGCAAGCGCGGCGACCACGTCCTGCTTGCCCCTCCCTTCATCGTCGATGCCGCCGCAATCGACACGATCGTGGAACGGCTCGGCGAGGCGATCGACGCGGCGACGGCGGCAATCGGGTGAGCCGCGCATGTCTGCGAAATGCTGCAGGAGGACGCTCATGAGGCGATCAATCGTATTCGCACTAGCGGCGGGTGTGTCGATCGGCCTAGCGGCGCGGGCCGAGAGCCAAGACCTCGAGGGCACGCTGAAAAAGGTGCGGGAGAGCGGGGCCATCACGATCGGCCATCGCGACAGTTCGATTCCCTTGTCCTATCTCGACGACAAGCTGCAGCCGGTCGGGTTCTCGATCGAACTATGCAAGCATGTCGTGGAGGCGGTGAAGGCGAAGCTCGGTCTGGCTAGCCTCAACGTCAAGTACAACCCGGTGACGTCTGCTACCCGCATCCCGCTGGTCGCCAACGGCACGGTCGACATCGAGTGTGGCTCGACCGCCAATATGAGCAGTCGACAAAAGCAGGTCGGATTTTCCTACACGTTCTTCGTTCCGCAATTCAAATGGATCGCCCGTGCCAACAGGGACATCAAGAGCGCGGACGATTTGCGCGGCAAAACCGTCGCCGTGACCGCCGGCACCAACACGGCGCTGTTCGTCAACAAAATGAACAATGAGGAGAAGCTTGGGATGACCATCATGCAGGGCAAGGATCACGCCGAATCCTTCCTGCTGGTCGAGACCGGCCGCGCCGGCGCATGGATGGAAGACGATATCCTGATCGCCGGCTTTCGGGCGAATGCGAAAAATCCTGCGGATTTCATGCTGCTCGATAAAGCTTATCCATCCGATCCTTATGCATTGATGCTGCGAAAGGACGATCGGCAATTCAAGACATTGGTCGATGCGACGCTTGCCGATCTGATGCGCTCCGGCGAATTCGAGAAACTCTATACGCGCTGGTTCGAGCGGCCGATCCCGCCCAGGGACATCAACATCCAGCTGCCGATGTCGGATGCCCTCAAACGCACCGTAAAGGAGCCGAACGACAGGCCGAATTCGTAGCCGTCTCGTCATGAATATCGAGCTCAAACTCAAGGTGCAGGATCTCAACGGCCGCTATGCCCAGGCGATCGACGACGGCAAGCTCGAGGCCTGGCCGGATTTTTTCATCGAGCATGGCCGCTACCGCATCACTACGGCGGAGAATTTCGAGCGCGGGCTGCCGCTCGGCATGATTTACGCCACATCGCGGGCGATGCTGCGCGACCGGGTGCGCTCGCTGCGCGAGGCCAACGTCTACGAAGCGCAGCGCTACCGCCATGTGATCGGGCCCGCGCTCCTCACGGCCGGGGAGGGCGACGCGGTCAAGGCGCAGACGAGTTTCATGGTTGCGCGCATCATGCACAGCGGCGAGACCACGCTGTTCGCCACCGGCTGCTACCACGACCACATCGTGTTCGATGCGGGCGATGCGCGTTTCGCCGAGAAGATCGTCATTCTCGACAGCCGGCTGATCGACACGCTCCTCGCCATTCCGCTGTAGTCTCGCACGCATGCCCGAGCCTGCCGCCGCCTCTTCGCTGACGCGCCACCGCTCGTTCATGCTGTTCTGGTGCGCGCGCACCTTCACCAACGGCGCCTACATGATGCAAGGCGTCGCGGTGGGTTGGCAGATCTACGAGCTCACCAACGATCCCTTCGATCTCGGCCTGGTCGGGCTGATGCAATTCCTGCCGTTGGTGGGATTCTCGATCGTCATCGGCCAGGTCGCCGATCTGTTCGATCGTCGGTTCGTCATCGCCATCAGCCAGCTTAGCAAGGCGGCTGCGGCGCTCGCGCTTGCCGTCGGCACCGCTCGCAACGCGCTCACCCGCGACGCCATGCTGGGGATTTTGCTCGCATCGGGCACGGCCCGGGCCTTCGAGATACCGACCATCCACGCGCTGCTGCCCGGCATCGTGCCGGCAAAGCTGTTGCCGCGTGCGATCGCCGCCTCGGCGAGCGCGCAGCAGACCGCCGTCATCTGCGGACCATCGCTCGGCGGACTCCTCTATATGCTCAGCCCGACCGGCGTGTACGCGACCTGCACGCTGGTTTTCATCGCGGCGAGCGCGCTGATCAGCCTCGTGCACGTCACGCCGCGCAACGAACCGCGCAAGCCGGTCAGTCTGGCGACGATGTTTGCCGGCTTTCGCTACATCCGCGGCCATCCGATCCTGCTGGGCGCGATCTCGCTCGACCTGTTTGCCGTGTTGCTCGGCGGCGTGACCGCGCTGTTGCCGATCTATGCCCGCGATGTCCTTGAGGCGGGACCGTGGGCGCTCGGGGTGTTGCGCTCGGCGCCGGCGGTCGGGGCGCTCGCCACCTCGCTCATTCTGGCGCGGCGCGCGATCGGCGGGGGCGCCGGCCACATCATGTTTGCCTCGGTCGGAGTGTTCGGGCTCGCCAGCCTCGCCTTCGGGCTGTCAACCTCGGTCGTGCTTTCGTTTCTCGCGCTGATGGTCTACGGCGCCTCTGATGCGATCAGCGTCGTCATCCGGCAATCGCTGGTGCAGATGCGCACGCCGCACGACATGCTGGGCCGGGTGTTGGCGGTCAATTCCATGTTTACGGGATCATCGGGCTCGCTCGGCGAATTTCGCGCCGGCGCGGTAGCGGCGGCATTGGGCGCGGTGCCGTCGGCGCTGATCGGCGGCTTGGGCACGATTGCGGTGATGCTGATCTGGATGTGGGCCTTCCCGCAGCTTCGCCGCGCGGACAGATTGGCGCCGGACGAGAGCCCGGCACCGTGAGCGCACGCCCGGTAAAAGGAAGCCCCGCACGCGCGGGGCTCCAAGTCGTTTCGGAGGAACGTCGAACGTGAGAACCGCACAGAACGGTAACGATCGACGAGGGGACCATACCGTCACCCGGGCGCTGGCACTGTGATCGCCGTCACAAAACGTGCTTTTCGCCACACGGCCCGCATATCTTGAAAGACTTCAACAAGATGCGTCGGAGAGTTCGCGCGCTTCAGCGGCATTCAGAACAATTCAGGTCTGCGCCAAGGACTTAAGGCGGCGGCGGGAGCGCAGTCGGGGCGTCGAGGGCGGCAGGCATCCGGTGCCCTCTTCGAGCAGGCCCGCAACCGCCGCCAGATGCGCAGCACGGAGATGTGCCATGAACATGCCGGTCAAGCACGTTTCGCACCCGCACCCTATGGTCGAGCGCAATCGGCCGCTCTGGCGTGAGATCATCGACACGGTCATGGAGGGGGGTCCGCGAACGGCCGCGGACCAAATCACCGAATATCTCGCGCGGCACCAATACGACTTGACGCCGGCCGTGCGCATCGAGCTCGAGCGACGCCACGTCTGCGTGTGAAGCAAGGGCCGTCGGGCTGGCAAAACCTCAGTGGGTCCGTTGTGCTCGGCCGACGCTTCGAAGGCGTCAGTTTCGTACCACCAGCACCGAGCACTTGGCGTAACGCACCACGTGGCCGGCATTGGAGCCGAGGAAGTAGGTGCGCACGGCATGCCGCTGCGGCCGATGCGAGCTCATGACGATGAGATCGGGCGCCATGCTGCTCGCCTCTTCCAGGATCTCTTGATAGATGCCGCCCTGGCGCACTGTCGAGGATACCCGTGAAGGCGGCAAGCCGGTCTCCTTGACGACGATCGAGAGCGCATCTTCCGCCGCCTGGCGTTGCTGCACCTCGAAGTCGGGGGGCACGTACTCGGCGAGCATCACCGGCGTAAGCGGCAGCACATTGATGAAGCGGATCTCGCCCTCGGACGGGGCGGCCATCATCAAGGCGGTCGATACCGCCGGCTTGGCCAAATCCGGGTCTGCAAGGTCGATCGGAACCAGAATTTTCTTATACATGGCACCGTCCCTCTGTGAGTTTGTGTTTTCGGGCATACTGCCACGCCTGCGGGCGAACCGTGAGTGGCTCCGGTCCGGCGCGGCCGGGCGCGATGGCGCGGGCGTGGGTCGTTTTCGGCGCGCCACGCATGGGGCAGGCCCTCACACGCGCTTTTATCTGGCGCGAATGGGGCAAGCCCCACGCGGGCTGGTCACACGCGGTCGGCTTCCGCCAGCGAGCGCGGGCTGACGAAGCGCTCGAGCCGCCCGCCCTGCGGATGCAGCTTGCGCCAATCCTTGCCGGCAAAATCGATCACGACCAAACCGGACGTCGGCAGGCCCTCATTGAGCCGCTCGCGCGTTTCGACGTCGCCGGAGGCGATCAGCCGCCGCGACGCGTCGTGCAGCCCCGGATTATGGCCGACCACGATCAGCGTGCGCACCGCCGACGCGGTCTTCTTCACCAGCGCGATGATTCCCTCGGCGCCGGCGTTGTAGAGGCGATCCTCGTAGACGACGCGCGGCTCCGTGGACAGGACGGCGGCGACGCGCTCCCATGTCTGCCGCGTGCGGTCGGCGGTCGACACCAGCGCCAGGTCGGGAATGAGCGCGTGCCGCGCCATATAGGCCCCGATCACCGGGGCATCCGTCTTGCCCCGCGCATTGAGCCGGCGCGCGTGGTCGCTCATGCCGCCTTCGGCTTTTTCCGTCTTGGCGTGTCGCAGCAGCATTAGGCGCATGCAGCAGTATCCCGATTCCGAAGTTCGCAAACCTTTCCAATACCATCGATTTCCCAGGCGCCGCAGTCTAGCATGCCGCCCACCGCTTGACCTGCGGGGAAGAAACGTGAACGCCTCCGAGCGCACGCCCTATTCGCCGACCTGGTACACGGCCACGATGGTGCCGGCGTCCGCGCGGCCGCCGCTCACCTACGATCTCGATGTGGACGTCTGCGTCATTGGCGCCGGCCTTGCCGGTCTGACGACCGCCCGCGAGATCGCACGGCGCGGACGGTCGGTCGCGGTGCTGGAGAGCCACCGCATCGCATCGAGCGCGTCCGGCCGCAACGATGGCTTCGTGCTGCCCGGCTTTGCCTGTTCCATGGACAGGCTGGTGAGCCGCGTCGGGTTGGATCATGCCAAGGCGTTGTGGGCGCTCTCCGAGACGGGCGTCAAATACGTCCGCACCACCATCGCCGAGGCGCGCCTGCCGGGGGTTGCGCCGATCGCCGGCTGGCTCAGGGTATCCAAGACCGACAACGGCGACGAAATTCTGGATGACGCGCAGCTCTACGGAGGCGAGTTTGGGGCCGAGGTCGAGCTGTGGCCGGCCGAGCGGGTCAGGGACGTTCTGCGAACCAATCATTATTTCCATGCGCTGCATCTGCCGCGCGCCTTTCACATCCATCCGCTCAACTATGCGCTGGGGCTCGCGGAGGTGGCGGAAGCCGCGGGAGCGCGCATTTTCGAGGACACGCCGGCGCTTCAAATCGACGTCGAGGGCGTACGCAAGCGCGTCGTCACGCCGGCCGGGCGCGTGCGCGCCCCCCATATCGTGCTCGCCTGCAGTGTTCATCTCGGCTCGCTCGCGCCGCGCATCGCCGGTACGCTGCTGCCGATCTGGAGCTATACCATCACCACCGCGCCGCTCGGGCCGCGGCTGGCCGCCGCCATCACCTACCGCGGCGGCGTGACCGATACCGAGTTGGCCAACAACCACTACCGCGTTGTGGGCAACGATCGGCTGCTGTGGTCGGGGCACTCCACCACGTGGGAGGCCGATCCCAAGCGCCACGTGCACCGGCTCAAGGCTGACATGCTGGCGCTCTACCCGCAGCTCGGCGAGGTCGAGGTCGAGCACGTCTGGTCTGGCGTGCTCGGCAATGCGCTGCATCGGATGCCGCAGATCGGCGAAATCTCGGGAGGCCTCTGGCTTGCCAGCGCGTTCGGCGGGCACGGTTTGAACACCACCGCCATGGCCGGCAACATTCTCGCGCAAGCGATTGTCGAGGGCGATGACACCTGGCGATTGTTCGCCCCGTTCGAACTGGTGTGGGCCGGCGGACACCTCGGCCGCGCGGCGATGCAGGTCTTTTATTGGTGGCTTGATTCCCGCGAGCGCCTGGCGGCGCGCGCCGCGCGTCAGCGCGAGGACGAAGACCAGCGCGCCACGCAACGCGCCGCGCTGCGCGAGGGTGACAGCGAGGCGGGGGTCGAAGCGCAGATCGGCGCGGTGGTGCCGCCGGCGGAATTGCCGGCCGAGCCGGCGCTCGCCGAACTGCCGGCCGATCCGCTTGCGCCCAAGGAGATTGCTTCGCCTTCGATCGAGCGCAATGGCGCCGACCAGCGCATTCCGGCGCGCGCGCCGGAATAATGCCAGGCCGAAAACGTCATCGCCCCTCGCGACGTGCCAGAAAGGCGAGCCGCTCGAACAGGTGCACATCCTGCTCGTTCTTGATGAGCGCGCCATGCAGCGGCGGAATGAGCTTTTTCGGATCGCGCTCGCGCAACGTCTCGGGGCCGATATCCTCGACCAGCAAGAGCTTGAGCCAGTCGAGAAGCTCCGAGGTCGACGGCTTCTTCTTCATCCCCGGAACCTCGCGGATCTCGTAGAACAGTTTGAGCGCCTCGGACACCAGGCGCTGCTTGATGCCGGGGAAATGCACCTCCACGATCGCGCGCATGGTCTCCGCGTCGGGGAAACGGATGTAGTGGAAGAAACAGCGGCGCAGGAACGCGTCGGGCAATTCCTTCTCGTTATTGGAGGTGATCACCACGATCGGCCGCCGCCGCGCCTTGACGGTTTCGCCGGTCTCGTAGACGAAGAACTCCATGCGGTCGAGTTCGAGCAGCAGATCGTTGGGGAACTCGATGTCCGCCTTGTCGATTTCGTCGATCAGCAGCACCGGCCGCGCGTCCGCGACGAAGGCGTCCCACAGCTTGCCGCGCTTGATATAGTTGCGGATGTCGTGCACGCGCTCGTCCCCGAGCTGGCTGTCGCGCAGCCGCGATACCGCGTCATACTCGTAGAGTCCCTGCAGTGCTTTGGTGGTCGATTTGATGTGCCACTCGAGCAAGGGGGCGCCGAGGCTTTTCCCACCTCGAGCGCAAGCACGGTCTTGCCGGTCCCGGGCTCGCCTTTGACCAGCAGCGGCCGCTCGAGCGTGATGGCAGCATTGACCGCGACCTTGAGGTCGTCGGTGGCGACGTAGGCGTCGGTTCCTTCGAAACGCATGGGTTCGCCTGGTAGTGGACGGCGAGCAATAGCGGAGAAAGCCGGCGCACTTCAACCGCATGGTTAGGCGGGTCACGCGGTCATCGCAGGAACGTGAGCCGCTCGACTGCGCCGGCGATGGGAAGATGCGCTATATATATTTCCTTATCGCTACGGGATGCGAATCTCGGGAGACCGCCATGCGGCGCCAGATGCGGGTGATCGGCCGATCGATCGCGCTGAGCCTATTTCTCTCGCTCGGCGCCCTCGCGGGCGCCATGGGGCAGGGGATCGAGCCGCAGCGGAGCGCCATCGCGACGTTCGCCGGCGGCTGCTTCTGGTGCGTGGAATCGGACTTCGACAAGGTCGACGGCGTGATCAGCACCACCTCCGGCTATACCGGAGGGCACACCGCCAATCCCAGCTACGAGCAGGTGTCGCATGGCGGCACCGGCCATGCCGAGGCGGTGGAGATCGCGTATGATCCGGCCAAGGTGAGCTATAAGAAGCTGCTCGACGTGTTCTGGCACAACATCGATCCGCTGGCGAAGGATCGGCAGTTCTGCGATCACGGCGACCAATACCGCAGCGCGATCTTCTATCACGATGAGGAGCAGCGGGCGCTGGCGGAGGCCTCGAAGGCCGCGGTCGAGAAGCGCTTCGAGCAGCCGGTTGCGACGCAGATCGTGCCCGCCGGAGCGTTCTACAAAGCCGAAGAGTACCATCAGGACTACTACAAGAAGAATCCGATCCGCTACAAATTCTACCGCTTCAACTGCGGACGCGATGCGCGGCTCGAGGAGTTGTGGGGCAAGAAGGACTAGCCATGCTCGATCGGCGTGTTTTGCTCACAGGTGGCGGGGCGTTCGCGCTGATCGCGGCGCTGCGTTGGCTGCAGACTGGCGAAGTCGAGGCGGCCGACGCGTTCGAAATCCAGAAGAGCGACAGCGAGTGGCGCGCGATTCTCAGCAAGCCGCAATACGACGTGTTGCGCCTGCGCCGAACCGAGGCCCCCGGCTCGAGCCCGCTCAACGAGGAGAAGCGCAAGGGCACTTTCGTGTGCGCGGGTTGCGACCTTGCCCTGTTCTCGTCGGAGACGAAGTTCGACAGCAAGACCGGCTGGCCGAGCTTCTATCGTCCGCTGCCGAACGCGATCGGCACCTCCACCGACCACCTGCTGCTATTGCCGCGCACCGAGGTGCATTGCCGGCGCTGCGGCGGGCACCTGGGCCACGTCTTCGATGACGGCCCGCCGCCGACCGGGCTGCGCTACTGCATGAACGGCATCGCCTTGAAGTTTATTCCTGACGCGCCAGCGTGAGCGCGGCTCGCATCCAACGCCGGCCAACCCCGAAGGAGCTCACGATGGTTCGTCCGATCGCGCGGCGCGTGCTGGCGCTCGTCCTGTTCGCGGCGGCCGCGGCGCCGGTGCGTGCCTCCGAGGTCTACCAGATCTCCACCATCTCGAGCCAGCTGGCCGGCGGCTATGACGGCGATACCACCGTCGGTGAGCTGATCCGGCACGGCGGGTTCGGGCGGGGCTGCGCGGGCGTACCCGGCCGCAGGTGCGGTTCTTTTTGCATCGCGGGAAAATAGGGGTTCCTCGCAATTCCGTTATTGTCGGCCATCGCGCGGCTCGATATAAGCTCGCCCCGCGAGCAGGGGGTTCGCCTTTTCACGGGGTTGCAATGTCTCCGCAAAAAAACGGCGGCGCGGTACAGGATAAAACTAGGCCCTATCGACCTTCCGACAAAGAGCCTTTCATGAATGAGCGGCAGCGGGAGTATTTCCGCCAGAAGCTCACCGCGTGGAAGGAGGAAATCCTCAAGGAGGCGAGGGAGACGCTCGCCCATCTCCAAGCAGAGAACGAGAATCATCCCGATCTTGCCGACCGCGCGTCCTCGGAGACTGATCGGGCGATTGAGTTGCGGGCGCGCGACCGCCAGCGCAAACTGATCGCCAAGATCGATGCGGCGCTCACTCGCCTCGACGACGGCACCTACGGCTATTGCGAGGAAACCGGCGAGCCGATCTCGCTCAAGCGGCTCGAGGCGCGGCCCATCGCCACGCTCTCGGTCGAGGCGCAGGAACGCCACGAGCGCCGCGAGCGCATCTATCGCGACGAGTGACGGCGGCCTCGTCCGGCCAACGCCTCGCGTCGCGTCCGCTATGCCGTCGACCAGATTGGGATCAGGGCTTGGAGGACGGCCGGTTCAACAGGCTCGCCATCTCCTCCTCGAGGCTGTCGTAGAACGATTTCCCCCCCGCGCCCTTGGCGTCGCCACCGCGCCCGCGGGCGCCGGTCGCGGAGTCTGCGGAAGCTTCGTCGGCCGCCGGCGTCGTCGGCTCGGCCACCGGCTTGGGCGGGCTCAAGGGCGCGCGGAGGTCATCGCCCTTGAACGGGCGGCGCAGCATCGCGTCCGACCGGGAAGATGGCGCAGCCGTCAATGGTTCGGATGCAGGCTCGGACTTCGGCGCTCCCGCGGCGGTGCGCGTGTCGTCCTTGGCGGGGCGGCGTAGCGCGGCTTCGAGCCGCTGCGCCATTTCCGAGAGGTTCTGGTCGGCCGGCGATTTGGGCGCAGACTCCGGGCTCGGCGGCGCCGGCTGCAAGCGCGGCATGCGGCGTTGCTCGGCGGATTCGGAAACGGCAGGCACGCGCGACAATTCCTCCGCCAGGTCGGCCAGCGGGTCGGCGCCGCGCGGCTTGCGCTCGCGCGCGAAAGGAAGCGTCGCCGGCGGGGGCGCCGCCTGCGGGGGCGCGGCCGGTGCTTGCGGCTCCGAGGGCTGGTCTCCCGGCCACAACATGGGTTCTTCGCTCGCCATGGGCGGACGCTGCGGCCGCGGCTCGGCTCGCAGCGGCGGCGGCTCGACCCGTGGCGTAGCCTCCGCTTTCTGCGCCGGCTCCGGCTGCGGCGGCCACACGCTCTCTTCGCCGAGAGGCACCGCCCGCGGCAGCGTATCGGCCGCCGGCGGACGCACCGCAGCTCCCTCTCGCGACGCAGTCGCCGCGCGCACGATGTTCTGCTCGACCACCACGTCGCTCGGCCCGCCGATGATGAGGAGATGCTCGATGTTGTCGCGGCGAATAAGCACGAGGCGGCGGCGGCCGTCCACGTTGGCCTGATCGATCACGGCGAGCCGCGGCTGGCGTCCGCGCGCCGCGCCGCTGCCGAGCCGCCCGCCGCCGAACCGGCGCACCAGCCAGAACGCCAGCGCGAGCAGGCCGAGCACCACGACCACGAAGAGAACGATCTTGAGAGGTCCTTCGCTGAATAAGGTATCCATCGCTCCTCCCTGCGTCCCAGGGTGCGGCGCCTCGATCGGAATTGCCCCAATGGTTAACGCCGCCGGCGCTACGCGTTGCCGTCAATACTAACAGGAAATTAAGAAAGATAGGCCCCGTCGGCGCGGCCTGCCGATTGCAAAGCGCTCGCGTGGTAAACGGCCACGCCGGCGGGGGCGCCGGGCGGTGGAACTTGCCGCTTGCCGGGACCTGGCGGCGAGAGTCTTGCGCGGGCTGACCGGCTGGGGCACTCAGGACGAGGCGGAGGTCGCCGATTCCGCGCCGATCATGACGCAGCCGCAACCGTCGAAGGATAATGCTCGCGCGCCGGGCGAGCGCAGGCAGGCGAGCCGCGGCATCGCCAGCATCGGTCTCATGCTGCTTCTCGCCCTCGCGCTGGTGGCGGCCGCGGGCGCCGTCCTCATCGGCCGCGCCAAGGCCGAGCCCTATGTCCTCGCGGTCATGGCCCTGCTGGCGACGCTCGGCGTCTTTTTATCGTTCGCGCTCGCCGCCGGCATGTTGCGCATGTCCGGTCGGGCGGCCAAACGTCCCTTGCTTGCGGCAGTCGTCGATCACGCCAGCGAGGGCATGCTGGTGACCGATGCACGCGGCCGCGTCATTTATGCCAACGCGGCCTATCTCGAACTCGTCGCGGCCACCGGCTCCGGGGACGTGCCGCCGGTCGAGCGCGTGTTCATGGGAGATGCCGCGGTTTCGGAAGCCGTCTACCGCCTGCTCAAGGCCGCGCGCGAAGGCCGCCGCGCGCAGGAGGAGGTGCGCGTCAGCGCGCGCCAGGGCGAGAGCGGCCGGTGGCTGCGCATCCGCGTGCGCCCCCTCGGCGAGGGCTCCCGCCAATCGGGCATGACCGTGTGGTCGCTGGCCGATGTGACGCGCGACCTCGAGCGGCACGAGAACGTGTTCCAGGAGCTGCAACACGCCATCGACTATCTCGACCACGCGCCCGCTGGCTTCTTCTCGGTCGAGGCCAACGGCAACGTCGTCTATCTCAACGCCACGCTCGCCAATTGGCTCGACTACGATCTCGCGCAAGTCGGCTCAGGTGGCCTCAAGCTTGACCAGATCGTGGCAGGCGAGGGCGCCGCGCTCCTCACCACGCTCGCCGCGGTGCCGGGCGACGTGAAGACGGAGGTTCTCGACATCGAACTCAAGACGCGCAGCGGCCGCACCGTGCCCGCGCGGCTGTTCCACAAGGTCGCCTTCGGCCCCGACGGGGCGCCCGGCGCCTCCCGCACCCTTGTCGTCAATCGCGCGCGCGACGGTTCGACCGACCCGCAGCGCGCCGCCGAGGTGCGTTTTATGCGTTTCTTCCAGAACACGCCGATGGCGATCGCGACCGTGGACAAGCAGGGGCGGATCGCCGACTCCAATGCCAGGTTTGCGCGCTTGTTCCACCCCGTGTTCAAAGGCGAAGCCTCGGGCGACCGCTCGATCCTGGCGGTCGTCGCTGAGCGCGACCGGGCCGCGCTCGAAGCCGCCATCCGCAAGGCGGCGGAAGGGCACGGCGAGATCGAGCCGGTCGACGCGGCTCTCGCCGGGCCCGGCGAGCGCTATGCGAGCTTTTTCGTCACCCCGATCGAGGACGAGACGCAGCGCGACCGCGAGGCCGCAATCGTCTACGCGCTCGAGACCACCCAGCAGCGCACCCTGGAGAACCAGGTCAACCAGCAGCAGAAGATGGAGACGATTGGGCGGCTCGCGGGCAATATCGCGCACGACTTCAACAATCTGCTTGGCGCCATCATGATGGCGACCGACTTTCTCTTGAATGCGCACCGGCCGAGCGACCCGTCGTTCCAGGACATCATGCACATCAAGCAGAACGCCAACCGGGCGGCGAGCCTGGTGCGGCAGCTGCTGGCATTCTCGCGCAAGCAGACGATGCGGCCGCAGGTGATCGACCTCGGTGAGGCACTCTCGGATCTGACCGTGCTGCTGCGCCGGCTGATCGGGGAGAACGTCGTTCTCGATGTTCCACAGGTGCGCGACCTCTGGGCGGTCAAGACCGACGTCGGACAATTCGAGCAGGTGATCATCAATCTCGCGGTCAATGCGCGCGACGCCATGCCGCTGGGCGGAAGGCTGACGCTGCGCACGTCCAATGTCGGCGTTGGCGAGGGCGCGCTGCAGCGGCACAAGGATATGCCGGCCGCCGATTACGTGCTGGTCGAGGTGGAGGACATCGGCAGCGGGATCGCGCCGGAGATCATCGACAAGATCTTCGACCCCTTCTACACCACCAAGGACGTTGGAAAGGGCACGGGGCTCGGCCTTTCGACGGTCTATGGCGTCGTCAAGCAGACCGGCGGCTTCATCTACGTCGAATCCGAGGTCGGCAAGGGCACGGTCTTCCGTATCTTCCTGCCGCGCTACGTTCCCGGCACCGACGAGGCCGAGGTTCCGCAATTGCCCGAGACCACGGCGCCGGCGATCGCCGCGGCTGCCGCCGAGGGGCATGGCGGCAGCGCCGATCTTACCGGCACCGGCACCATTCTTTTGGTCGAAGACGAGGAGGGCCTGCGCGCGCTCAACGCCCGCGGGCTGCAATCGCGCGGCTACACCGTCATCGAGGCCGGCAACGGTGTCGAGGCGCTGCAGGAGCTGCAGGAACTCGAGAAGCAGGGCGGAGAAATCGACGTCGTCGTCTCCGACGTCGTCATGCCGGAAATGGACGGGCCCACGCTGATGAAGGAGCTCAGGAAGCGCAAGCCCGATATCAAGATCATCTTCGTCTCCGGTTATGCCGAGGACGCTTTCGACAAGAGCCTGCCCGACCCGACGCAGTTCAACTTTCTCGCCAAGCCGTTCACCCTCAAGCAACTGGTCAGGGTGGTGAAGGATACCATGGCGGGATGAGTCTGCCGCCGTGGCCTGCCAGCTCAGCGCTATTCCGCCGCGCGTATTCGCTCGCTACGATGCCGGCATGAACGAGCCAGAACCGTCGAACGGCGACAGATACGTGGAGACGGCGCGCGAGCGCCGGATCGCCAACGCGGTGTTGCTGCTTTTTCTCGTGCTTATCGTGGGCGGCGGCATCTGGCTCGCCAACGCCATGTTCGACCAGCGCCGGCTCGACGACTGCATGGCGCAGGGGGGAAGGAATTGCGCGCCGCCCATCGAGGCGCCGGCGCGATAAAGCTTTCCGATTAAATCGAGTCTCTCTCGTCCGTCATGCCCGCGCATAGCGCGTCGGAAGGCGCGCGTGAACGCGCTTATGTCGCGGGCATCTACGTCTTTTGTGCCTCGAGCGAAGACGTGGATGGCACCGCAACTCGGGCCTGCCCGAGTTGCGCACTATTGACAGCGGCAAGTCGCGTAAACCCGACTTGCCATGACAAGCCCGGCCATGACGCCAGTTTGTGGTTCGACCTGAACGCACCTTGCCCTAGCGTGCGGACATTCGCTGCTATGCGTCCCCGGAACCTTCGCGCCCGTCGCACATTCTTGCCTGTGCGAGATGTCGCTTCCGGACGAGGAGGATTGCCATGCCGGCGCGATCGAAGAAGCAACAGATGGCCGCGGGCGCTGCGCTTGCTGCCAAGCGCGGCGAGCGCTCGAAGCAGAGTCTTAAGGGTGCCTCGCGGCAGATGGTGGAGAGCATGAGCGAGCAGCAATTGCGCGAGTTCGCCCACACCAGGCGCAAAGGCCTGCCGCGCAAGCGCAAGGGGTAAGAGCAGGATATCTGTTGCAGGCCGCCTGCCCACCCGCCGCGGTTATGGATTCCGGCGCTCGCCGCTGTCGCGGCTCGACCGGAACGAGGGCCTGAAGGATTGGATTACGCCGCCTTGTCGGCGCTCGCGCGCAGGACCTTCAACTCGCTTTCGACCGGCACCGGCGCGCGCAGCGTGCTGATGCCTGGGCAGCCTGCCAAGGCCAAACGCTCGACCTCGGCGAGCTTCTCCGCCGGCGCGTCGCTCTTTACGTTGAGCCTGATCGTCACCTTGCGAAAGCCCGACGGCGGCGCGTCAGGGAGCATGTGGCCGCGCGCGTCGAACTCGGTGCGCGCGACCGCCTCGAAGCTGTCATAGGGCACGCCGAGCTTCGCGGCGTAAAAGGCGAACACCGCCGCGTAGCAGCCGACCGCGCCGGAGAGCAGGAATTCGAGCGGCGTCGGCGCGCAATTCTGCCCGCCCACATGCGTCGGCTCGCTGATGAGAAACTTGTAGCCGCTCTTCTTGCAATCGACCAATTCGTTAAGTTGTCCGATCGAGGTCACCTTCACCTCGACGAAGCTTTGCGGTCCCTCGGGCGCGGCCTTCTCCGGATGCGCGCGGTAGCGGCGCTCGCGCGCTTCGGTGATCTCTTTGAGCTCGGGAAAGCAATCGCAGACTCTGCTCATTCAATCTCTCCAGGCAAGCAGGAAGAGTCAGGCGCGCCAGTGCTACCTCACCTCGACCAGTCCGACCTGATTGACCAGGCTGTTCGCGGTCACCGGATTGCCGTCGGGCGTCACGCTCATGTTGCGCACGATGTCGCCGCCGCCGGGTATCGCCCAGCTCTGGAATTTCTCCGTCTTGGGATCGAAGCGCACGATGGTGTTCGGCTTGGCGCCGGACTCGTTGTACCAGAGCGCGCCTTTGGTGAAGACGATGCCGTAAGGCTCCGACTTCGGCCCGCTCGGCGAGGCCCATTCCTTGTGCTCGCCGGTCGCAAGGTCGAGCCGCCCGAGATAGCCGCGCGAGAAATCCGCGTACCACACCGCGTCATCGGGGCCGAGCGCGAGGCGGCGCGGCCGCGATGCCGGGTTCGGCAAGACGTATTCCTTGATCGCCAGCGTGCTCGGATCGATCGTGCCGATCTTGTTGCTACCGAATCGACGAAGACTGGA
>Ga0307277_10000120_pt1 | contig 24146 bp, 20 predicted proteins | sample ER_DNA_116_FD_194473 | JGI IMG/M metagenome (GOLD analysis project Ga0307277, IMG submission 194473) | Bulk soil microbial communities from the East River watershed near Crested Butte, Colorado, United States - ER_DNA_116 | ecosystem: Environmental > Terrestrial > Soil > Floodplain | place...
GCGATGCTGGTGTATCGTGCACTGATAACAAACGGCTAATTGTAGGGCGGCCGCTTCGGTTACCCGCCTTTTCCCCTGCCAAGCGAAGCGCTTGCCCTACAGTAGCGGGTTGCACGAAAAAGATTGTAGGGCAGGCGCTCGGCCTGCCAGATTTCATGCGTGGGGTATCCACCCCGAATACCTGTGTGATTACCGTGGGAACAATGCGTGATTTATTTCGTCACTGACTTGCGTAGTTGATCGGCGGCCTCTCCTAGCGAACACGGCTACACTTAATGCCCCTCAAAGCCGCCCAACGGTGGGCTCGAATATTGGAAGGATTTCGCTGCTATGTTAATGCCGAATCATTTGCATGTGATAGCCGCTCCAATACTTGATCGAGAAGCCAAGCTTGGAAATTTTTCACGAGCGTTGAAACACTGGATACGTCAAGAACTAACCGTCATGGAATTGGCAACCCGGCTGTTTCGGTCGACTGCTACGCTCTGACGACTCGCTGCACGAAAAATGGCCGTACATCCAGGAAAATCCGGTCCGCGCCGGCTTGGTCGCACATTGGAAGAATTGGCCATATCAAATTGGCCTCGACGACGTGTGATTGTAGGGCGACCGCTTCGGTTGCCCACCTTTTCCCATGGTAAGCGAACCGCTCACCTTGCAATTTGCCAGTCGGCTGTTTCGGCGGCAACGCCGTTAGCTGATTAGAGACTAATTGCCATCCTGCCGGTCCCTTTACCCAAACGTGGGTACTTCGATATTGGCCGCTTGTAGGTTGACCGCTGTACTGTCCCTTGATCGTAACGCGGCTCGTCGCGACGGCGCTGTTTTGATAAACACGCACAATAATATCTTCCTCTTCCTTGATTGAATCCAGAGTGGTTGCGCCGGACTTAACATTTGCCAGCCGTTGCGCTTTGGTGAGTACGTCTCCGGATGCGTTCACAAAAACGTAATCATCGGCCCAGATTTTCTCCAGCTCAGGAATATCCCGCTGCAGCAAAGCTGTTCGGTATTTTTCGATTGCCTTCCCGACCTCTTGTTCGCTCCTGGTATTTTGTGACTCTTGCTGCGTTGCCGATTGCCCGGAGGCAAACGACAGCAGGGCCATCGTGATCGCGAAATGCGGAATGCAGCGTTTCATGGTTGAACTCCTTTGCAGTTTCATAACGGACCTCAAACATGCAACGCAAGTCTGATTCCGCCCGATTTCATAGAGTGCTTGCAAAGCAAATCGATGACGGAACAGTTGGCAGCAATGCCAGCTGACGTTGAAGAGCTAAACTCGAGAATCGAGCGCGCTGTTGTTCGCGGACAATTGCTGGAATCGACAGCAAAAAACATCCGAACCCTTTTGGCCGGAGCAACCACGGATTTGTATTTCAGATCCGTCAATCAGTTGGCCGATGGCTGTGAATGGTCAGAGTTAAACGATCGCTTCTACAAGACGCTTGCGTTTGGGACAGGCGGTCTCCGTGGCCGCACGATTGGGAAAATCGTTACCGCTGCGGAGCGCGGAGATGCGCGCGAGGATGGGTGTCCCCAATTTCCCTGCGTCGGCACGAACGCGATGAATTTCTTTAACATCAACCGCGCAACACGCGGACTTGTCGCTTATCTGAACGATTGGAACCAACGGCAGCAAGTATCAGCGAAGCCGAAGATCGTGATCGCGCATGATCCGCGTTTTTTCTCGAAAGAGTTCGCAGAAGTTGCAGCGAAAGTCGCAGCTGAAAATGGTTGCGACGCATGCGTGTTCGACGGCCCGCGGTCAGTGCCGGAACTTTCCTTTGCTGTTCGTTATCTCAAGGCAAATGCCGGAATCGTGATCACAGCGAGTCACAATCCACCGTACGACAATGGCTACAAAGTTTACTTCAACGACGGGGCCCAAGTGATCGAGCCGCATGCCAGCGGGATCATTGCCAAAGTGAATGCAATCACGACCGAATCGTTCACACCGCTTCCAAAGGATCGACAGGGAAAAGTGAGCACGATCGGGAAGGACGTCGATCAAGCCTACATGCGACGCCTTGAGACATTGATTCTCGATCCGCAGGTGATTCGCGAAGCGAAATCGCTGCGGATCATTTACACGCCGCTCCATGGGACCGGCAGCGTAATCATCAAACCCATGCTCACACGGCTCGGTTTCAATTTCCAAGTAGTGCCTGAGCAGGACCGTTTCGATGGCCGATTTCCGACAGTGAAATCGCCGAATCCGGAAAACGCGGAGGCGTTAACCATGGCAATCAATCTTGCTCAAAAGCAAGATGCCGATGTGGTCGTCGCGACCGATCCGGACTGCGATCGCATGGGAGCCGCGGTTCGCAGCAAGGACGGCAAAATGAAATTGCTGACCGGAAATCAGATCGGTTCGCTTCTTGCCTGGTATCGAATCAAGACGCTATTCGACAAGGGCGTTCTCAATGAGCAAAACGCGGCACGCGCCGTGATTATCAAAACCTTTGTCACGACCGATCTGCAAAAGGCGATCGCCGATTATTATCGTTTGCGCTGTGTCGAAACGCTAACCGGCTTCAAATACATCGGAGCGAAACTGGGCAATTACGAGCGCGCAATCCCGGAACAGCTGCGACAGAACTATGTTGATCTCACCGAGCAACAAACGCGTCGACTTCGTCTCGCGCACTCTTCATTTTACGTTTTCGGCGGTGAAGAGAGTTACGGTTACAGTGGCGCAGATTTCGTTCGCGACAAGGATGGGAACGGCGCCGTAATCATGTTTTGCGAAGTAGCCGCCTATGCGAAGTCGCGCGGGCAAACAGGCGATGAATTGCTTGACCAAATCTTCGCGACGTTTGGCTATTTTGCGGAGAAAAACGCTTCGCTCGTCTTCGAAGGCGCAGAAGGCGCAAACAAAATTGCGCGCCTCGCCGAGTCGTACAGCACCCACCCATTCTTTGAAGTGCTCGGGTCGATGGTAACTAGCATCAAGAACTTTGAGACCCAAACGATCCGAGATGTCGAGGGCGAGGAGATTCCCAAAGAGAAGATGTCGATTTTTGAACTGGAAGACCGGACGCGCATCGCGGTGCGGCCATCGGGAACAGAACCCAAGATCAAGTATTACCTCTTCGCGCAGCGCCGACCGGAGAATGGAAAATTTGATTCTGCAGAATTAAGTCGAATCAAGGCGCAGGTCGGCGAAAAACTCGATCGTCTCTGGGATTGCTTGCAAAAGGATGCCGAGTCACGGCTGAGTGATCGATCCCGGTGAGCTTGTCATCAAAAGCATTCCGCGCGTGGCCCTGGGTGGCAGCGATCTGTAGCGGGCTGCTGTACACAGCCTGTTTTGCGCCGTTTAATCTGACCTGGTTCTGCTGGATCGCGCTTACGCCCCTCATCGCCGCGATCTTATTTTCCGGGAAAGAGTCGCGGCATTCATGGCTTCGGAATCTTGCACTGGGCTACGTCACGGGCCTCACATTTTTCTGGACGGTGCTTTCCTGGCTTACGACTGTGACGATCCTCGGCTGGTTCGTTCTCCAATTTTACATGGCGATTTACTTCGCGCTGTGGGCATGGTTTTGCGGTTTGCTCCGACCACGAGAGGCTAGAAGGCAATTAAGCGCGGGCAAATGGGATCAGATGCTCGCCGAGGCGCGCAGCACAGCAGCGCTGCCGCGATCGCCGTGGACAAAATCGACCAACAACCTGCTGCTCGCGTTTCTCCTCGCTGCTGCGTGGGCGACGCAGGAATGGCTGCGGGGTTGGATTTTCTCAGGCTGGGGCTGGAACGGGCTTGGCGTAGCGCTGCATGACACCTGGCCGCTTATTCAAATCGCAGAGTTCACCGGCATCGCCGGGTTATCGTTCATGGTCGCGTTTGCGAATGTGATCTTAGTTACAACAGCGTACCGATTGGTTCTTGAGGCGCGCACACATACGACGCGACCGCATTTTGACCTGACACTCACAATGGCGGCCATTGTGGGAGTCCTGACGTTCGGGCTTCGCGCGAGTCAGGTTTCCGCGCCCACAAAACCGCTCCGCGTCGCTGCTGTGCAGTCGAATGTCCCTCAAAATCAAAAGTTCGACCCGCAGTTTACGACTAAAATTTTAGATAAATTCCGGCGCCTGAGCGAAATTGCGCTGCGATCGAATCCTCCTCCTGATTTGTTGATCTGGCCAGAAAGCTCGATGCCTGGGCCGGTGCTTGCAGAGCCTGAAAGCAACAAATTCGTGATGGACCTGGCCGCATCGGCGGAGAGCGACCTTCTTCTGGGCACGATTGACGAAGAGAACCGTGATGTCTACAACGCTGCGTTGCTTATTTCCGACGGCGGCGAAAGAGTCCAGGTGTATAGAAAAGTGCACCTGGTTCCTTTTGGCGAATACGTTCCGGGGCGGCATCGGGTGCCGCTGCTTGCGCGAATCGTTGGCGACCAGGTGCCCGGCGATTTCAGTCCGGGACGAGAATACACGGTGTTCAGCCTGACGAACAGCGATGTGCAGGTGGCCCCTTTGATTTGTTTCGAAGATACGATTGGCGAGCTCGTCAGACAATTTGTGCTCCCCACAGAAACGAATCCCGGCGCAAATTTGCTTGTCGATATTACAAATGACGGATGGTTTTTGCATTCGGCCGGACCGCATCAGCATTTGGCGAACGCGGTTTTTCGATGCGTAGAAACGCGTCGCCCGATGGTGCAGGCAGCCAACACGGGGGTTACCTGTTTTGTAAATCAATCCGGCCGTACTATTCAGGTGTTACGGGATGAAACAGGCAGCACATTTACTGAAGGCGTGCTGACAGGTGAAATTAAGGTGCCAACGGAACACGAGTTAACGTTCTACACACGACATGGCGAGCTGTTCGCAAAGTCATGCGCGGTGATAACATTGGTCGCAATCCTTGTCGCAACCGTGATACAGCGGCGAAAATCTTAAGCGCTCGCCATGGCGAACGCCTATTGCATCGCGCGATCTCGCCGTGTGTGATAAAAAATCACTCGTGGCAGTCTTGCTCCCACTTGATCATCTGGACGAAGTTTGGCCGAAAAAACTTCGCGGCGCACGTGTCGGCGCGCTGCTCCATCCCGCATCGGTTTCCTCAAAGCTTGAACACGCGTCGCGAGTTTTGGAGAGATACAACAGCGATCTTTTTCGTCTTGCCGCCTTCTTTGGCCCGCAACACGGATTTCTCGGCCAAACACAGGACGACATGGTGGAGTGGAAAAGCTACGAGCATCCGCGCCTTCGAATTCCCGTTCACAGTCTGTACGCCGAACATCGCGAGCCGACTCCTGAGATGCTGCAGGGTCTCGATGTTTTGCTCGTCGATCTGCAGGATATCGGCGCGCGCTACTACACCTTTATCTGGACGATGTATCTTTGCATGCGCGCCTGTGAACAAGCCGGAGTCGCAGTCGTTGTGCTCGATCGACCGAACCCGATCAATGGCATAACGACAGAGGGGCCAATGCTCGACGCCAATTACAAATCGTTTGTTGGAATGCATCCCCTTCCTGTCCGGCATGGGCGCAGTATTGGCGAGCTGGCGCAGCAATTCCGAGACGAAGCTTTCCCAAAATGTCGACTAACCATTTTGCCGATGAAAAATTGGAAACGCGAAATGTGGTTCGATCAAACCGGCCTGCTATGGGTTATGCCGTCACCCAATATGGCAACACTCGACACAGCGACCGTTTACCCCGGTATGTGTCTGCTAGAGGGCACAAACATTTCCGAGGGACGCGGCACGACCCGGCCGTTTGAAATTTTCGGCGCGCCATTCATCGATGCTGAGCAGCTTTGCAGCGAGCTAAACAAGCTACGACTGCAAGGAGTTTTCTTTCGCCAAAATTACTTTCAACCCACCTTTCACAAATTCGCCGGTGAACTCTGCGCGGGGGCACAATTGCACGTGACCGGCCGCAAAGCTTTCGAGCCTTTTCATGTCGCAGTGGCAATCATCAAGCACATCCGCAAGACTTACCCTGAGCAGTTTCAATGGAAACGACCTCCTTACGAATACGAATGGAAACGACTTCCCATCGAAATTTTAATTGGCGGTCCGATCGGATCGGTTTTCGGCGACTAATCGTTACAGTCGCAAGTTTCGCCATCTTAGCAGGGAGCTGTTCGCAAGTTCGGGCGGACATTCCATGGCCCGAAGTGGTGCAGCGGCTTGCTGATGAGAATGAAAAGCTGGCGCGCCGTCCGCAAGGACATAACGGCGAATACTTCGTAGTGTGCACTTTGTATTACACACCGAAAGAATCAGGTTTCACTTTTGCGCGCGGCTTTGACGCAACGCCGGTCACAAAACCGGGATTACATGGCCGAACGTATCCACGCGATTTTCTTCGCTCGGTAAAAAAGGAGGGCTTCGGCCGAATTGTGACGCCGGTTAACGGACGACAATACATTCGTTACAACGGTGGCGGTTCGTTTGGTTTCGCCTCGCACCCTACAGGCGGAGGCGGAGTTTTGGTCGACCGGTATTCTGCCGCTGCGAAATTAGGCCAGAGTGGATTACATCGCGGGGCAGTCATTGAAACAGAGTCTCCAGCGGTGCAAAAGGTTTTTGGGAGCAATCGCTGGAAGATCATGGATACCGGTGGCGGCCTTCGCCGCTGGCAAATCGACTGCTATTTCGGCGAAGATGAACCGCTTGGCCCAGGCAAGTTCCAAGGTCGACCGCGTGCGACTACTTTTGAATACGCCTATGCGAACGCACGCATCCTGAATTGAGGTGAAACCATTTACGGTTCGTCTCCATTTCCACAGGGATCTCGATTTTTTTCTCGGATCAAGAACGCGGCGCAAAGATATTACGCGTAGCCTAAGCGAAAAGACCTCAGTAAAAGATGTGATCGAATCGTGCGGCGTCCCGCATCCGGAGGTCGATTTGATCGTGGTCAATGGGGAGGAGGTGAATTTTGACTACGGCGTGACGAACGATGCGGAAGTCGAGATTTATCCTCCCGAAATACAATCTCCGCAGTCCAGAAAAAAACGACTACAAGTTCATACAATCCTCCGCTTTGTGACGGACGGCCATCTCGGCAAACTCACACGCAACTTGCGAATGCTTGGCTTCGATGTCGCTTACGATCCGCAGGGAGAGGACCGGCAATTACTCGATGTAATGGACCGTGAAAACCGGGCGCTTCTGACACGCGACCAGCGCCTGCTAATGCATGCCGTCGTTAGAACCGGTTACTGCCCGCGATCCCAAGATCCTGATGAACAAACCGTAGAAGTAATTCGCCGCTTCAATCTTCGTGGCCTCATCGCCCCATTTACCCGGTGTCTTCGCTGCAATGCGCTGCTCCAGGAAACTACGAAGGCTGACATAATTGAGGAGCTTGAGCCGCTTACAAAGATCTACTATGAACAATTCCGGCGCTGCACGGGGTGCGGCCAAATTTACTGGTTAGGATCGCATTTCCCGAAACTTCAAAAACGTCTCGAAAAAATTCGTGCGAATGTTGGCTGCTGAGCGCGAAAATTGCCCAGGAGCTCTCTTCCAGGCTGGACGGAATTCAATTCTATTACCCTGAGGTCCAAAAATGAAATCCGCGGCGCACCGTAGTCTGCTCCTGGCAATTTCTGCCGTCCTCTCGTCCACGACTGCGGCGCAGGCGTACGGCCCACTGGGACATGAAATCGTCGGCGCGATTGCCGATGAACGATTGGCCGGCACGCCCATGGCCGCAAAGATCGCGGTACTCCTCGACGGATTTAACCTGGAAAAAGCTGCCGTAATTGCAGACGAAATCAAAGGCTGGGACAAGAAGGGAGTGGACGATCCAAGGTCGTCCCATTATTCGGCGCATCGCAACATTGACAGGCAACTGCGGGATTTCTGGCGGGCAAATCAGCCAATGCACGATTTGAATTCAACTGCGCCTTCGCATCATTGGTTTCACTACACTGACGTTCCAGTGGTGCCTCCGCAAAAATACCGCGACGGCACGGCTGGTCGCAGCAAATGGGACATCGTCCATATGATTGCGTACTGCGTCCAGATTCTGCAGGGAAGACTGCCCGAACAAAACGAACGAAAGATTACGAAACCTGTAGCGTTAATCTTGCTGGCTCATTACGTGGCCGATATTCACCAGCCGTTGCATGTCGGCGCAGAATACTTCGATACGCAGGGGCGAATTGCCGATCCCGACAAAGACAAGTCGGCGCTTGCAGATGAAGGTGGAAATACATTTACGCTTGAGCTGAGCGACGAACCGCCACGCGGGCGCGGCATGCACAAGAAGAAATTCCACGGCTTTTGGGACTATGACGCGGTGAACACGCTTTTTCCTCGAGTGCCGGGGCACCTACCAAAAAGTGAACTGCAGGCCCTGCTCGAGCCGCTCAAGAAAGAGATGGTTCACGAGATGGCGACACACGAACCCCGGAACTGGCGAATGCCGCCAAGTATTCCTATCGATAACTACGCCGAGCTATGGGCGGACGAAATCCTGCCGATCGCACGCGAGGCGCATGAACGCGTGCAATTCACGAACGTCCACCCGCAACAAGAAGAAAATCGCGTCGTTGCGTCCGGCGAGGCAGACGAAAAACCTCGACCAGACAAAATGAATTATCGTGTGTGGGCCACGAATATTGTTCGAGACGAACTGCACAAAGCCGGGTGGCGCCTTGCCGATTTACTGGAGAAAATCCTATAGCGCCGGTGCTGCGCGCAGTATGAACTGCACGAAGGTAGGATAGCAGGCGTCGCCGCGCAAACCGATGGAGCCCTCACAACAGCAGCAGGTTTTCTAAGCCCACAATGCGAGCCGTTGTCCAGCGTGTGAGCACAGCGCGCGTAATCGTGGAGGGTCATGTCACGGGAGAAATCGCGGCGGGCCTGATGATTTTGCTTGGCGTCGGTCGCGACGATACGCCCGCTGTCACTGCCGGTATGGCTGCGAAGATCGCAAACCTGAGGATCTTTGAGGACGATCAGGGAAAAGTGAACCGCTCCTTGCTCGATGTGAAGGGCAGCGCGCTGGTTGTCGCTCAGTTTACGCTTTATGGCGACGCGCGCGGTCAACGCAGGCCGAGCTTTATTGCTGCGGCGCCGCCAGAGCAGGCAAAAAAGCTATACGAAGAGTTATGCGAGGCGCTGCGCAGGTTGGGAGTTGCCGTAGCGACAGGAGTTTTCCAAGCCATGATGTCAGTGGAATTGGTCAATGAAGGCCCGGTCACAATCCTGTTGGACTCGGACAAAGCATTCTAGGCAGCCACGACACGAACAGCCGGACTCGAAACGAAAATCGCGCCGGGATTTTTCCGCGGTGCGATTGTACGTACCACCGTTGCAAGACAGCAGCGGGATCAGGTCTGAGTTTTCGTCGCGCCTGCTGTCTTTTTGCACTGCGCTCTTAATTGAGCGAACTGCTCGGCGGAAAGAATTGTTTTCGCGCGGCTCAGGAAGGTCTGCCGGCTTTCCTTCGTGCAACCTGCTTTCATGCATTCTACCTGCCATGCCTCGATTCTTGTCTTCTGATCGGCGGTAAGATTAAGGGTTGCCAGGTTGACGCAGGCAACGCCCGCATTCGCTGCCCGCTTCGCGCAACAGGCTTTGTCTTGTGCAAATGCGCTCGACGCCATCAGCATCCCAACTGCAAGTAGAGCTGTAGTGGTAATTTTAATCATGGTGAGTGCTCAGACAGGCGCGATTCAAGAACCGTTCAATTTGTATTCGTCGATCTCGCGCCGTTACCTTTGGGAGCCTGACTGCGTCTGCGCGCGCTGGAGGCCAACTGCGCGTGAGCCATCGGCGGCTGTTGCGTATGCCGCGATTGACGAACGGGTAATCGACGTTAGCGGAAAACGCGTAGGCGAGTCTGCGAAGCTTGTAGCCACCTGTCTGCGGCCGGTCCCATCACTACGCTGGTTTTTGCAGTGGAGAGACGGCCCACAGGGCCGTGGCTACAGCGCTTTTTTAGATTTCCGTCGTAGCCCAGAATTTGCCGAATGCGTTTGGCCAGCTCCGGTCGGTGACGCTATTTCGAGCGGATTTTCCCATTCGGTCCCGCAGCGCGGGATCCATCACCAACGCTCGAATCGCGCGCGCCAAGTCATCCACATCGTGTGATTTAGTGATCAGACCATTCGCGTTGTCTTCTACTAGTTCCTTGGGGCCACCCGAATCGGAAACAATCACTGGCAGGCCGCACGCCTGCGCTTCGAGAATGACGTTGCCGAAAGTATCGGTTGTGCTGGGAAAAACGAAAATGTCTGCGGATGCGTACGCGGTCGCTAATTCGTTGCCCTTGAGATAGCCGGTGAAAAACGCTTCGGGCAAAGATTTTGCGAACACCTCGGAATAAGGGCCATGGCCTACGATGAAAAGTTGGACTGGCAACCCCTCGTCGCGCAGGCGGCGATAAGCAGCCGCCAGAAGGTCGAGGTCTTTCTCCCGCGAAATCCGGCCCACATAGAGGAGGCGAACTTCTCCGTTGCACGCGCCGAATTTCTCGAAGAACGCCGCTTTACGTCGAGCAGGATGAAACAGCTCGGTGTCGAGCCCGCGTGGTAGGATTTTCAGTGTTGCGGGATTGAGACCGTGTTTGATCCAGCTTTGCCGGTACTCCTCCGAATTAACGTAAACCGTGTCGAGCTGCCCGTAGAACCAATGCATGTAACGCCACGCGACACTTTCAAGGAAGCTGTCGTCAGTAAGAATCCGAATGTATTGGGGAAAATCAGTATGATAAATGCCGCTCGTCTGCAGGTTGAGCATCTTGGCCGCAAGGAGTCCCGTCAATCCAACCGGCCCGGGCGTACTGATGATGATCTCAGTGAATTTTTCCCGTTGCACGTAATCCAGCATTTGAAGAATCGGCGGGAAACTCAATTTTTGCAGTTCGTATTCGGGCAATTCAAATTCGCCGATGGGCGGGAAATTTTTGATTGGGATGTTGTCGATGCTCAGTTCGTTTCGAGAAACGACGACGATTAAATCCTTGCCCGCGTTCGCGCCAGCCGCGACCATCCTGCGAATCGTGGTCGCGACGCCATTGACGTCGTCGAGCGTGTCAGTGAACCAGGCACGTTTGCGATTTTGCAACGCGATAGGAACGGTGCCGGTCAATTCCTTGAAAACACGTCGCAACCATTTTCGAGATGGCGCCTGACTGTGAAAACCGTAAATGTACGGCGTTAGAATTACCAGTATCGGCACGATCGCGCTTAGGGCCTGCATGCTCTCGACGATGTTGCCGCTGCTGATTTGCTGTACGAATTTTTTGAAGAACCGAAACGTAAGTTGTTCTGCGACCATGTTCGCCATGAGAAATGTGCGGCGTTCCGGCTCGCTGACTCCCTCCAAGTGCGCGGCGAGTTTCGCCTTTACCTCCGGCCGCGCGAAATACCCTGAAAGCTCTTTCCAGAGCGAGACATTGGCAGGCTTAACCAATTCAAAAATTTTCCCTGACAAAACGCCTTCCACGATAAATTCCGTTTTCTCCTTAAGAGTAAACTCAGTGGGAGCCCGGCCCTCCATGAAGCGCGAAAACATTTTCTCCACAAGAGCCGCGCCCGGCCCAAGTTTTTCGTGGAAACGGTCCTGGATGAAACAGGCAACCGTGTTATAAAAGCCGTGCGACAGGATTAACGGAGTGCCGCCGTCGCCTCGCGCGTTGCAGTCGCCGTTGCGCACAAATTCGAGGAATTTGTCGGCGGAATCCGCAGAAGGCGTTTCAGTGAAGGCCGACGCGGCGAACTGGCCGCCGTGATCATCAGAGCCTCCAATGAAAATCTTCTTCCACGGTTCCGCATGTGTCGGCGCAAGATTGTGCCGATTCGCAAGCGCGTCGATCTTTTGCGGCGTCAATTGCCCGAAAAGAGTCTGGGCAAGATCGCTAAGGAGCGCATCGCGCAGTCCGTTGATACCCTCGAAATGCTTAAATAAAAGGATGAGCTGTTCGAGATGATGTCCCTCCAGTTTTCCGTTCACGCTGTAAAGAGGATGCGTAACTGCGTGCGTTATTTGCGTGGTTTGCAGGTAGCGCTGCAGGTCGAAGATGTTATCGCGGATACTTTCTATATCGCGATGTTGCTGCTCGGAGATTCCCCAGACAAGAATGTGCAGCTTACAAGCGTCATGTGGGAAATACGTCGTGACCTGTTCGCTGAGAAAGGTGCGAGGTAGATGTGCAATTTTCAGGCAGCCCTCGATCGTATCGTGGTCGGTAATCGTTGCGTAATCCATGCCGCGCTTGAGCAACTGGCCGTGCAGTTCTTTGGGATCTGAATAACTGTCGGGAAAATCGAAACGGCGGAAGAGCCATTCTTCCGAACGCGCACTGTAGCGCGAGTGAATATGTAGGTCGCACCTGCTCATATTTAGATGCCGCGTCTCAATCTTTGTTCGGCGATCCATTCCTGATACGTCGTCGCCGCGCGTGAATCGACCGACTCCTCAATCAACTCAGTAATTTGTCTCCAAATCGCTCGATGCGAATAATCAGACGGATGAATGCTTATGCGCAACAGCGAAGTGCCCTTCAAAAATCGGAAGAGGGTTGCGTTGCATGCGCGGCTGACGCCCCGGCGCCAACTGTTCCGGACTGTGTAAACTAACGTTCTTGCCGGAAACACGTTTCCCGAACGGAGGTCACAGACGGTGCGCAAGCGTGTCGTGTATTCCATCTGTGCGTCACGCGCAGCGCGCTCGGCTTCTTCGCCAAGCAACCAGGCAGGCGCAACAAAACCTCGCGGCTTAAGCCCATGCGCGCGCAACTCATCTCTTGCGGCCACAATGCGACGCAGAGCTTCGTCATAGCCCAGGTCGTAGAACTCGCCCTCGTTTTGGGTGTAGAACCGTGTCAGGAATTTGTCACGCAGACTTTCTTTCGCACGGCAGGGGCGTTCGTGAAAATAACCGTGGATGACAATTTCGTGACCATCGGCTTCCAGACCTCGGAGCCACGATACAAATTGTTGGTCTTTTGTGAATAGCCCCTGACGATGATAGTCCGGCACGACAAGAAGAGAACAGACGCGCACGCCGCGATTGGCGAGCTCTGAAATAATCGTGTTTGCGATTTGCCGGGTTGAAGGAGCGACGTCGTGTAAAGAGACGACCATAAGATCCCTCGCGGAGGCGGCCGTTGCAACGAGTGGAAGGAACTCCGTTGCTGCAATCGTACTCATTCGGGAATTTTCGGCTCCCAAGCAGCTTTGAACAAGGCAAAAGGTTCCGTCGAACGACGGCTTCTCCACCGTTGGGTGCTGTAGCGTCCGCTGTCCTCAGCGGAGGTTTCCCGGGCCGCGATTATTTCAGCGACCGAGGCGCTGAGAGCAGCGCACGCTACAGCGCTATTGCGTACTCATTTTCAGGATTTCACAAAAGTCTGATTCGGTCAGCGCCATCACTGACAAACGTGATTGCCGAACCAGTGGAATGTTCTTTAGCCGTGGATTGTCTTTGATCTCGCGGAGCGTAACTGCCAACGGTAAGGTTTTGACCGCAGCAATATCGACCGTTGCCCAATCGCCTTCCTTTGCGGTTGGATCTTGGTAGGCGCTCCGAGTCACCTTCGCGATCCCTACTACTGCTTTGTCTTCACCGCTGTGATAGAAGAGCACTTCATCATCTTTTTGCATTCTGCGCAGATTATTTCGCGCAGTGTAATTGCGCACGCCGGTCCAGCTCGTTTTGCCTTCTTGGACAAAGTCCGACCAAGAGTACGAAGACGGTTCCTGTTTCACCAGCCAGAAACTTTTCATGCGGGAAGCTAACTCGGCGACATTGAGGCAAGCAACTTTCAGTCAGCACTGTAGTGTGCGCTTTCCTCAGCGCATTTGACATGGCATGGAGCCGACATGCTCCGCTGAGGACAGCGGACGCTACATCCATCGCGTTCGACATTTCAGCTGCTTTATTTCACAATCGACATCATGCCGTGGCTGCCATTCATCACGTTTGAAGGATCGGAAGGGTGCGGAAAATCCACACAGGTAGAGAGGCTCGCGGCGCGGCTGAAGAAATTGCAAATTCCGTTTCTTATTACGCGCGAGCCAGGTGGGACACCGATCGGTGAAACAATTCGCGAACTGCTTCAGTTTGCGCCCCATAACTCTAGCATGATGCCAGAGACTGAATTGCTCTTATTCGAAGCGAGCCGGAGCCAGCTCGTGCGTGAGACGATCAAGCCGGCTCTCGAGCGAGGGTTTTGCGTGATCACAGATCGCTTCTTCGATTCCACAACTGTTTATCAAGGTGCGGCGCGACGCTTGGATCGCGAAATAGTCGAGCGCTTGAATGCATTTGTGGTCGGCGATTGCGTCCCGGATATCACTTTCGTCCTCGATGTCGACACCGCCACAGCGGAATCGCGAATGCAGAAGAAGCCGCGCAGGGCGGATCGAATGGAACAGGAACCTGCCGAGTTTTATGAGTGCGTTCGGCGAGGATATCGCGACCTGGCAGCGCGCGAACCAAATCGCATCGTGTTGATCGACGGCTCGCGCAACGCGGACGAGATCGAGAACGACATCTGGAAAATACTTTGCTCCCGTTTTCCACATCTGACTGACGCCTGATCTCTGACCTCTGGACCAACATGGCTTTCTCGCGCATGACAGCATTTGAGTATTTGCGCCGCGCGCACCAACAGAACCGGCTAGCGCACGCCTATTTGATTACAGGACCGCTGGGCAGCGGTAAAGAACTGCTGGCAGCGGATCTCGCGAGTCTCGTTAATGGCACACCAGCTAAAAATGTGTTCTCGGCCAAGGCTCGGGACATTTTTGTTGCCCGACCTGAATCGAAATCCCGACGCATTGTGATCGCACAAATTCGGGACCTTGAGCACGCGCTCCAAATGCGCGCATCAAACGGTCGGTGCAAAGTGGCCATTATCCCCGATGCCGACCGGCTTCAAACCGAGGCGGCGAATGCATTTCTCAAGACATTGGAAGAACCACCAAAGGATTCGTTGCTGCTTCTGCTAAGTGCATTGCCCGAGGCTTTGCCGGAAACAATTCTTTCCCGATGCATTGCGATTCAACTCGAGCCAAACGGCCGACCCCAACGCAGGAACGAAGAAGAGAAGCTGGTCAAGCTACTCCAACTAGCTTCCCATGAAAAAAGTTGGACCGTTCAGTTTGCCTATGGCCTTGCTCAGGAATTTCAGCGTCTGCTCCGCGGCGTGCGGGAGGAGGTGAAGTGTGAAATAGACGAGGCATTGAAACAGGAACAAATGCGTTACAAGGATGCTACCGACGGCGCGTGGCTTGAAGAACGCGAGGAATACTACAAGGCGCTAACCGAAAGTCTTTACCTGCAACGACGCGCCGGGCTCCTCGAAACATTATTCGCTTGGTGGACTGATGTTCTTCGGGAGAACAAAGCCGTGGCGCAGCGTAATCTGCCTTGGGCAAGAAAAGAAACCGCCGCGCTCGCAACCCGGTTCGGATCCGCCGAAATTCTAAAACGCATCCGTTCTTTGGAAGAATTGCGTGACCATCTGGCTCGCAACGTTCACGAAGCTCTCGCGATCGAAGTCGCCTTTCTGACAATCTTCACTGAGGCAGAGCGGTAGCCGAGGTCGCTGACCCGGTTCCGCACGGAGTTGTAGAGGCGTTCGCCGTGGCGAACGCCTGTCTAATCTGCGTCCCACCCATGGACACGCGCGGTTGACAAAATGCCATCCAACCTTATCCAGTATCCACGTATGCGACATATTTACCGACTGATTTTGCTGTGTGCCGCTAGCTCGGTGCTGCTGCTGACTGGTTGTGCAACGGGCGGACGGGTGAGCGCGGGCGGTCCGTACCACGTCACCGCGTATAAGCCACATGATCCTTCGGCCGTCCGCGTAAAAGTCTCGCTTTCCAAGGAGAATGTCTATGTGATGGAAGGCGACCGCTGCTTGATGTCGGCGGCCATTTCGGTCGGCTTGCCCACGAAGCCCACACCAAGAGGCAATTTCAACATCTACGCCAAACAGGAGCACAAGCGTTCCGGGTCGTATGGATTCAGCGTGCAAGGCAATCGCATTGTTCCTTCGACGGGGGGTGGGGGCGGCCGGTACGTTGGTTACCCGATGGGGTACTGGTGCGAGTTCGCTCCTGCCTACGGTTTTCATCAGGGCTTTGTCCATCCCGTGCCCCACACGCACGGCTGCATCCGGTTGAAAGGCGAAGCGGCGGCGAAATTTTACGCGTTGGTGCGGATCGGAACTCCGGTGAATATCGCTACTTCGCAGCCCGAGGATGACACCATCGGACCGAAAGTGCAGCGGGTGGATGATTCACGGACTCCTGATCCTCCGGCCTCTCTTATGATCACAGACGGGGCTTTCGAAAAACCGAGTGGGCCCCTTCTCGAATAGCCCGGGCTGCGGCGCGTTGCCGCTCTCCCGTACCTGTGTCATCTTAAGCAGAGCGCCTGCCAAGCCGTAGCTTTTGTGCGGAGGTCTGGTAACATTTGGCTACTATCTTGCTGCCATCTTGACGCCAGAATAATCCGAGATTCTTCGCTGCGCTCAGAATGACACCGATGAGAGTATGAGCACGAATCTGATTTCCAGCGGCACAACCGCGCGCGAGAAGGTAAACCTCCGCACGCCGGATGTGATGGCCGCCGTTCAGCAACAGGTCGAATCGCATTACCGCAGCGACATTGTAGAGAAAATCCGGCAGGCCGGCGGAATCATTTCTGTTGGTGATACTAGGGTGCGCCTGGCAAAACAGTTTGGCTTTTGCTATGGAGTGGAGCGCGCGATCGACCTCGCGTATGCGGCGCGCAAAGTTTTCAAAGATCGGCGGCTTTTCATTGTCGGCGAAATTATTCACAACCCCGAGGTCAACCAGCAGATCGCCTCGTTAGGCATCAGAAATCTTACCGGCAAAAACAAGCAGGCCGACATCTCTGATCTAGGGCCTGAAGATGTGGTAATCGTGCCAGCTTTCGGCACGGAATTGTCCATCCAGCAACAAATCAAAGACCGCGGCTGCCAGATTGTCGATACGACTTGTGGCGACGTGATGAGCGTCTGGAAACGTGTGCGCAAGTACGCCAGCGAATCGGTCACTTCTATCATCCACGGTAAAGCGGAGCACGAAGAAACCAAGGCTACCAGCTCGCGCGCCCTCGGTGACGGGAGCGGGCATTACGTGGTGGTCCTCACGCTGGAAGACACCGATTACGTCTGTAATTATATCCGGCGCGGCGGCGATAAGCAGGCGTTCCTCGAAAAATTCAAAGGAGCCTATTCTCCCGGATTCGATCCGGACGTGCATTTGCAAACGGTGGGTGTGGCAAATCAAACCACGATGCTCCGCGGTGAGACTGAAGAAGTGCAGCGGCGCGTTCGACAGGCGATTGTTGATCGAGACGGGTCTGAACTGGCGGAGAAGAATTTTCGCTTCTTCGATACAATTTGCGGTGCCACACAGGAACGGCAGGATGCATTGCGCGAGTTGCTCAACGTGGCAATGGACTTGCTGTTGGTGGTAGGCGGTTACAACAGTTCCAACACATCGCATCTCGCCGAGATGGGTGAAGAAAAACTCCCGACGTATTTCGTGCTTAACGCCTCCCGCCTGGTTTCGGCTACTGAGATCCAGCATTACGATTTGCATGAAAAGCGCGAAATCGTTTCGCATTTCTGGTTACCAAACGGCCCAGCCTTCATCGGCATCACTGCCGGGGCATCCTGTCCGAATAATTTGATTGAAGAAACGTTGATCCGGCTTTTTGAGCTGCGCGGTATTTCACGCCAGCAACTCGAATTGGCCGCCTAACGACGAAATGCTGTAGGGTGCGCTGTCCTCAGCGCATGAATCGATGGACGTGTAGCCGCTCTCGCAATTTCCGCTGAGGACCGCGGACACTACAGTCTCAACTCTACGCACGCGTTCTGTGGTCGCGCCGCGAAATAACTGTATGGCGCGCGCAATCTGGAAAGGCAGTATCAGCTTTGGGCTCGTTAACATTCCTATTGCTCTTTATCCGGCTACAAGGCGGGAAGAACTAAAGTTTCGTCTGCTGCGCAAGACTGATTTGAGTCCAGTCAACTACAAGCGCGTTGCCGAAAAAGATGGCAAGGAAGTTCCGTGGGACCAGATCGTCAAGGGTTACGAGTACGAAAAAGGCAAATACGTAGTACTCCAGGATGAAGATTTTCAACGCGTCGATATCGAGGCAACTCAGACTGTGGACATCCAGGATTTCGTCGAACTCGATGAAATCGATCCAATTTTCTTTTACAAGCCGTACTACCTTGAGCCGCAAAAAGGCGGTGACAAAGCTTACGCGCTACTGCGCGACGCGCTCAAGGACAGCAAGAAGGTTGGCGTGGCCAAGGTCGTGATCAAAACGCGGGAGTATCTTGCTGGTGTGAAACCTGAAGATGGCGCGCTTGTGTTGGAGCTAATGCACTTTGCTGACGAACTAGCCGACACAGGCAAACTGCATATTCCGAAGAAAGTCGAAGTTGGAAAACGCGAAATGACGATGGCCAAGTCGCTCATCGATAGCATGAGTTCGAAGTGGAATCCTGAGAAGTATAAGGATGACTATCGCGAAGCGCTCATGGAAGTGATCGAGGAAAAGGTTGAGGCGGGCGGAAAGGAGATAGAAGAGAAGCCAAGGAAAGCACCGAAGCCAACCAAGGTGATCGATCTGGTTTCCGTTTTGCAAAAGAGCCTGGAGGAGACCGGCGCGAAGAGAAAAGCGAAAGGCAAATCCGGCGCTAAAAAAGCGCACCCTGCAAAGAAAGCAGCGTAAGGTGGATCGGCTTCCCGAAGGACAATACCCAAATCAATTCAGCTTCGATTGCGATAAGAACGCGTTCGGAGAACGCGTTCCACCTGCCAGTGGCTGCAGGCTTGACACACAGCGTCGAAATCATTCAGCCTGAGCGGCCATGAACTCTCTGAATCGATTTGCGGATCAAGTTTATTGTATCACGCGGCTTATATTTGGGCTGATGCTAGCCTGTCATGGGCTTCAGCTAGTTTTCGGAATGTTTGGTGGAATGCCAGGCTCAGACAAAATGATCACGCAGATCGGTGGCTGGCTCCAGCTGATTGGAGGATTTCTGGTTGCTTTTGGTCTGCTGACGCGGCTCTCAGCATTCATTTGTAGCGGCATGATGGCCGTCGCTTACTTCATGTTCCACGTAGCAAATGCGGCAACACCGACCGCGAGGCTTATCCCAATTGCCAGCGCCGGTCCTCAGTTTTCCAATCATGGAGAACTGGCTGTGCTCTATTGCTGGTTTTTCTTTTTTGTTTTCTTCTATGGGCCGGGTCGATGGAGCATCGACGCATTGATCGCCAGAAATAAAGCAGCGCCTTCAATCGCTACTTAGTCTTTGTCATTCCAAGCGAAATTGCCTGTCAAGCCGTAGCTTTATGCAAATATTGGAGGAACCTCTGATTTAATTCTGCTGCGATGAAACGACTGATCTTCATGCTACTCGCCGGCTTCGTTCTACAATCGCTGCTTGCTGAAGAGATCAAAGATTTCGGTCGCGATCGCCTCAACAGTTCGCCGCGACACGCGGACTGGATCGATATCAAATCTGATGCGCGCACGATCAAAGCCTTCGTCGTTTATCCCGAACGCAAGGACAAAGCGCCCGCTGTGATGGTCGTTAGCGAAATTTTTGGCCTGACCGATTGGGTTCGCAGCCTTTGCGACGAATTAGCCGAGAACGGCGTCATCGCCATCGCACCGGATTTGCACGGCGGTCAAAAATTTGAAGATCTAGATGCTGCACGCAAAGCGACGTCGGCACTACCGAAGGAGCAGGTGAAAGCTGATCTGGATTCTACGGCAGATTACGTGTTGACAAAAATTCCGTCGTGCAATGGCGCGCTCGCGGTGTGTGGATTTTGCTGGGGAGGGGGAGTGACATTCGCTTACGCAAATGAGAACCCCAAGCTGAAGGCCGCATATTCGTTTTACGGCGTGGCAGCCGATTCTCCGGATAAGGTGAAAAACATTGCGTGTCCAGTTTACGGCTTTTACGCTGAAAATGATGAACGCGTGAACGCGACAATTCCCAAAGCCGAAGAGTTAATGAAAGCCGCAGGCAAAAAGTACGAGCCTGTGATCTACAAAGGCGCGGGCCACGGTTTCATGCGTTCAGGGGAACCCGCCAACCCGAATGTCCGCGAAGGGGACAAGAAAGCGCGTGATGAAGCTTGGGCACGTTGGAAGCCATTGCTAAAGCAGCTGCCATAGCATTTTCTGTCATTCCGAGCGGAGTCGAGGAATCTCTGGCTTTTCTGTTATGCCGCGCTGCACTAATATCCAGAGATGTCTCGACTTCGCTCGACATGACATGGCACTGGAAATGGATGGGCCCTGTGGTTGCGCGTCGCCCACGTTGCGCAGCGTCCAGATAACGGCGCAGATTTCGCACATCTACCACCAATAGATCTGGGCGATCTTTCTGTCTTTTGTCACAAGAACGGAAAACCAGTAGCAATTTCCTCCCAAGCTTATCTTATAGCGTAGTATTTGACCGTCTCCTCTATCTTCCCGGCCAGAGAAAATAAACGAGCTGAGTTCGCCATGATCGGCGAACCATTTCCAGAATGCCTTGCCTGTTGCTGTGCTTAGAAAAATGCGCATCGCGGCCGTGAACGATTCAGGTGCGGACTTTCCTTTGAGCAGACCGGACACGACATCCTTTAGCATCGCGGTAGTTTGCGGATCGGGATCAGTATTTGCGTCAGGTCTTTTTAACGCAGGCAAAAAGATTCCAGCAAGATCAATAGCTAATTGATCAAGGATTCGATCAGCGTGATTCGTGAGAATGATAATCGTAAGTTTGTCACTCAGGAATCGATATATTGCTGACGAAAAGCCCGGTGTTCCACCACTGTGCTGGACGAGGCGGTGACCGTGATAGTTTTCGATGAACCAGCCAAAGCCATAGTTGAATGGCGCGTCGGTTCCATCATTGGTAGCTGGGGTCGTCCACATCTGGTCGAGGCTTGATTTCTTTAAAAGCTTTTCCGTGTAAAGCGCCGCGTCCCATTTAGCCATGTCTTCGACGGTGGAAAGGAGACTTCCTGCCGAAAATGCGATTGCCGGCAGCAGAACCGGCCGATTCTCAAAATGATCGTTCTTCCATTCGTAGCCAGAGGCACGATTTCGCACGATCGGTTGCGGATCGGTACTGCGCGTTGCGTTCATGCCGAGCGGCTTAAAAATGCGCTCCTCGAGGAACTGCCAGTAAGATTTGCCACTCGTCTTTTCAATGATAATGCCAAGCAGATAATAGCCGGTGTTATCGTACGCCCACGTTTCCCCTGGCTGAAACTCAAGAGGCAACTTGAAAAACATCTTGAGCAACTCATCTCGCGACGGGGCCGTTTCAAAAGCGAGATTGGTTCTGAAAACGTCAAGCCAGTGCGGGACCGCAACATGGTTTTGAATACCGGATGTATGCGTTAGCAGGTGCCGAATTGTGATGCCGCGCCAAGCTTGTGGCGCCTCCGGAAAATATTTCGTGATTGTGTCGTCCAGACGGACCTTACCTTCTTCGACCAGCATCATGATTGCAGTGGCGGTAAACTGCTTCGAAGTAGAACCGATTTCGTAAACAGTTTGTTTCGTCGCCGGCGATCTTAATTCCAGGTTCGCGAATCCGTACCCTTGCGCTTTGGTGATGTGCCCATCGCGCACAATGGCGATCGATGCTCCGGGGACATGCAATCGCTTTATCTGAGCAGTGATGTAGTCGTCGATTTTGTCGGCCTTGCCTGGAACCGGCGCGCCGAATATCACTAACAGCGCGATGGCGACTGCGGGATGTCTAATCTCCATCACGGCCGATCAACAAACTATTTTGTTACGCCCTCCAGTTCGTCTGCGAGCGCGCCGGCATCATAAACCTTGCGCAGCGCTTCAGTGATGGCGGCGGAATCGACCGATACAGCGCGGGCTTGTGTATCGGTGTAGATGCAATCGAGAACCAGCGACTGGATGTTGCCGTCAAAAATGATCCCGACGAATTCGTTCGACTTGTTGACGACCGGGCTGCCGCTGTTGCCGCCGATGATGTCTGCGTCGGAAACAAAATCGAGATGTGTCGCCAGATTGAGATCTGCCTTCTTGTCGATCCAGCGCTGCGGCATATCGAACGGCGGTTTGTTGTCGTGCTCGTCGGAACGTTGATATAACCCAGCGAATTCGGTGAAGGCCGGGATTTGCTTTCCATCCTGTTCGTATCCGCGCACAGTCCCGTAGGAGAGCCGGAGCGTGAAGGTCGCATCCGGATAACTGCCGGTCCCTTCAATGGCAAAACGCGCCTTCGCGATCTCTGCGTACGCCTGCTTTTTTATTTCATCCTGTGCATCGTAAATCTTTCGCGCTTCTCTCGCCGGTCCATCTATGAGGCGCGCGAGATCGAGCATTGGATCACGCGCTGCCTGCAAAGCAGCTTCGTCTTTGTGATAGAGGTCTTCCCGCACGGCCACATCTTTCAGTTTTGTGCCGGAGACGAGTTCCACAGCTCGCGCGTGCGGCGATTTTCCGGTGAGCACTTTCTGAACGAGCGGATTGTCTGCACCAAACTGAGAAGCGAAATCGGTAAGCGAATCGGTCAGTCGCAATATTTCGTAATCATCATAGATCGGTTCGGTCGAGAAGAGCTCCAGTTCGAGCGATTCGCGCGCGCTGTCGCGAAATTGCGGGACCCGTTCGCCGTTCGGTTTAACACGTTCGTCAATCGAGCGCGTTAGAAGCCGGGCGTATTTGAAAAGATTTCCGGAGAGCGCTCGTGGTCCGCGGTAACCGATGGTGACCGGTCGTTCCTGTTCGAGGTAGTTATATAGCGGCGCGTTTTTCGCGATCTCAGCCTGGGCACGTTTGATTCGGTCGTAATCAGAAATCGTCGATTTAAATTTGAGATCGCGCACAATTGCGTCGCGCAACTTTTGCTCGCGGGCCTTGAGCGCTGACCAGATTTGGGGATCAAGCAGACCGGCCAGATAACCATCGTAACGCTTCCGGTTGTTTTGGTCTCCGAAAAGATCGTCGCGCGCCTTCCTTGCGTTCTCAAAAGAGCGCGCGCTGTAAGCCAGTTCGAGCACTTCGCGCCGGTTAAACATTCGCAAGACGTAAGGCAGATATCGATCGCGCGTGTCGGCCAGTTCATCCAAAGTGAGTTGCCGATCCGTTTTCCCCGGACTTCCGCTGACGAAAGTCAATTCGCCGTCGGTCGGCCCATGCACGTTCCACTTAAGAAAATGATCGATTTTCGCGGGCTGACCGTTTTCATAAACGCGAAAGATGCAAACGTCCAGATCGTAGCGGGGATACTCAAAGTTATCCGGGTCTCCACCGAAAAAAGCCAACTGCTGCTCGGGCGCGAAAATGAGCCGCACGTCATCGTAGCGTTTGTATCGATACAAATGATAAGCGCCGCCCTGGTAGAGCGTAACGACGTCGGAGCGCAGCCCGGTTTTCTCTTTGCTTTCCTTTTCAATCGCAGCGATGACGGCATTGCGCGCGCCGGAAGCCTGGTCGCTCGTCATTCCTGGTTTGACCGCGGCGTTTACCCGCGCAGTTACATCTTCAATCGACATCAGAACGTTGAGCTCTAGATCGGTCGATTTCATTTCGTCGGTCTGCGTCTTCGCGTAAAAGCCGTTCCGTAGATAATTGTGCTGCTCGTCGCCCATCTTCTGCAACGTGTCGGCCCCCACATGGTGATTCGTGATCACGAGTCCATTTGCGGAAATGAACGAACCGCTGCCGCCTGAGTTGAAACGGACACTGGCCTTTTGCAGATGCTCAAGCCACTGCGGTGTCGGCTCGAACTGATATTTTTCCTTCAGTTGTTTCAGCGGCGGCGTATTGAAAAGCCACATTCCTTCGTCGGCGAATGCGGACACGGACAAACCAATGGCGCAGGTCGTGGCGATGTAACACAGTTTTCGTGAAATCATGTGCCAGCATAAAATGCCGAGGTGTGCGCGACAACTGCGGCCATTTTTTTTGATTTCGCACGAAGTGCTTTGGGAGTGCGGGGCGTCTTCGCACCGCTTTTCGAGCGTACGCCCCCTGTCCCCCAAAAGCGACGCGAGGGCGCGATCGCACTCCAAAAGCTTCGCGAAATAGAATAACTGCCACAAAAAATTTCGGTTACATTGCGGCGATGTTTCGAACCAGACGCCGCAAAGTCGAGCGG
>Ga0307277_10000121_pt1 | contig 24145 bp, 16 predicted proteins | sample ER_DNA_116_FD_194473 | JGI IMG/M metagenome (GOLD analysis project Ga0307277, IMG submission 194473) | Bulk soil microbial communities from the East River watershed near Crested Butte, Colorado, United States - ER_DNA_116 | ecosystem: Environmental > Terrestrial > Soil > Floodplain | place...
CTTCGAACCCCTTCACCCCGCACCGAGATCGCGGCGGTTACGGAGTTTGCTGACCTTGCTATTCGCGCATCAGCGAACCGGAACTGCATATACTAGCGCGAGACAGTGCCGGCATGGACAATCTCGGCGAGCCGTCCGCGATTGAGCGCGAGCCACTGCAGCGCGGTCACGAGCGGGCCGTTGCGCACGGCGCCGGCGGCAAGCGCCGAAAGCGCCGCCTCGATCGGCGCGCGCAGGAGCGCGCTGGCTTCGCGCTCGGCGTCGCCTGAGAGCGCCGCGCGCGAAGCATCGACGACGCCGAGAAAGAGCGTGATCTCCTCGTCGGTGAGGCCCGGCGAGGTCAGATAGGTGAACAGCTCGACCAACAGGCGCGGCGCGACGCCGATTTCCTCGAGGCATTCACGCCGCGCCGCCTCGCGCGGCGTTTCGTTCGACTCGACGTGGCCGGCCACGATCTCGACGAGATCGCCTCGGCCGTTGGCGAGCTGCGCCGCCAGACGAAACTGGCGGATGAGGACGACCTCGCCGCGCTCAAGGTCGATCGGCAAGACGGCAACAGCCGCTCCGGCGCGCAGCAGGTCGCGCGTTTCGACGCCCTCGCCCGCGCGTTGCACGCGCAGCCGCTCGTAGGGGCGAAATCCGCTCCCGAGAACCTTGCGCTCAGCGATCGCCACGTCTGTGGGTTCATCGGCGATCGGGCCGCCCGTTCGTATGTCGGAGCCGGGCATCTTCCTCACACCAACGATCTCGACCAGTCCCTCGTCATGCCCGGGCTGGTTCCGGGCATCCACGTCTTGCTTGCTTGACTCCTCAAAGAGGTGGATGGCCGGGACATAAAGCGCGTTCACGCGCGTCTTCCGACGCGCTATGCCCGGCCATGACGGCGTAGATGCATCGTTCCAACCGCTTCTACTGCGCGACCACGTCTTCGGGCGCCGTTTCCAAATTGAAGGCGGCCGCGAGCAGGGCCTGCGTGTAGGGACTCTTGGGCCGGGCGAAAACTTCGGCGGCGGGCCCCTCCTCCACCACCTTGCCGTGGCGCATGACCAAGAGCCGGCAGGCGAGCGCCGCGACCACCCGCAGATCGTGAGAGATGAACATATAGGTGAGATTGCGCCGCTTCTGCAGCGCGCGCAGAAGGTCGACCATCTGCGCCTGGATCAGCATGTCGAGCGCGCTCGTCGGCTCGTCGAGGACGACGAAAGTCGGCTCGAGCACAATAGCGCGCGCGACCGCGATGCGCTGGCGCTGGCCGCCGGAGAATTCGTGCGGGTAGCGAAAGCGCGTGTCGGGATCGAGGCCGACGTCGCACAGCGCACGGATCACGCGCTGCTCTTGCTCGGCCCGGCTCAGGTTGGGGGCATGCACCCACAACCCTTCCTCGATGATGTCGGCAACCGACATGCGCGGGGAGAGCGAGCCGTAGGGGTCCTGGAACACGATCTGCATGTGGCGGCGGAACGGCCGCATCTGCCGGAACGTCAGCCCCGCGATGGTGCTGCCGAGAAATACGATCGGACCGTCGGAGGAGATGAGCCGCAGGATGGCGAGACCCAGCGTGGTTTTGCCCGAGCCGGATTCCCCGACCACGCCCAGCGTCTCGCCTTGGCGCACCTCGATGGTGACGCCGTCGACCGCCTTGATGTAGCCGACCGCACGGCGCATGACGCCGCGCTTGATCGGGAACCACACTTTCAAGTCCTTAGTCTCGATCACGACCGGCGCGCCGGGACATACCGGCGCCGGATCGGGCTTGGGCTCTGCCGCCAGCAGCGCGCGGGTATAGGGATGCACAGGCGCCGTAAAGACCCGCTCGACCGGACCCTTTTCGACGATCTTGCCCTCCTTCATCACGCACACCGTGTCCGCGAGCTTGCGCACGATGCCGAGATCGTGGGTGATGAACAGCATCGCCATGCCGAGCCGCCGCTGCAGCTCTTTGAGGAGGTTGAGAATTTGCGCCTGGACGGTGACGTCCAGGGCGGTGGTCGGCTCGTCGGCGATAAGCAGATCCGGCTCATTGGCCAGCGCCATGGCGATCATCACGCGCTGGCGTTGCCCGCCGGAGAGCTGGTGGGGATAGCTCTTGAGCCGCATCTCCGGATCGGGAATGCCGACCTGGCTGAGCAGCTCGATGGTGCGCTCGCGCGCGGCCTGACCGGTCAGGCCGCGATGCAGCAGCAGGATCTCGCCGATCTGCTTCTCGATGGTGTGCAGCGGATTGAGCGAGGTCATCGGCTCCTGGAAGATGATGGTGATGTCGTTGCCGCGCACGCTGCGAATTTCCTTTTCCGGCAGGTGCAGCAAATGCTGGCCCTTGAAGCGGACCGAGCCGCTGGGATGCCGCGCGGACGGATAAGGCAGGAGCTTGAGCACGGAGAGCGCGGTCACCGACTTGCCGGAGCCGGATTCGCCGACAAGCGCCACGGTCTCGCCCTTCTTGATCTCGAAGGAGATACGGTCGACCGCCAGCGTCTCGTGCTGGCCCTGCCGGAACGCGACGGAGAGCTCGTTGACCTCGAGCAGCTTGTCGTAGGGCGCTTCCATCGCATTCACCCGAACGTCTTGCGCGGATCGAAGGCGTCGCGCACCGCCTCGCCGATGAAGATCAGGAGCGAAAGCATGGTCGCGACGGTGAGGAAGCCGGAGATGCCGAGCCAGGGCGCCTGAATGTTGGCCTTGCCTTGGGAGAGCATCTCGCCGAGCGAGGGCGAGCCCGGCGGCAGGCCGAAACCTAGGAAGTCGAGCGCGGTGAGCGTCATCACCGAGGAGGACAAGATGAACGGCAGGAACGTCATGGTGGCGACCATGGCGTTGGGCAAGAGGTGGCGGAACATGATGGTACGGTTCGACACGCCGAGCGCGCGCGCAGCCTGGATGTATTCGAAATTGCGCCCGCGCAGGAACTCGGCCCGCACCAGGCCGACCAGCGATACCCAGGAGAACAACAACAGAATCCCGAGCAGCACGAAGAAGCCGGGCACCAGCACCGAGGAGATGATCAGCAAGAGATAGAGCGAGGGGATCGAGGTCCAGATTTCGATGAAACGCTGGAACAGAAGATCGGTCCAGCCGCCGAAATAGCCCTGCACCGCGCCGGCGGCGACGCCGATGACGGACGAGACGATGGTGAGCGCAAGCCCGAACAGCACGGAGAGGCGGAAGCCGTAGATTAAGCGCGCCGCCACGTCGCGGCCCTGGTCGTCGGTGCCGAGCCAATTGTATTCGAGATCGCTGCAGCCGCTCAGGCCCTTGCGTTCGACCACGCTCTTGCATTGCGCCTCGGTCAGCATCCAGGTGGGCGGTGACGGCGCCGGTGTCGGCAGGTCGAGATTGTGGGTGTTGTAGGAATAGCGGATCGGCGGCCAGAGCATAAAGCCGCCCTTCTCGGCGATGAGCTTCTGCAGGAACGGATCGCGGTAGTCGGCCGCCGTCTCGAACTCGCCGCCGAAGGCGGTTTCCGGATAGGTCACGAACACCGGAAAGAACGACTTGTTGTCGAAACGCACGTAAAACGGCTTGTCGTTGGCGATGAACTCGGCAAACAGCGAAATGACGAACAGCACCATGAAAATCCAGAACGCCCAATAGCCGCGCCGGTTGGCCTTGAAGCTCAGCCAGCGCCGGCGATTGAGCGGAGAAATCGCCAAGCGATGCCCCTCCGGCGGAACGCCAAGCCCCATAGGCGTCTGCGCCGTCGTCTCGGGAACGCTGATGGCGGTACGCTCGTCCAGCTCACACCTCCCGGGTCTCGAAGTCGATGCGCGGATCCACCCACGTATAGGCGAGATCAGACAACAGGTTCACCACCAATCCGACCAGCGACATGATGTAGAGCGTGGCGAAGACCACCGCGTAATCGCGGTTGAGCACGCTCTCGAAGCCGAGCAGGCCTATGCCGTCAAGCGAGAAGATGGTCTCGATCAACAGCGAGCCGGCAAAGAACGCATGCACAAAGGCACCGGGGAAGCCGGCGATCACGATCAGCATGGCGTTGCGGAACACATGCCCGTAGAGCACCTGCCGCTCGGTACAGCCTTTGGCGCGGGCGGTGAGCACGTATTGCTTGCGGATCTCGTCGAGAAACGAGTTCTTGGTGAGCAGGGTCATGGTGGCGAACGCGGCCAGCCCCATGGAGATGATCGGCAGCACGAGATGCCAAAAATAGTCGAGGATTTTCCCCGGCAGCGACAACTGCGACCAGTAGTCGGAGGTCAGCCCGCGCAGCGGGAAAATGTTGAAAAACGAACCGCCGGCGAACAGGATGATGAGCAGGATCGCGAACAGGAATCCTGGAATCGCGTAGCCGATGATAATGGCGCCCGAGGTCCATACGTCGAAGTGCGAGCCGTCCTTGACCGCCTTGCGGATGCCGAGCGGGATCGAGATCAGGTAGGTCAGCAGGGTGAGCCAGATGCCGAGCGAGATGGAGACCGGCAGCTTCTCCTTGATGAGCTGGAGCACCGTGGTGTCGCGAAAATAGGACTTGCCAAAATCGAAGCGCGAATAGTTCCACAGCATGAGGAAGAAGCGCTCGTATGCCGGCTTGTCGAAGCCGAACTGCTTCTCCAGGCTCTTGATGAATTCCGGGTCGAGGCCCTGCGCGCCGCGATACTTCGAGGTCATTGCGTCCATCGCGGCGCCGCCGCCGGGCTGGCCGCGTGCGCCGAGATCGCCGGTCGAGCCCGAGATGCGCGAGGTGGCGCCCGTATCCGATCCCGAAAGTTGCGCGATCACCCGTTCGACCGGCCCGCCGGGCGCGAACTGTACCACCACGAACGACACCAGCATGATGCCGAACAAAGTCGGGACCATGAACAGCAGGCGCCGGATGATGTAGGCGGTCATGTCTTGTGCGCGTCCGCGCTTGTGTGGCGCAGCCAACACGCTGCGCCCCTCGTTCGAGCCGGCCTATGGTATATGAACCGGCACTGTTGCGCGATGCATTTACTCAGGCCAATCAACACCGCGCGTGTCCGGCATACGGTCAGCGGGCGCAGACCGCGCGCGCTTGACTGCGCCACCCGACATCCACGCCTTGTTTTGTGACGCAGCAAAGACGCGAGTTGGCCGGGGCATGCGTACCGTCGCGCGCGTCGTCCGAGGCGCCATGCCCGGCCGCGACCGGTAAATCCGCGCTATCCGCGCTCGAGTTTCGCCGCCTTGTCGCGATCGTACCACCAGGTGTCGGGGGCGCCGCGCGCGTAGCGCGGTTTCGTCGCCGGCCGGCTGAAGACGTCCCAATAGGCGAGCCAGTGCGAGGGCTTGTACCAGTGCGGAACCCAATAGCGGCCAGAGCGGATCACCCGGTCGAGCACGCGGCATGACGTCGTGAGGCTGGCGCGGCTGTCGGCGGCGATGATCTTTTCGATCAGCGCATCAATCACCGGATCGGATATGCCGGCCAGATTCTGCGTGCCGCGCATCGCGGCGGCCTGCGAGGAGAAGAAGGTGCGCAACGAGTCGCCCGGCGTGTTGGAGAAGCCGAACCGCTGCACCGTGAGGTCGAAGTCGAAATCGTCGACGCGCTTGCGGTACTGCACGGGATCGACGATACGCAGAGTCGCGTCGATTCCCAGCGTGCCGAGATTCTTGATGAAGGGCATGTGATGCGGCTGGAACGACGGCTCGTCGAGCAGGAACTCGACGCTGATCTGCTCGCCTTGCGGCGTGACCCGCTTGCCGTCCTTGACCGGGAAGCCCGCTTCCTGCAGCAACGTGCTGGCATGGCGCAGCATGGCGCGGTCCTGCCCGGACCCGTCAGAGACCGGCGGCACGAACGGCTCGCCGAACACCTCGTCCGGAACCTTGCCGCGGAACGGTTCGAGCAGCGCAAGCTCCTCGGGCGAGGGCTTGCCCATCGCCACCATGTCCGAGTTCTGGAATACCGAGTGCGTGCGCTTGTAGCTGTCGTACATCAGCGTCTTGTTGGTCCACTCGAAATCGAAGGCGTAGATGAAGGCTTCCCGCAGCCGCTTGTCCTTGAGTTTTTCCCGCCGTGTGTTGAAGAACCAGCCCTGCGCGCCCGAGGGCGTATCGTCGGGAAGGACGTCGCGCTTGACCCGGCCTTCGCGCACCGCCGGGAAGTCGTAACGCGTCGCCCAGATGCGCGAGGTGAATTCCTCGCGGAAGAGATAAGTCTTGCTGGTGAAGCCTTCGAAGGCCACGTCGCGGTCGCGGAAGAATTCATAGCGCACGGTGTCGAAATTATTTTGTCCGCGCGAGACCGGCAGATCGGCGCCCCACCAGTTCTTGACCCGGTCGTATTCGATGAACCGGCCGGTTTCGAACTTGCCGACCTGATAAGGTCCGCTGCCGAGCGGCGGCTCGAGCGAGGTCTCCTCAAACGCGTGCGTGGAGTAGTAGGCGCGCGAGAAGATCGGCAGCGAGGCCGCGAACAGCGGGACGTCGCGCGCGCGATTAGGCGCGAAGCGAAGGGACACGGTCGCGTCGTCGCTCGCCTGCGCGTCGACGAGATCCCGCAGCAACTGCTGAGCGATCGGGTGGCCCTTCTCTTTCAGCGTCTTGAGCGAGAAAGCGACATCGTGGGCGGTGAGCGGGCTGCCGTCGTTGAAGGTGATGCCGGGGCGCATCAGAAAGCGGTAGGTCAGCCCGTCGGCCGAGACCCGCACCGCGCGGGCGGCAAGGCCGTAGAGCGCGTCGGGCTCGTCGGCGGAGCGCGTCATCAGGGCGGCGAAGGTAAGCTCCATCCCCTGCGCGCCGTCGCCCTTGAGGATGAAGATGTTGAGCGAGTTGAAGGTGAGAAAGTTCTGATTGAAGACCCGGTTCGACCCGACCTGGGAGAATATGCCGCCCTTGGGCGCATCCGCATTGACGTAGTCGAATTGCTTGAACCCCGCCGGGTATTTGAGGTCGCCGAAGGCCGACATGCCGTGGCGCTCGGGACCCTCGTCTGCGGTGGCCGGAGAGGCAATGGCGGCGGCCAGCGCGCCGGCGCCGAGCGCGAGCGTGTCGCGTCGCGTCACGTGGTAGATGTGGGTCATGGTCGCGTTCCCGTCCTCGAGGCTTTTTCGGCGTCCCACCACCAGATGGTGGGGAAGGCGGAGGCGCCGTATTGAGGCAGTGGATCCTGCCGATTGAAACGATCCCAGCGCGCGGTGCGGCTCTTGTCTGAGGTGAACTGCGGCACGACGTAGTGGTTCCACAAGAGCACGCGGTCGAGCGCGCGCGTGGCGGCGACGAGCTCGGCGCGATCCTGAGCGAAGATCACTCGCTCAATCAGAGCGTCGATCGCCGGATTCTTGATGCCGACGTAGTTGCGCGAGCCCGGCGTGTCGGCGGCCTGCGAGCTCCAGTAGTCGCGCTGCTCGTTGCCGGGCGACAGCGATTCTGGCCACGTGGCGACGATCATGTCGAAGTCCCAGTTGCGCAGACGGTTCTCGTATTGCGGATCATCCACCGTGCGCACGTTCACCGTGATGCCGAGCCGCTCGAGCGAGGGCTTGTAGAACAGGATGATGCGCTCGATGCTCGGATCCTCGGTGAGGATTTCGAGGCTCAAAGCTTCGCCGGTCTTGGCATTGACCAGCTTCTGGTTGCGCACCTCGTAGCCCGCTTCCTTCAACAGGCGCATCCCTTCGCGCAGATTGGCGCGCACGTTCTCGGCACTTCCGCCCACCGGGTTGGTGTATTCGGTGGTGAACACTTCGGGGGGAACTTTGTCGCGCAGCGGCTCCAAGATCTCCAGCTCCTGCCCCTGCGGGAGGCCGGAAGAGGCGAGCTCGGTGCCTTCGAAGTAGCTCTTGATGCGGGTATATTGGCCGAAGAAGATCTGCTTGTTCATCTCCTCGAAGTCATAGGCGAAGTTGAACGCGCGGCGCAACCGCGGGTCCTTGAATTTGTCGCGCCGCGTATTGAACGCGAACGCTTGCATGATTCCCCTGCTGCGCTGCGGAAACTCCTCGAGCACCACGCGGTTTTCCTTGACCGCCGGGAAATCGTAGGCCGTGGCCCAGTTCTTGGCCACGTTCTCGGTGCGCCAGTCTACATGGTCGGCCTTGAACGCCTCGAGCGCGACCGTCCCGTCGCGGAAATATTCAAATCGCAGCTCGTCGAAATTGTCGCGACCGGCGTTGACGTTGAGATCCTTTCCCCAATAGTCCTTCACCCGCTCGTAAACGACGGTGCGGCCGGCGACGAAGTCTTTGATGCGATAAGCGGCGTTGCCGAGCGGCGGCTCGAGCGTGGTCGCGCCGACGTCGCGTTTGCGGCCCGACGCGTCGGTCCCCTCCCACCAATGTCTCGGCAAGACATTGAGCTGGCCCAGGATGAGCGGCATTTCGCGATTGCCCGGCCCGTCGAAGATGAAGGTGACCTCGCGCTCTCCGGTTTGCTGCATCTTGGCGACGTGCCGGTAATAGGCCGCCAGCCCCGGGCTGTGCTTCTTGAACGACTCCATCGAGAAGATCACGTCATCGACCGTGATCGGCTTGCCATCGTGATGGCGCGCCGCGGCGCGCAAGCGGAAGGTCGCCTGGCTGAAATCGCGCGCATGGGTCACCGCTTCCGCGATCAGCCCGTATTCGGTTGACACTTCGTCGAGCGCGGGCGCGAGCAACGTGTCCGAGATCATGCCCGTGCCGGCGGCGATCGATCCTTTGAGCCCGGCGACGACCTCGTTGAAATTGTCGAACGTCCCCACGGCCATGAGCCGCACGGCGCCGCCCTTCGGAGCCCGCGGGTTGACGTAATCGAAATGCTTGAACTCCGCCGGGTATTTGAGTTGGCCATACAGCGACAGTCCGTGTCGCCAGCCGGCGGGCCCCTCGCCGTTGCCCGTCTGCGCCAAGGCGCTCGCACCGAGGAATGGCACGGCAAATCGCTCGAAGACAGGGACTAACGCTGAAAGAACGCCGGTGCGAACGACGAATCGACGGGTCAGGCGCAAGGAAACCTCCGGGGCGAGAACGCCAGCCACGCAGGCATCGGCCGCATTATGCCCGATTTTACGTGACTGGGCACTGACAGGGGCGCGGTGGGACCCTCACTTCGTTATCGCTCTATAAGTAGGCTGCGCCGTCGCCTGCGCTACAGATAAGACCCGCTCGAGTGCGTTCATTACCAAAACTTAAATTGCTCGGTAAGGCCCGCACACGCCCCGCCGTTGCTGTGACTGCGTTCACTGCTGCTTCGCGCCGCCGGCGGCCTCGGCCGCCTTGGGGAGCGGCGCCGGGTTGTCGGACAGCGAGTTGAGATAGGCGATGACGTCGGCGCGCTCGCCGCCGCGCTGAATGCCGGCAAAGGTCATGTTGGTGCCGGGAATGAAGCCGCGGGGATTGTTGATAAATTGGTTGAGGTCGTCGATGGTCCAATTGCCGCCCTTGGCCTTCATCGCGGCGGAATAGTTGAAGCCCGCCTCCGATGCCCTCGGCCGGCCGACCACGCCCCACAGGTTAGGACCGACCAGGTTGCGCCCGCCCTTGTTGAAGGTGTGGCAGGCCTGGCATTTCTTCGCCGAGTTCTCGCCCCGCCCGGTGTCGGCGTTGGCGAGCAGTTGCTCGATCGGCTGCTGCTTTTCCGGTTCCGCGGGTTTGCCGGCCGGCGTCTGCTCCGGCACGGCGACGTCGTAGCCGGGCTTGGCCGGCTTGGTCGGTGCGAAGATCGCGCCGGCGGCGATGTTGATCGAAAGCACGCCAAGGAGCGTGCCCAGGATCGCGCCGAGGATCTTGTTGACTTCGAAGGAGTCCATTGCCGGGAAGACTCGCGCAGCGTTTTCAAGGAAACAAGCAGGCTGCCGCGGATTGCGGCGGCGCACAAATAGCCGGTTTGCCTCGGTGCTGGCAACCCGTATAACGGGGCGACCGCGAACCGCGCTTCTTCCTCTTCTGAGCGCCTCATTGCGCGCAATTTGCGAAAGGGGCCCGGCCGGGCCGAGGCGCAGCGATGGCCGACGTCCTCATTCTTATCCCCGCGCGCATGGCTTCGAGGAGGCTTCCCGGCAAGCCGCTCCTCGACATCGCCGGCGAGCCGATGATCGCCCACGTGATGCGCCGCGCGCAGGCGGCGCGGCTTGGCGAGGTCGTGGTGGCGACCGATTCGGAGGTGATCGCCGCCTGCGTCGAGAAGATTGGCGGCCGCGCGGTGATGACGCGCGCCGATCACGCCTCAGGCTCGGACCGCATTTTTGAGGCGCTGCAGACCTTCGACCCGCAACGCAAGAGCGAGGTCATCGTCAACCTGCAGGCCGACTTGCCCACGGTTGCGGCTTCCGACATCGCAGCCGCGGTCGCCGTGCTCGCCGACGCTCCGGCGGTCGATATCGCCACGCTGGCGGCCGAGATCACGCGGGCGGAGGAGCGTAGCGACCCCAACGTGGTGAAGCTCGTCGGCACGCCGGTTGCGAGTCGTCGCCTGCGCGCGCTTTATTTCACCCGCGCGACCGCGCCCGCCGGCGAAGGACCGCTCTATCACCACATCGGCCTTTACGCCTTTCGCCGTACCGCGCTCGCGCGTTTCGTCGCACTGGGCCCCGCGCCGCTCGAGCAACGCGAACGGCTTGAGCAGCTGCGCGCGCTCGAAGCCGGCATGCGCATCGACGCCGCCATCGTCGATAGCGTGCCGCTCGGCGTCGACACACCCGCGGATCTCGAACGGGCGCGCGACATGCTCGGGCGATCCTCGTCGAGAGAGGAACGCGCCTGAGCACGTAACGCCGGGCTCGCACGCGATACGGGTGGATGCACCTCACCCTTCGAGACGGGCCTTCGGCCCTCCTCAGGGTGAGGCAAACCCAGAGTTGACTCAGCCAAGCCGCGTGCGTACCGGAACGCCATGAGCGCCAAGAAGATCGTGTTCCAGGGCGAGCCGGGAGCCAACTCCCACCTCGCCTCGCGCGACGCCTATCCCGACCACGAGCCGGTGCCCTGCGCGACCTTCGAGGATGCATTTGCCGCCATCAGCACCGGCGAGGCCGAGCTCGGCATGATCCCGATCGAAAACTCCGTTGCCGGTCGAGTCGCGGATATTCACCATCTCTTGCCGGATTCCGGCCTGCACATCGTCGCCGAGCATTTCATGCCGGTGCGGCATCAATTGCTGGCGCCCAAGGGAGCGACGCTCGCCGACATCAAGACGGTGGAGAGCCACGTGCACGCGCTCGGCCAATGCCGCAAGGTGATCCGCAAGCTTGGCATCAAGCCGCTGGTCGCCGCCGACACCGCGGGCTCCGCGCGCGAGGTCGCCGAATCCGGTGATAAGACGCGCGCCGCCATTGCCTCGCGGCTGGCCGCCGAGATCTACGGGCTCGACATCCTGGCGCAGGACATCGAGGATGAAGACCACAACACCACGCGCTTCATCGTGCTCGCGCGCGAGGCCAAGTGGGCCAAGAGCAACGCCGGCCCGGTCATCACCACGTTTCTGTTCCGCGTGCGCAACGTGCCGGCCGCGCTCTACAAGGCGCTCGGCGGGTTCGCCACCAACGGCGTCAACATGACCAAGCTCGAAAGCTACATGGTCGAAGGCAATTTCTTCGCCACGCAATTCTATGCCGACGTCGAGGGCCACCCCGAAGACCGCAGCCTGGTGTTCGCGTTCGAGGAACTCGCGTTTTATTCCAAAGAGATGAAGATCCTCGGCGTCTATCCCGCGCATCCGTTCCGCGCGACGTTCGAGGAGGCTGCCGCATGAGCCGCCGTGCGCCGCCTCGGCGGGCCGGTCTCGGTTGGTCCGAGATCGACGCGCAGATGTCTGCGCGCGCGTACTAGGCCGCGCGCTTTCCAGTCAAATCCTTGCCGACCTGCCGAGGCTTGGCGGTTGCGCTTCCACCCGCCGCCGGCCAGTGCTGGCGACGGCTCGTCGCCTTGTTCGCCGCCCGCAACCGAGCCACCTCTGTGCTCCAGACTACCCAGTCGATCTCCGAGCGGCTGATGCCGATGTCGCGAAGTGTGCGGTCGTCGAGCGCATGAAGCTCACGCACCGCTGCTCTGCGTTCGCGCCAATGCGCGTAGGCGCGCCACCCCCTAGCGACCATCGCAAGCGCGGCCGCGGCGACCTCCGCCGCGTGGGCTGCAGCGCTGACGAGGACGACCTGCCAAGGGTGCAACAGGGCGCCGCCGAGTTCGCGCAGCGCGCCGGCGCGGGCCGCCTGCGCGCGGGTGAGGATTTGCTGCCGCTCACGCTGCCACTCGTCCGGGGTTAAAGCTCTGTAATCAATGATGTCTTCGGGCTTCGGGCACATCGTCAATCTCCTTCGTCACGATCTTGAGGAGACGCTTTACGCTTGGCCGGATATCACGTAAAATGAATAATTATGATCTTAATCATCTCGGGACGAGAACAATGGATCTAGCCGACCTGCACATCTTCCGCTCCGTGGTGCACGCCGGCGGCGTGACGCGCGCCGCGGAAAAGCTCAACCGCGTGCAATCCAACGTCACCACGCGCGTGCGCCAGCTCGAGACCGATCTCGGCGTCGAGCTGTTCATCCGCGACGGCAAGCGACTGCATCTCTCCTCCGCCGGCAAGCTTCTGCTCGATTATGCCGACCGGCTCATCGACCTCGCGCAGGAAGCGCGCGAGGCGGTGCACGACGCCACACCACGCGGATTATTGCGATTGGGTACAGGGGAAAGCACCGCCGCGATCCGGCTGCCGGTGCCCATGAACGAGTATCTCGGCCGCTATCCCGATGTGACTCTCGAGTTGCGCACGGACAACACGCGCCAACTTGCCGCTGACGTGCTGGCCGGCGACCTCGACGCCGCGCTCGCCTCCGAGCCGATCGCCGACGCGCCGTTCGAGAAGGTGACGATCTACGAGGAAGAGCTGGTCGTCATCGCAGCCGCCGATCACCCGCCGATCAAATCGCCGCGCGACGCCAAGCGGCAAACCGTGCTCGCCTTCGACTCCGGCTGCTCGTATCGCCAGCGGCTCGAGGATTGGTTCGCGCATCATGGAGAAATGCCCGAGCGAATCGTCGAGATCACCTCCTATCACGCAATGCTCGGCTGCGCGGTCGCCGGCATGGGTATTTCACTGATGCCGCGCAGCGTGCTCGCGACTTTTCCCGACGCAAAATTGTTGAGCGTGCATTCCTTGCCGCCGGCGCTCGCGCGCGCTCCAATCAGCCTGTTCTGGCGCAAGGGCATGCTCTCCCCCAAGGTGCGCGCGCTGATCGAGGTCCTCACCGCGCACTCGGATACGGCCAAGACGCGGCGCGGCGGGCGCACGAACGGGAGCTCTGGTCAGAGCAACGGCCAAGGGCCGCTTGCCCGCGTAGCGGCGTCAGCGCGTCCAGTGAAATGAAATCCACGCTGGCATGCGTGTCCGCCAGGCGAGGAGAACCGGATAAAGAAGGGCGTCAGATCGTTTGATTGTACGCGCCGACTTCGCGATGCGTGCGCAACACGGTGTCGAGCGCCTTGAACATCTCGCGCATGCGCGCCTCCGAAACCGGACTCTCCACAACCACTACCAGCTCCGGCTTGTTGGAGGAGGCCCGTACGAGCCCCCAGGTGCCGTCCTCGAGCGTGACGCGCACCCCGTTGACGGTCACCAGATCGCGGATCGGCTCGCCCGCCACCTTCTCCGCCCGCGTCTTCGCCTGCTGAAAGTGCGCCACCACGTCGTCGACGACCCGATATTTGACCTCGTCGGGGCAATGCGGCGCCATGGTGGGTGAGGACCAGGTCTTGGGCAGTGCCTTCTTGAGGTCGGCCATGCTCTTGTCGGGGTTGCGGTCGAGCATGTCGCAGACGGCGAGCGCGAAGACGAGCCCGTCGTCGTAGCCGCGCCCGAGCGGCGGATTGAAGAAGAAGTGGCCGGACTTTTCGAAGCCCGCGACCGCGCCGATCTCGTTGACCCGGCGCTTCATGTAGGAGTGGCCGGTCTTCCAATAGTCCGCCTTGGCGCCGTTGGCGCGCAGCACCGGATCGGTCATGAACAAGCCGGTCGACTTCACGTCGGCGACGAATATCGCGCCTTTGTGTTGCGCGGAAATGCCGCGCGCGAGCATCACGCCAACCTTGTCGGCGAAAATTTCCTCGCCCTCGTTGTCGACCACCCCGCAACGGTCGCCGTCGCCGTCGAAACCGAGCGCCAGGTCCGCCTTCACGCGCAGCACCTCGTCGCGCATGGCGTGCAGCATCTTCATGTCTTCGGTGTTGGGATTGTATTTGGGGAAGGTGTGGTCGAGCTCGCAGTCGAGCGGAACGACCTCGCAGCCGATCGCGGAGAGAACGCGCGGCGCGAACGCGCCGGCGGTGCCGTTGCCGCAGGCGCAAACCACCTTGAGGCGGCGCTTGAGTTTCGGCCGCCGCGTGAGATCGGCGATGTAACGCTCCGGAAAATTTTCCACGAAGGCGTAGGCGCCGCCACCGCGCAGCTTGAAACGCGCCTCGAGCACGATCGCCTTGAGCCGGTTGATCTCGTCCGGGCCGAAAGTCAGCGGACGGCTCGCACCCATCTTCACGCCGGTCCAGCCGTTGTCGTTGTGGGACGCGGTCACCATCGCCACGCAGGGCACGTCGAGGGCAAATTGGGCAAAATACGCCATCGGCGTGACCGCCAGCCCGATGTCGCGCACGTCGCAGCCCGCCGCCATCAGGCCCGTCGTCAAGGCGGTCTTGACCGAGGCGGAATAGGCGCGGAAATCATGCCCGGTGACGACCTGGGGGGACGCACCGAGCTCGTGGATGAGCGTGCCCAGGCCGAGCCCCAGCGCCTGCACGCCCATCAAGTTGATCTCCTTTTCCAGGAGCCAGCGCACGTCGTATTCGCGAAAGCCGGTGGGCTTCACCAGCGGCTCGGATTCATAAGCATAGGTGTTGGGAGTGAGCGCTGGTTTCGGCTTGGGAAACATCGCAGTCCCTTGACGGTGCCTCGATGCGCACGAGCCTCATAGCGCAAGCCCCGCGCGGGGGAAAGCGCGGGGCGCGAGAGTAGTGATGTCGATAAAATCTCATGACGCGCTCACGACGAACGCGGCTTGGCGCGGCGAGTAGGCATGGCGGCGAGCGGATCGTCGGGCCAAGGATGACGCGGGTAGCGGCCCCTCATCTCCGCCCTCACCGCGCCGTAGCTGCCGCGCCAGAAGCCAGGCAGATCGCGTGTCACCTGCACCGGGCGATGCGCCGGCGACAACAGTTCAAGCACGAGCGGCACCCGACCAGCCGCGACGGTGGGATGACGGTCGAGCCCGAACAGCTCCTGCAAGCGGATCGCAAGGCGCGGCCCCTCGGGCGCCGCGTAGTCGATCGGCACCGCCGAGCCCGAGGGCGCGCTGAAATGGCTCGGCGCCTCGGCGTCGAGCCGGCGGCGCAACGCCCACGGCAAAAACGCTTGCAGCGCCGGCGCGAACTCGCCGCTCGTGAATTCGCCCAGCGCCGTCTTGCCGGGGAGCGCGGCAGCGAGCCAATCGCCGGCGCTTGCCGCGAGCGCGGCATCGGACAGATCCGGCCATTCTTCGCCTTGCGTCCGGCGCAGGAACAAGACCCGGTCGCGCCATTGCCGCAGCGCCGCCGTCCATGGCAGCCGCTCGACGCCGAGCCGCACGATGCCTTGCGCAAGCATTTGCGCGCTTGCCGCGTCGGGCACGATGGCCATCGGCTGCTCTGAGAGCGCGAGTGCGCCGAGCCGGCGCAGCCGCCGCGCGCGCAGGCTCGCGCTCACCTCGTCGAAGGCGATTTCCTCGCGGCCTTCGATGCGATCGGAAAACTGCGCCTCGATCTCGGCAAGGGCCAGCGGCGCCGCCAGCACGATGCGGCCCTGCGCGGCACTTCCGGCGATCTCGGCGACGGCGAGAAACGGCGCGCGCGCGAGCGGAGAGGCGAGATCGATATTGACCCCACGGCCGTTCGCCAACTGGAAGGCGCCGCCCGCACGGCGGTTCTTCGCGACCCGATCGGGATAGGCGAGCGCGAGCAGCGCGCCGACGGAAGGCTCATCTCCCCGCTCCTGCTCGCATCGCTTGCCGCTGCGCGCAATTTGCGCCCATCGCTTCGCCATTGCGCGCGCCTCCCGCGCGCGCGGCGAGCGATCACCGCGCAGGGCCTCGCGGCGATGGCCGAGATCGACCTCATTGCCGCCGAGCCCGCGCTCGGTGAGAACGACGGCGATCTCGGCGGCAAGCTCGGCCGCGCCGACGGTTGCCGCATCGACCACCATGCGCGCGAGCCGCGGCGGCAGCGGCAGTTCGCGCAGCGCTCGCCCCTCCTCGGTGATGCGTCCGGCGCGATCGATCGCGCCGAGTTCGCCAAGAAGCGCCTTGGCCTGCGCCAGCGCCGCTGCCGGCGGAGGATCGAGAAAGGCGAGCGAGGCGGGATCGGCGACGCCCCAATGCGCCAGGTCAAGCACGAAGCCGGTGAGATCGGCGGCGAGGATTTCCGGCCGGTTGGCGGGCTCGAGCGCCGCGGTCTGCGGCTCGTCCCACAGCCGATAGCACACGCCGGGCGCGGTGCGTCCGGCGCGGCCGCGCCGCTGCTCGGCGGAGGCGCGCGATACCCGCACGGTCTCAAGCCGCGTGAGCCCCACGTCGGGCTCATAGCGTGGCACCCGCGCCAGCCCGCAGTCGATCACCACCCGCACGCCCTCGATCGTCAGCGACGTCTCGGCGATCGACGTCGCGAGCACGACTTTGCGCCGTCCGGGTAGCGCCGGCGCGATCGCGCGGTCCTGCACCTCGGCGTCGAGCGCGCCGTAGAGCGGCACGATATCGACGGCTTGGTCGCGGACGTGCTCGCGCAATTGCGTGTCGACGCGACGGATCTCGGCGGCGCCGGGAAGAAACACCAACAGCGATCCCACCTCGGCGCGCAGCGCCCGCATCACTGCGTCCGCGACCTGCCGCTCGATCGGCGTCCGCGGGTCGCGCCCGAGATAGCGGGTCTCGACCGCAAACGCGCGGCCGGCACTCTCGATCACCGGTGCGTCGTCGAGCAACTTGCCGACGCGCGCGCCATCGAGCGTTGCCGACATCACCAGCAGCTTGAGCTCAGCGCGCAGACCCTGCTGCACGTCGCGCGCGAGCGCCAAGCCGAAGTCGGCTTCGAGCGAGCGCTCGTGGAACTCGTCGAATAGGACGGCGGCGACGCCGGCGAGCGAGGGATCGTCGAGAACGAGGCGGGTGAATATGCCTTCGGTGACCACTTCGATGCGCGTCGCGGCGGAGACTTTGGAGCCGAAACGGACGCGGTAGCCGACGCTCGCGCCGACCGGTTCGTCAAGCGTCGCCGCCATGCGCGCGGCCGCGGCCCGCGCCGCGAGCCGGCGCGGCTCGAGCACGATGAGCTTTTTTCCCGCCGCCCAAGGTTCTGCCGCCAGCACGAGCGGCACCCGCGTGGTCTTGCCGGCGCCCGGCGGCGCGACCAACACCGCCGCATGTGCCGCGCGCAGCGCAGATGTCAATTCCGGCAGCGCCGGATCGATGGGAAGCGGCTCGGCGGCGCGCATTGCGCCACTTTGCATGCGCGCCGCGCAGGAGGGAAGCCGCGCCGAAGAGCCGTGCACAGCGCCGCCGAAGCGGTAGCGAAACCGTGCTTCAAGTGTTAAGTCGGAACCATGCCAAGCCAAGCCGCAGCGAGCGCTCGCAGCGCCGCGCCCGTCGCCCGGGCGCCGAAGAAGGGCGACCACGTCTTCCTGGTCGACGGCTCGTCCTACATCTTTCGCGCCTATCACGCACTGCCGCCGCTCAACCGCAAATCCGACGGCTTGCAGGTCAACGCCGTGCTCGGCTTCTGCAACATGTTGTGGAAGCTGATGCGCGACATGAAGCCCGAAGAGCAGCCCACCCATCTCGCCGTCGTGTTCGATAAGTCCGAAAAAACCTTCCGCAGTGAACTCTACCCGAACTACAAGGCGAACCGGACAGAGCCGCCCGACGACCTGCGTCCACAGTTTCCGCTCATCCGCGACGCGGTACGCGCGTTCGACCTGCCTTGCCTGGAGCAGCTGGGGTTCGAGGCCGATGATCTAATTGCGACTTATGTGCGGGAGGCCTGCGAGGCGGGGGCGACCGCGACCATCGTCGCCTCCGACAAGGACCTCATGCAGCTCGTGAACGACTGCGTGATCATGTACGATACCATGAAGGATCGCAGGATCGGCATTCCCGAGGTGATCGAGAAGTTCGGCGTGCCGCCGCAGAAGATGATCGAGGTGCAGGCGCTCATTGGCGACTCGACCGACAACGTGCCGGGCGTACCGGGCATCGGCGTCAAGACCGCGGCGCAGCTCATCGGCGAATACGGCGACCTCGAGACGCTGCTGGCGCGGGCCGGCGAGATCAAGCAGGAGAAACGCCGGCAGTCGCTGATCGAGCATGCCGAACGAGCGCGGCTGTCGAAGCAGCTCGTCACCCTCGACGCCAACGTGAAACTCGAGGTGCCGCTCGCCGACCTCGCGGTGCACGATCCCGACTACAAGCGGCTGATCGCTTTCCTCAAGGCGATGGAATTTTCCACGCTCACGCGGCGCGTGGCGGAGTTCGCCGGCATCGATCCCGCGGCGATCGAGGCGGACGGCAAGCTCATGGCGGGCGGCACGCCGAGTAAACCGAAAACGCCAGAGCAAGCGTCCCTTCCTCTGCCCGTGACTGTAAAGCCGGGCGCGCCGGGCAACGAACGCGAGGGCGCGGCACGCAGGGGGGAGGATGCCGAACCCGAGTTCACGCCGCAGGCGCGCGCCGCCGCGCGTATCGCCGCCGCGCGCAACGCCAAGATCGACCGCTCCCGCTACAAGATCGTGGGCAGCCTGGAACAGCTCGACGCCTGGATCACACGCGCGCGCGATCTCGGCGCCATCGCGATCGATATTCAAGCCTCGAGTATCGACCCGATGCAGGCCGCGCTGTGCGGCTTCTCCCTCGCGCTTACGGCCAACGACGCTTGCTACGTACCCCTCGCCCACCGCAAGCGCGGTGACGGCGGCGACGGCAGCCTGTTCGCCGGCGACATTGCGCCCGGCCAGATCGAGGAGCGCGCGGCGCTCGCGGCCATGCAGCCGCTGCTGGAAGATCCGGAAGTGCTCAAGGTCGGCTGCGACCTCAAGTTCGGCCTGCAGATGTTCGCGGTGCGCGGCAGCGATCTTACGCCCTATGACGACATCATGCTGATGTCCTACGCGCTCGATGCCGGACGCTCGTCTCACGCGCTGACGTCGCTGGCGCAGCGTTATTTCGATCACGCCATGGTCGATGACAATCTCCTCACCGGCTCGGGAAAAGCCAGGATCACCTTCGATTGCGTGGAGGTCGAGAAAGCCGCGGAATACGCCGCCGAGCGCGCCGACATCACGCTGCGGCTATGGCAGGTGCTCAAGGCGCGCCTTGCCGCCGAGCGCGTGAGCAGCGTTTACGAGACGCTGGAGCGCCCGCTCATTCCGGTGCTGGCGCGCATGGAGCGGCGCGGCATCTCCATCGACCGGCAAGTCCTCTCGCGGCTGTCGGGTGAGTTCGCGCAGCGCGCCGCCGCGCTCGAAGCGGAAATCCAGACGCTCGCCGGCGAGCCGCTCAATCCCGGCAGCCCGAAGCAGCTGGGCGACATCCTGTTCGGCAAGCTCGGCCTTCCCGGCGGCACCAAGACCAAGACCGGGCAATGGTCGACCGGCGCACGAGTTCTCGACGAGCTCGCAGAGCAGGGTCATCCGCTGCCGCGAAAAATTCTCGACTGGCGGCAGGTTTCAAAGCTCAAATCGACCTACACCGACGCCCTGCCGAGTTACGTCAATCCGCAGACCCATCGCGTCCACACCAGCTATGCGCTCGCCGCCACCCCCACCGGGCGCCTCTCCTCGTCCGAGCCGAACCTGCAGAACATTCCGATCCGCACCGAGGAGGGCCGCAAGATCCGCCGTGCCTTCATCGCCGTCGACGGTCACAAGCTCGTCTCCGCCGACTATTCGCAAATCGAGCTGCGGCTGCTCGCCGAAATCGCCGACATCGAGCCGCTGGAGAAAGCCTTCCGCGAAGGCCTCGACATTCACGCCATGACCGCCTCGGAAATGTTCGGCGTTCCGGTCAAGGGCATGCCGGGAGAGATCCGGCGCCGCGCCAAGGCGATCAATTTCGGCATCATCTACGGCATCTCGGCCTTCGGTCTCGCCAACCAGCTCGGCATCGAGCGCGAGGAGGCAGGCGCCTATATCAGGAAATACTTCGAGCGTTTTCCCGGCATCCGCGACTACATGGAAGAGACCAAAGCCTTCGCCAAGCAGAACGGCTACGTGCTCACGCTGTTCGGCCGCAAGTGCCACTACCCCGAGATTGCCCACTCCAATGCTTCGATCCGTGCCTTCAACGAACGCGCCGCCATCAACGCGCGGCTGCAGGGCACGGCCGCCGATATCATCCGCCGCGCCATGGTGCGCATGGAGCCGGCGCTGGAAAAGGCCAAGCTCTCCGCGCGCATGCTGCTGCAGGTGCACGACGAGCTCGTCTTCGAGGTCCCCGACGCGGAGGTGGAGAGGACGTTGCCGGTGGTGGAAAAGGTGATGGCGCACGCGCCGATGCCGGCGCTCTCGCTCTCCGTGCCGCTCGCAGTGGAGGCCCGCGCCGCCCATAACTGGGACGAGGCGCATTGAGCTCATCGCGTGGTTGTGGCGCGCTGAGACCGAAGCTGTTCGGCGGCGCTTTGGCCGCGATGCTCCTCGCGATTCCCGATCTGGCGCAGGCTGCTCCAGCGCTCGATGGCGCCTCGCTGGGATGGCCGTGGGCGCTGCCGTTCCTCGGCATCCTCGTCACCATCGCGACCGGCCCGCTGCTGTTCAAGCGATTCTGGCACCGCCATTACGGCAAGCTCGCATTCGGCTGGTGCGCGCTTACGCTTCTGCCGCTTGCCGCGGTCTACGGCGCGCCGGCGGCGGCGAACGCTCTCACACACGCGCTGCTGGCCGAGTATTTGAGCTTCATCGTGCTTCTGTTCGCGCTCTATGTGGTCGCCGGCGGCATTCTGCTGACGGGAGAGTTGCGCGGCACACCGTCCGTCAATACCGCCATGCTCGCCTTCGGCACCTTGATGGCCAGCGTGGTCGGCACGACCGGCGCGGCCATGATCCTGATCCGCCCGTTCCTGCGCGCCAATTCCGCCCGGCTCCACAACGTCCATGTGGTCGTCTTTTTCATCTTTCTGGTCGCCAATATCGGCGGCGCGCTCTCGCCGCTGGGTGATCCGCCGCTGTTCGTCGGTTTCCTGCACGGGGTCGACTTCTTCTGGACGACGCGCACGCTCTGGGTCGAGACCGCGCTCGTCGCCGGCTTGGTGCTGTTGGTCTTTGTCGTGCTCGACGTGCGCTACTACCGCAAGGACCGGCTGGGGGCGACCGTCGGCGAAGGCAAGCAGCCGGTCAACCTCCGCGTCAGCGGCGGCATCAATCTCCTGCTGATTGCCGGCATCATCGGCGCCATTCTCGCATCCGCGGTGTGGAAGCCTGCGAGCAGCGTAAGCATCTACGGCACGACGCTGGAGCTGCAGAACATCGCGCGCGACGCGGTATTGGTGCTGATCGCAATCCTCTCGCTCGCGCTCACCCCCAACGAGCACCGCGAGGCCAACGGCTTCAGCTGGGAACCGATCGCGGAAGTCGCCATCCTGTTCGCCGGCATCTTCATTTGCATCATTCCGGTGCTGGCGATGCTCGACGCCGGAAAGGACGGCGCCTTCGCGTGGCTGTTGACCGTGCTGACTGCGCCGGACGGCAGCCCGCGCGCGATCGCCTACTTTTGGCTGACCGGGCTGCTTTCGGCCTTTCTCGACAATGCGCCGACCTATCTCGTGTTCTTCGAGCTTGCCGGCGGCGACGCGCGCGAGCTCATGGGTCCGCTCGCGGGAACGCTGGCAGCGATCTCCATGGGCGCGGTCTATATGGGCGCCATGAGCTATATCGGCAACGCGCCGAATTTCATGATCTACGCTATCGCGGTGGAGCGCGGCGTGAAAATGCCGAGCTTCTTCGGTTACCTGCTGTGGGCGGGGGTGGTGCTGCTGCCGGTCTTTGCCGTGCTCACTGTCGTCTTGCTCGCGCGGGCGGCCTAGCCGCGCGCGCCCCGCTTGCGCGCTTCGATGCGGATGCAGGCGCGCTACCGCCGGCTTGACAGTGGACGGCGCTTCCCAGAGCCTGCCGCTGACGCCGAGGAACTTCATTGGCTGGCCAAGCGTTCGCGCCGCATATCTTCTTCGGCCTCGATCCGATGATGGTCTCGACCGTCATCTTGGGCATCACCTACGCCGCCATCATCTGGGACAAGCTCAACCGGGCGATCGTCGCACTGCTCGGCGCCTCGGTTATGGTGGGCATCGGCGCGCTCGATCAGAACGAGGCCCTCAAGGGCATCGACTGGAACACCATCGGACTGCTCACCGGCATGATGATTCTGGTGTCGGTCTCGCGCCGGTCCGGCATGTTCGAATATCTGGCGATATGGTCGGCGCAGAAGGCCAAAGCCAAACCGGCCGGAATCCTCCTGCTGCTGCAGCTCACCACCGCGGTGATGTCTGCGCTGCTCGACAATGTCACGACGGTGCTGTTGGTCGTCCCGGTGACGCTCGCCATCGTCAGGGAACTCGACGTCCCACCCTATCCGTTCCTATTCGCCGAGGTATTCGCCTCGAATATCGGCGGGACCGCCACGCTGATCGGCGACCCGCCCAACATCTTGATCGGCTCGCTCGCCGGGCTCGACTTCAACGCCTTCATCATTCACCTGACGCCGGTCATCACCGTGGTGATGGCGGCGCAAGCGCTGATGATCCATCTCGTGTGGGGCAAGACCCTCAAATCGACCGCCGCCCGCCGCGCCCTGGTGATGGGAATGAGCGCGAAAGAAACGATCCTCGACCCGACGCTGCTCAAGCAATCGCTCGTAGTACTTACTGCCGTGATCCTGGCGTTCGTGCTCGCGCGCATGCTGCATCTAGAGCCCGCCACCATCGCGCTGGCGGGAGCGGCGGTCCTGATGCTCCTCGACAACTGGCAACACCATGCCGAGAAGCAGTCGCAGAACGTGCATAAGACTTTCGGCGACGTCGAATGGATCACGATCTTCTTCTTCGTCGGCCTCTTCGTCGTGGTGCACGGGATCGAGGTGGGAGGACTGCTCCGCCTGCTCGCTGACGAGTTGGTGGCGACGACCGGCGGAGACCTGGCGAGCGCAGGCTATGCGATCCTGTGGGCTTCGGGCTTTCTCTCCGCGATCATCGACAACATCCCGTTCGTGGCCACCATGATCCCGCTGATCAAGAGCATGGCTCCCGCTTATGGCGGCGCCGACAAGATCGAGCCGCTGTGGTGGTGCCTCTCGCTCGGCGCCTGCCTCGGCGGCAACGGCACGCTGATCGGCGCTTCCGCCAATCTCACCGTGGCGGGAATTGCCGAGCGCAACGGCGTTCGCTTCCGCTTCATGACCTACGCTTTTTACGGCATACCCATGATGGTGATCTCGGTCGCGATCTGTCACATCTATGTTTGGTGGCGTTATTTCTGATTTCCGGACGCATTCGCGCGCGAGGTGGGGCGGTTCCTTTTCCATCATCACGGTGAGCGGCTTGTTCTTGGCAGCGCGGCTATGAACGACCAGCGCGTGCGGGGGACGCTCGCGCTCTCGTTGCGGGAGAGGTAGGTCCGTCACAGCACGATTTCGCGTTTGCCGGTCAGTCGGAGAGACAGCCCACGACCTTCTCGGCGAGGGAAAGCGTGCAGGTGAGCCCCGGCGACTCGATGCCGAAGAGGTGAACCATGCGGGGGAGCCCGTGCTGCGCCGGCCCTTCGATCACGAAATCGGCGGCCGCCTCGCCCGGACCCGTCAGCTTCGGCCGGATGCCGCAGTAGTCCGGGGTGGGCGTCTTGCTCGCGCGGGCGGCCTAGCCGCGCGGTCCCGGCGGCCGAGTCAGAGGCCACACAATATCGTGAGTCCTGTAGCCAGCGCGAACCTCTCCTACGATCTATTCCGTCGGAAGTGATCCGCGTCGATAGACCGCCGCGTCACAAATCACCCGACCGCAATGACGTTGCCTTTATGGACCTACTAACCCGCGCGAGCAAACTTGCGATCTCGCCTCTGCCCGTTCCGACCGGTTGGTACGCCATTCCGCTTCGGCTAATTGTCGGGTTTGGCTTTATGCAGCATGGCTATGCGAAGCTTGCCCGTGGCCCGGAGGATTTCATCAATATATTGCACGCCATCGGTGCTCCGGGC
>Ga0307277_10000122_pt1 | contig 24134 bp, 25 predicted proteins | sample ER_DNA_116_FD_194473 | JGI IMG/M metagenome (GOLD analysis project Ga0307277, IMG submission 194473) | Bulk soil microbial communities from the East River watershed near Crested Butte, Colorado, United States - ER_DNA_116 | ecosystem: Environmental > Terrestrial > Soil > Floodplain | place...
TCGTCCAGCCACGGATGAGCCTGGAGCCGACCCAGACCCAGGATTGGGTTCCGCGGGTGACGTCGGCCGCGGCGTCGAGCGAGCCGAGGAGCGTCTGAGCGGATCGACCCAGCTGGTCGAGCCGCGGGGCATCGAGGGTTGCCGCGATGTCACCCGCGGGATCGGGTGGCCGCGGGCCCTCCGTGGTCAACGTGATCGCCGGGATCTGGTGCGCGATGAATATACCCTGCCCGTAGAGGGTGAAGGGGAAGGCCAGGTCCATCAGCTGCGCGGCGCCGCTCGGCCGGGAGGGCTCGACTTCGGCCTGGCTCGTGATCGCGGAGGCCGCCGTCGCGACAAGCGTCGGATTCGGCATCCGCGGAGTCTCCCCGGCGAACTCGAGATGCGGTTTGCCTGTCCCCGCGATGGCGTCGAGGTCGATTACCGCCACCACTCGGTCGCTCAGGCCCGAATCGCGCGCGAACTCTGCGGCTCCGAGCGAGCCGTAGGCGCCGCCGTCTTCCGAGAGGAGGACGACGGAATGTGCGAGCGACGAGTTTCCGAGGTCGCGCGCGAGCTCGAGAAGAGCGCCCGTCCCGGAACCGTCGTCGTTCGCGCCTGGGGAGCCGCCCAGGTTGTCCCGGTGCGCCATGACCACGATCGTCTGCTGCGAGCGGGGAATTCCCTGGCCGGGCTTGAGCGGGGCCGTGGCGACGAGATTGACGAAGTGCTGCTCGCCGAGCCCGGGCACGTCCGCGGTGAACTCCTGGCTCTCCACCGTGAACTTGTACTGGCGGAGCTGCGCGGCGACCCACTCGGTCGCCCGCTGCGCGCCCGAGGTGCCCGGGCGCCGATCCGGATTGAGGCGCACGAACTCCTGCGTGAACTGCAGCGCGGTCGTCCCGTCGAAGGAAGGTGGCAGCCGCGGTTCCTGCAGGGGAATCGGCGTGGTGAGGCTGAAAGCGGCCACCAGCAACGGCACGGAGACCGCGATCCAGGCTGCGCGGTAGATCCGGCCCGACACAGGCCGCTCGAGCGATCCGCGCCGCGCTCTGCGGCGTGGCGGGGTAACCGCCATCGGGCCGGAGCCTATCCTTTGTCCCGGTGGCTCAGGACGCGACCATCCTCCTCGTGGACGACGAGCAGTCGGTGCAGAAGCTGCTCGCATTCCCGCTCGAGCGGGAAGGGTTTCGCGTCGTCCAAGCGTTCGACGGCGAGGAGGCGCTCGAGCGGTTCGAGGAGAACGACGTCGATCTCGTGATCCTCGACATCATGCTGCCCAAGCTGGACGGCCTCGAAGTGTGCCGCCGCCTACGGGCCAAGAGCGCAGTCCCCATCATCATGTTGACCGCGCGCGACGACGAGCTCGACAAGGTCGTGGGGCTCGAGCTCGGCGCGGACGACTACATCACGAAGCCCTTCTCGATCGGCGAGTTCCGCAGCCGTGTGCGCGCGGCTCTGCGGCGGGCGCAGCTGCCTGCGATCTCGGGTCGGGGCCAGGTCTACGAGATCGACGGGCTCCGCATCGACGTCCCGCGCCGGTCGGTCTCGATCCGCGGGGAGACCGTCCAGCTGACCTACCTCGAATTCGAGCTGCTGCGCATGCTCGCCTCGAGCCCGGGGCGCGTCTACACGCGCGAGATGCTGCTCGGTGCGCTGCGAGGAGGCTCCGAGTACCGCGACCGGCGCACGATCGACGTCCATGTGCGGCATCTGCGCGAGAAGATCGAAGTCGATCCTCGCAATCCGGAGTACGTCTTTACCGTGCGGGGCGTCGGCTATCGCTTTCGGGACGCCTCGTGAACCGGCTCCGCCACCCTCGCCTGGCCCTCAAGTTCGGGCTCGCGCTCTTCGTGATCGTCGCGGGAGCTCTGCTGATCGTCTACCTCGCCGTGGTGCCGAGACTCGAGTCCAGGCTCGTGAAAGCGAAGCTCGACGATCTGGAGCGCGCCTCTCCATCGGTGGTTGATCAGTTCGACAAGCCGGGAATCGAGGTTGCGGGCTATCAACCGCTCGCACAGATCTTCTCGTCGAGCCTCGGCGCGCGAGTCGTCGTCCTCCAGCACCTCGGCAGCCGCTCGATGCTCAGTCTCGCGGACACGAACGGGCTCGGCTCGAGCGACGCCCTCAACGATCCCATTGCCCGTGCGGCACTCGATTCCGGGCACACTGCGAGCGGACGGCTCGAGCGAGGCGACAGCGAGCGCGCGGAGGTCGCTGTCCCAATCAACGGGACCACGGTCGTCCTCCTCTCGGCCCCGCTCAAGGACGCCCTCGCCGACGTCGCGCTCGTCAAGCGCACGCTGATCGCTGCGGGCCTGGCCAGCCTGGCCGTGTCCCTGCTCGTGGGCGCCCTCGCAGCATGGCGCTTCACCCGCCGGATCCGCCGGCTGGAGACCGCGGCGGAGCGCATCGCTGCAGGAGATTTCGACCATCGGATCTCCGATCCGGCCCAGGACGAGGTCGCCGAGCTCGCTCAGGCTTTCGAAAGCATGCGGCTTCGGTTGGCGCAGCTCGACCATGCTCGGCGGGAGTTCATCGCCAACGCTTCGCACGAGCTCCGCACGCCGCTCTTCTCGCTGGGCGGCTTCCTCGAGTTGATGGCGGACGAGGATCTCGACGAGCGGGAGCGGACGGACTTCGTCGAGGAGATGGCCGCGCAGGTCGAGCGATTGACGAAGCTCGCGACCGATCTACTCGACCTCTCGCGTCTCGACGCCGGTCAGCTGGCCGTGGAGAAGTCGCCGGTCGACCTGGCGGCGGTCGCCCGGACGGTCGCGGAGGAGGCGCGCGCCCTCGCGGAGACGTCGGGCCATGTTCTGAGCGTGCGTGCCGAGAGCCCGGTGGTCGCGCTGGCGGACGAGCAACGTGTGCTCCAGATCGCGCGGAACCTCGTCGAGAACGCGCTCAAGCACACTCCAGCAGGGACGAATGTCGTTGTCGAGACGACTTCGAACGACGGAAATGGGGCGCTCAGCGTCCGGGATGACGGCCCGGGTGTGCCTGAACGCGACCAGGAGCACCTTTTCGAGCGGTTCTACCGTGCGGATGGCGGCAAGGCATCCGGAAGCGGGCTCGGCTTGGCCATCGCGCGCGAGCTCGCGAGGCACATGGACGGGTCCCTGGAGCTGCGCTCGGCGCAGGGGGAAACCGTTTTCGCCCTCGTCCTGCCTCCGGCAGGCGCGCCGCCCGCGGGCGTTTCCACGGGAAAACAACCAGTAGCGGCATCTGGCTAGCTCTTCACTACCATTCGAGCCAGCATGCGCCCGGGAGCCCTCGCCGTCATTGCGGTCGTCTGCGCCCTGCTGGGAGGCAGCGTCGCGCTCGTGCTGGCGAAGTCGGTGGGCTGGGTCGGAGGCGGCGAGACCGACACCGTCGTGCTGACGCAAGCGGCGCCCACTCCGGCGTCCAACCCGATCGACCAGAGCGGCGTCGGCAAGCCGCTCGCGGGCAACGGTTTCAATCCCGCCGTAATCTACCGGCGCCGGGTGTCGGGAGTCGTGACGATCATCTCCCTCTTCGGCTCCCAGAGCGGGGGTGACGCGGCGCAGGGCTCAGGCTTCGTCGTCTCTGGCCGGGGTTACATCCTCACGAACTCGCACGTGATCACGACGGCCGGCGAGGATCCGCCGGGCACGACACCCGATGCGGCCTCCTCGGTCTTCGTCGAGTTCCGCGACGGTGACCGGGTCCCGGCGCGCATCGTGGGCTGGGACGTGTACGACGATGTCGGCGTCCTCAAGGTCGATCCGAAAGAACATGGGCTGACCCCGGTGCCGCTCGGCGATTCGAACCGGGTGGTCGTGGGCGAGCCGGTCGCAGCCATCGGCAGTCCCTTCGGGAACGAGAACTCGCTTTCGGTCGGCGTCGTCTCGGCGACCGAGCGCTCGATCGAGTCGCTCACCTCGAGCTACGACCTCGTGGACGCGATCCAGACGGATGCTCCCATCAACCGCGGCAACTCCGGCGGCCCCATGTTCGATGCGCGCGGGCGAGTGATCGGGATCAACGCCCAGATTCGAAGCGAGTCGGGGAACGCCGAAGGCGTCGGTTTCGCGGTTCCCATCAACTCCGCGAAGCGCTCGATGAACCAGCTGATCTCCGCCGGGAAGGTACGTTACGCCTGGCTCGGCGTCTCGACGCAGACCGTCACGCCGAAGCTCGCGGCCCATTTCGGGTTCGACCGCGACCGCGGGGCCGCGGTGCAGACCGTCGTCGACGGCGGGCCGGCGGACAAGGCTGGGCTCAAGGGCGGCACGCGCGAAGAGAACTTTCGCGGGATCCAGTTCCGACCCGGCGGAGATCTGATCGTCGCGATCGACGGGCACGCAGTTGGAAGTGCCGAGGACGTGGTGCGTGTGATCACCGAGCAGCTCGTCCCCGGGCAGACAGTGCGTCTGACGCTCCTGCGCGGCGACGAGCGGCTCGTCGTGGCGCTGCTCCTCGGGGAGCGCCCTGCCAACCCGCCCGGCAGCGACCGATAGCGCCACTACCCTGGCCTCACCAAGTGAGGCCCGCGGAAGATCTCGTCCTGCTCGGCGACAACCTCGAGCTCATGCCGGGGCTCGACGAAGGCCTGTTCCAGCTCGCCTACCTGGATCCGCCGTTCAACACGGGCAAGAGGCAGCGGCGGCGGACCCTCGCTACGGTGGCCGATCCGGACGGCGACCGCACGGGCTTCCAGGGACGGCGGTACGCCACCCGGGTCGTGGGCGAATCGGCGTACGAGGACGAGTTCGACGACTACCTCGCCTTCCTCGAACCGCGCCTGGTCGAGGTTCGCCGGCTGCTCGCGGAGACCGGGACGCTCTACCTCCACATCGACTATCGGGAGGCGCACTACGTCAAGGTCTTGCTCGACCGTCTGTTCGGGCGGGAGTGCTTCCTCAACGAGATCATCTGGGCGTACGACTACGGGGCGCGCCCGCGCCGGCGCTGGCCCGCGAAGCACGACACGATCCTCGTCTACGTCAAGGACCCCGAGCGTTACTGGTTCGATGCGGAGGCGGTCGAGCGGGAGCCCTACATGGCCCCGGGGCTCGTCACCGCGGAGAAAGCGGCCCGGGGGAAGCTCCCGACCGACGTCTGGTGGCACACGATCGTGTCTCCGACGGGGAAGGAGAAGACGGGCTATCCGACTCAGAAGCCGGAGGGGGTGCTGCGTCGCATCGTCAACGCCTCGAGCCGCACGGGAGATTGGTGCCTCGATTGCTTCGCGGGGTCAGGCACGCTCGGCGCCGTCGCGAGGGCTCTCGGGCGGCGCTACGTCCTCATCGACTCGAACCCTGAAGCCGTCGCAATCGCCAACCTCCGACTCGCTTCGTTTGAGCGAGCTGTCTGAGCGGGTAAGGGAGTCCTAGGCGGGCGGTGTGCAGGTTGAAGGAGATTCGAGTAGTTTGAAAAACGTTTCCGGGGGGAAACAACTCCGTATGTCGTCCATCTCCGTCGCAGGCGAGGAGCCGTATTCGGTGGAGCGCGGCGGCCTCGTAGCGCTCACGATTCCCGCCCGCCCCGAGTTCATCGCTCTTGGGCGCCTCGCGCTGACGGGCCTGGCCCGAACCCGCGCCCTCTCGCAGGAGGTCGTCGCCGACCTCAAGCTCGCCCTGACGGAGGCCTGCTCCAACTCGGTGCGGCATGCATACGACGAGGGACGGCTCGGGGTCGTCCAGATCCGCTACGAGCTCAGCCCTGACAGGTTCGTCATCGAGGTGGACGACGAGGGGTCGGGCTTCGACCCCCAGACCATTGAACGGGCGCAGGAGGAGTTGGACGAAGGGGGCCTCGGAATCGCCATCATCCGCGCGCTGACCGACGAGCTCGAGATCGGCTCGCGGCCAGAGGGCGGCTCCAGGCTCCGGTTCACGAAGTTGCTGGCGTAGGCGAGCCGCCCGCGCCGCTATTGTCCGCGGCCTTGCAACTGCAGCAGGTCAACGTCGGCAACAAGGCGCTCGCGGACTACACGACGATCGCGAGCCGGGGCCTGATGGAGCAGATCCGCGCGCTCGCGGAGCCTCTCGCGGGCAAGCGAGTGCTTCATCTCTCCGCCACCGCATTCGGAGGCGGGGTCGCCGAGATCCTCTACACGCTCGTCCCGCTGATGCGGGAGGCAGGGCTCGCGACCGAGTGGCGCGTCATCTACGGCCAGGACGAGTTCTTCGACGTGACGAAGGCGATTCACAACGCTTTGCAGGGCAACCCTCGCAGCCTCACTTCCGAGGAGCAGGACGTCTATCGGCGGTACAACCGCGAGAACGCCGAGGCCCTCACCGACGAGTTCGACTTCGTCATCGTCCACGACGCTCAGCCGGCCGGGATGATCGAGCACGCGAAAGAGGCCGGCCGCCGGTGGATCTGGCGCTGCCACATCGACCTGTCCACCCCGAACCAGGACGTGCTCGGCTTCCTGGCGCCCTGGCTCGGCTCGTACGACGCCACGGTCTACCACCGCCAGGCCTACGTGCCTGCAGCCGGCGGGCTCCCGCCTGCCTACATCTGGCCGCCAGCCATCGATCCGCTCGCGCCCAAGAACATGGCGCTTTCGCCGGAGGACGCGTCCTACATCGTCGACCAGTTCGGGATCGACGTCGACCGGCCGCTCGTCTCCCAGATCTCCCGCTTCGACCCCTGGAAGGACCCGGTCGGAGTGATCGAGGCGTGGCGGCTCCTGCGCGTCGACCATCCCAGCGTGCAGCTGGCCCTCGTCGGCTCGATGGCACATGACGACCCCGAGGGCTGGGACTACTACAACCAGACCGTCGAGGCTGCCCAGGGCGACCCGGACATCTTCATCCTCTCGAACCTGAACAACGTCGGATCCGTCGAGGTGAACGCCTTCCAGGTCCACTCGGCGGCGCTGATCCAGAAGTCCATCCGCGAAGGCTTCGGCCTGACCGTCACGGAGGGTCTCTGGAAAGGCAGGCCGATGGTGGCCGGGCGCGCGGGCGGGATCGTCGACCAGATCCAGGACGGCGAGACCGGCTACCTCGTCGATTCGGTCGAGGAGTGCGCGCAGGCGCTGAAAACGGTCCTCGAAGATCCCCAGCAGGCGCGTGCGATGGCGCTCGAGGGCAAGGAATACGTGCGCCGTCACTTCCTGTCGCCGCGCCTGTTGCGCGACTGGCTCGCGCTCTTCAACCGTCTGACCGGGAACGACGTCGCGGGCTCCGAGCTGGTCGTCGCCGGCGCGGTCTAGCGCGCCCTCGCGGGTACCCTCACGGCAATGAGCGGCAGGCGAAAGCTCATCGTGGCGTCGAATCGCGCGCCCGTCACGTTTGGCCAGGACGATTCGGGCCAGCGCGTCGTTCGCCGTGGCGGCGGCGGGCTCGTCACCGCATTGCGAAGCCTTGTCAGCCACCACGACGTGACGTGGATCTCGAGCGCGGTCAGCGCCGAGGACGCGATCGTCGCCGAGGAGGCGGAGGGGAAGGCGATCGCCGAGACCGCGAGGGACGGCTCGCCCTACCGCCTGCGCCTCGTCGCGCACGACCCGCAGGCCTACGACCTCTTCTACAACGTCGTCGCCAATCCGGTGCTCTGGTTCGTCCAGCACTACCTCTGGGGGCTCGCGGAGGCGCCGGACGTCGACCAGGGCCTCCACAACGCGTGGTCGGAGGGCTACGAGGCGGTCAACCGCGGGTTCGCGCAAGCCGTGCTCGAGGAGCTCGAGCGTCAGCCCGACGCGGGCGTCTGCTTTCACGACTACCACCTCTATCTCGCGCCCAGCTTCGTCCGGAAGGAGGCACCGGAGGCGACGCTCGCCTTCTTCACGCACATTCCCTGGCCGCAGCCGGACTACTGGCGTGTGCTGCCCGAGCCGATCCGCCTGGCCGTCCACGAGGGCATGCTCGCCAACGACGTCGTCGGTTTCCACACCGAGCGCTGGGCCCGCAACTTCCTCCGCTGCTGCTGGGACATCGCGGGCGCAGAGGTGGACTTCCATGCGAGCGAGGCCCGTCTCGAGGAGGGGAGCACGAGCGTCCGTGTACGCCCCATCTCCGTCGACCCGGAGGAGTTCGACGAGCTCGCCGGGAGCGGAGCCGTGCTCGCCGAGGAGGAGAAGATCCTCGATTCCCGGCCTGAGCGCCTCATCGTGCGCGTGGACCGCACCGACCCCTCGAAGAACATCGTTCGCGGCTTCCGCGCCTTCGAGCTCTTCCTCGAGGCGCATCCGGAGATGCACAGACGCGTGGGCATGCTCGTCCTGCTCGATCCCTCGAGGCAGGACATTCCCGAGTATTCGGAGTACCTGGGCGCCATCCAGCGCGCGGCGCGCTCCGTCAACGAGCGCTTCAGGCAGGACGACTGGCTGCCTGTCGACCTCCGGATCGAGGACAACTTCCTCCAGGCGATTGCCGCCTACAAGCAGTACGACGTCCTGCTCGTGAACGCCATCTTCGACGGCATGAACCTCGTGGCGAAGGAGGCGCCGCTCGTAAACGAGCGGGACGGCGTCCTGATCCTCTCCGAGAACACCGGGGCGCACGAGGAGCTGGGCCGGTGGGCACTGACGGTGAATCCGTTCGACATCGCGGGCCAGGCCGAGGCGCTCCACCAGGCTCTCGAGCTGCCGGTCGAGGAACGGCGGTCGCGGCTCGCCGCGATCCGCGCCCAGGTTCGCAAGCACGACATCGCGGCGTGGATCGAGGGAGAGCTCGAGGACCTCGAGGCTGCTGCGAGTCGGGGCGGCACTAGACTCTCTGTCTGAAATGCCTGGAAACGGCCGCCAAACGGGCCTCACCCACGTTGACGAGGTGGGGGGAGTGCACATGGTCGACGTGGGCGGAAAGCCTCACGAACGCCGCCGTGCACGGGCTCGCGCGTACGTGCGGACCAACAGGGCGACGGCCGGCATGCTGCGGGAGCTGCCGAAGGGAGACGCGCTCGCGACCGCTCAGATCGCAGGGATCATGGCCGCGAAGCAGACCTCCGACCTCATTCCGCTCTGCCATCCCCTTCCTCTCTCGCACGTAGATGTCACCGTGGAGGCGAAAGAGCACGGGATCGAGATCATCGCCACCGCCGAGACGACCGCCCAGACGGGAGTCGAGATGGAAGCCCTGACGGCCGTCGCGGTCGCAGCGTTGACGATCTACGACATGGCGAAAGCCGTTGACGATTCCATGGTGGTCGAGGAGATTCGCCTCCTCGAAAAGACCAAGGGATGAGGGCGGGCGTCCTGACGGTCTCCGACGGTGTCTCCCGCGGCGAGCGAGAGGATGCGAGCGGCGACTTGCTCGCCGAGCTGCTGGCGGCAGACGGGTTCGAGGTCGAGAGGCGTGTCGTGCCCGACGACCGGGACACCATCACCGCCGCGCTGAGCGAGCTGGCGGGCGGCGCACAGGTCGTGCTCACGACGGGAGGCACGGGCCTCGCTCCGCGGGACGTGACTCCGGAGGCGACGATCGCCGTGCTCGACCGCCAGGCGCCCGGGATCGCCGAGGCCCTCCGCGCCGACTCGATCGCCAAGACGCCGCACGGGCTCCTCTCCCGCGGGACGGCCGGAACCCTCGGCGCGACGCTCGTCGTCAACCTCCCGGGCTCGACCGGCGGGTGCAGGGACGGTTACGAGGTGCTCCGCCCTGCGCTTCGTCATGCCGTGGAGTTGTTGACAGACCAGACAACGACCCACAGGCAGACATGACCGAGACCGTCCTTCGCTATCCCCGCCTCTTCGCCTCGCTCGTCAAGATCGAGCACACGGTCTTCGCGTTGCCGTTCGCGTATATCGGCGCGTTTCTCGCCGTCGGCGACGTGCCGAGCGCACACGATCTCTTCTGGATTACCGTCGCGATGATCGGCGCGCGAAGCCTCGCGATGGCCCTCAACCGTCTGATCGACGCGGGCATCGACGCGAGGAACCCTCGTACCGCCGGCCGCGAGCTCCCCCGGGGGGCCCTGCGCCCGTGGCAGGTGATCGCGTTCGCCCTGACCTCGCTCGCGGTCTTTCTCGTTGCGGCTTTCCAGCTCGCGCCGATCGTCCGCTGGCTCTGGCCCATTCCCGTCGCGGCCTTCGCCGTCTACCCGTACCTGAAGCGCGTGCACTGGATCTCGCACTTCTGGCTGGGGGCGGTCGACGGGCTCGCTCCGGTCGGCGCTTGGGCGGCGATCACGAACGAGCTGCCCTGGCAGGCCTGGGCCCTCGGCGCCGCCGTGGCCTTCTGGGTCGCGGGCTTCGACCTCTTCTACGCCCTCTTCGACCTCGAGGTCGACCGCGCGCAGGGCCTGCACTCCTTCCCCGTCCGATTCGGGGTGCGGGCCGCGTTCACCGCGGCACGAATCTGCCACGCGGCGACCGTCGCCGCCCTCGTCGTCGCCGGCCTGGGTCTCTCGGTGGGAGTCCTGTACTGGCTCGGGGTCGTTGCAGTCGCAGCGCTCCTCCTCTACGAGCACATGCTCGTATCGCCGCGGGATCGGAGCCGCCTCGACATGGCGTTCTTCACCATGAACGGTGTCATCAGCGTCACCTTCTTCGCCTTCGTCTTGGTGGATGTATTGCTGTGATCGTCGCGCGAGACCTCGGTCGTGACTTCGGCTCGAAGAGAGTGCTGCGCGGGCTCGACTTCGATGTCGCCCGGGGTGGCTTTCTGGTCGTCACGGGGCCCAACGGCTCGGGGAAGTCGACCCTGCTCTCGCTCTGCGCCGGCCTGCTCGTGCCGACGCGGGGCGAGCTCCTCGTCGAGGCCGAGCGAGGCGAGATCGGCTACGTCGCGCACGAGTCGCTCGTCTACAGGGAGCTGACGGCGCTCGAGAACCTCGATCTCTACGGACGGCTCTACCGCGTCCCCGAGCGCCGGGAGCGCATCGGCATGCTGCTCGAACGCTTCGGGCTCTGGGAGGCCCGGCGCCAGCGGGTCGGGTCGTTCTCGCGCGGAATGGCGCAGCGCCTCGCGCTCTGCCGAGCGCTGCTGCACGAGCCAGAGCTGCTCCTCCTGGACGAGCCCTACTCCGGGCTCGACCGCGACGCGTCGGAGCTGGTGGACGGCGTGCTCACCGAGGCCGCCGGGAACAAGACCGTCGTCGTCGCGACACACGATCCCCAGCGCGTGCGGAGTTTCGCCACCGAGGCCCTGGCGCTCGCGTGACCTACCTCGCCGACGTCGTTGCGCTCGCACGGAAGGATCTGCTTCTGGAGCTGCGCTCGCGCGACACGCTGCCGGCGATGCTCCTCTTCGTCGTCTCCACGCTGGTCGTCTTCCACTTCGCCCTCCCTTCCGACGCGGGCGACACCGCGGCCACCGGGCTGCTCTGGGTCGCTCTGCTTTTCACCGCGCTGCTCGGGCTCGTGCGCGCCTTCGTCGCAGAAAGGGAGGAGCGGGTCCTGGACGGGCTCGTGCTCGCCCCGTGCGACCGGAGCGCGATCTGGCTCGGCAAGGGAATCGGCGTCTTCGCGTTCCTGCTCGCGGCCGAGCTCGTCGCCGTTCCGGCGTATGCGCTCTTCTTCCAGCCTGTGGGCTGGGAGCTCGTCGCGGCTGTTCTGCTCGCCGACGTCGGTCTCGCTGCCGTGGGCACGCTCCTCGCCGCTATGGCCTCCGCCGGGCGGGCGCGCGAGCTGCTCCTTCCCCTGCTCTTCCTCCCGCTCGTGATCCCGATCGTGGTGGGCGGCGTGGGGGCCTCGGTGACCGACGATCCGGGCCGCTACCTCGCCTTCCTCGGTCTCTACGACGCCGTTTTTGCGATTCTGTCCTGGGCGAGCTTTGAATACGTCGTTACGGAATAACGGGCACGCCGTTCTCGCTGTGACGGCGGCCGCCTTCCTCCTCCTGGGGACGGCGCTCGCGTTCTACTGGGTCCCGAACGCACCGATCGAAGGCTTTCGGCAGCGGATCTTCTATTTCCACGTCCCCATCGCCCTGACCGCCTACGCATGCTTCGGCTGGGGCGCGTGGAAGGCGCTTCGGCTGCTCTGGACCCGCGATCGCCGGTACGACCTCGAGAGCTACACCGCGGTGCACATGGGAGTCATCTTCGGGATTCTCACGCTCCTGACGGGGTCGATCTGGGCCCGTACCTCGTGGGGCCACTGGTGGGTGTGGGGATCGCGGCAGCTTGTCCTCTTCCTCGTCCTCTTCCTCTTCTACGCGGCGTACTTCATGTTGCGGTTCTCGGTCGACCCGGGCCCGCGCCGCGCCAACCTCTCCGCCGTCTACGCGCTCTTTGGGATTGCACTGATCCCCGTCAGCTTCCTCGCGATTCGGCTCTCCGAGGACCTCGTGCACCCGGTTGTGTTCACGCACGACGTCCAGAGCAACCTGACCGCGACTCAGTTCACGACCTTCGGGATCTGCCTCGTCGGCATGCTTGCGCTCGCCGGCTCTCTCTACGTCAACGAGCTGACCGGCAAGCGGGTCGACGCCCGCTTGCGCGAGCTGCGGGAGGCACTGCAATGACGAGCGCCGAGAAATACGCCACTGCGGTCTACATCGTCGTCCTCGCTGTCGTCCTCCTCTACCTCGTGCTCTACTCCTTCAAGCTCTCCCGCCTCGAGCGCGAGACGGCGGAGCTGGCCGACCTCGCGCGCCGGAAGCCGGAAAGGAAGGAGGCGGCCTAGTGGAGGTCGCTGCGCTGCTGTTCTGGCCGGCCCTCGCGGGCTACGCGGAGGCAGCGGTCGCGTACGCGGGCGACACGCTTCGGCCCGGCCGCCTCGCGCGCTACGCGATCTGGGGCGTCCGGGTGGGCTGGCTCGCGCAGACGGGACTGCTCGTCGCCCAGGCGGTGCGAACCGAGGGGTTTCCATGGGCGACCTGGGCCGGCTCGCTCAATCTCTTCGTCTGGCTCGTCGTCGGCATCTACCTGATCTGGGGCTGCCGTTCGCCGTTCCGGCTTCTCGGCCTCGCGGTGATGCCCCTTGCGGTCGTGCTCCTGCTCGTTGCCTGGGCGGCCGGCGGGGCGCGGGCGAGGAGCCGCGCCGAGCTCGGGGACCTCTTCCTCGCCTTCCATGTCGGGCTCGTGCTGGCGGCCTTCGCGGCGTTCACGCTTGCGGCCGGCCTCGCGGCGCTCTTTCTCTGGCAGGAACGCCGGCTCAAGCGGCGCGAACCACATGTCCTGCGCCAGCGCGCCCCCTCGCAGGAGGCGCTCGACCGCCTGACCGCGCGCACGATCGTCTTCGCAGTTCCTGCCTTGACGCTCGGGTTGGCCGTCGGGCTCGGACGCCTGGCGCTCGACGGCGGCGGCTTCGACGCCCTCATGGGAGTCGCGCTCGGCGTCTGGGCCGCGTACGTTGCCTTCCTGATCCTGCGCTTCGAGGCAGGCTGGCGCGGCAGAAAAACCGCGTATCTCGCGCTCGCCGGCCTCGCACTCGTCGTCGTCGCCCTCGTCCCCGTATCCCACTTCTAGTAGTGACTCGCTCGCCATGAGACTCGTCCTCGTCGGAACTTCCCACAACCGAGCGCCGGTGGAGCTCCGTGAGCAGATGTTCGTCACGGCCGCCGACAACCGCGAGCTGGTCGAGCGGCTGGCAGGGGAGGACGCGGAGGCGGTCGTGCTTTCGACGTGTAACCGCACGGAGCTCTACCTCGTTCACGGGGATGAGGAGACCGCCGTCGCCCGTGCCTTCGACGAGCTCAGCGCACTCGCCGGCATGTCCGAGAGCGAGATCGCTCCGCTGCTCTACACGCTGAGCGACGAGGCGGCCGCTCTCCATGTCTTCCGCGTCGCGTCGGGTCTCGATTCGCTCATTCCCGGGGAAGCGCAGATCCTCGGTCAGGTCCGCGGGGCCTACGAGCTGGCGCAGGCGGCCGGGACGGCGGGGCCGGTCCTGCACAGGCTTCTCCGCCAGGCTCTGCGGGTGGGGCGCCGTGTGCGCACCGAGACGGCGATCGGCGAGAACCCAGCCTCCATCTCCTCCGCCGCCGCCGAGCTGGCCGAGCGGGTCTTCGGGAGCCTCGAGGGCCGGCGCATCCTAATTCTCGGAGCGGGGAAGATGAGCGATCTCGCGACGGTCAACCTCGTCTCTCGCGGGGTCGAGAGCGTCTTCGTGGCGAACCGGTCGATCGCACGCGCGGAGAGGCTTGCGTCGCGGTTCGGAGGCCGCGCGGTCGGGCTCGAGGAAGTCGAGAGCGAGCTCGAGAGCGCGGATGTCGTGGTGGCCTCCACGAGCTCTCGCGGCTTCGTCCTCTCCGTGAACCAGGTCGAGCGGGCGATGGAGAAACGGCGGGGCCGGCCGATCTTCTTCATCGACATCGCGGTTCCGAGGGACATCGACCCCGCCGTCAACGACCTCGAAGGCTGTTACCTCTACGACATCGACGACCTCGAGCGGGTCGTCGAGCAAAGCGTGGCAGGCCGAAAGGAAGAGGCGGTGCGCGCCGAGTCGATCGCCTCGGAGGAGGCGCAGGCGTTCAAGGAGTGGCAGCTTTCGCTCGACGTCGTCCCGGCTATCGCGTCGCTGCGCGCGCTTGCGGAGTCGATCCGGGAAGCCGAGCTGGAACGCGCCGAGGGCAGGCTCGGCTCGCTCTCCCCGAGCCAGCGGCGTGCGGTCGAGTCGCTCACCGCGCAGATCGTGAACAAGCTGCTCCACCCGCCGACCGTGCGGATGAAGGAGGCCGCCGCTGCAGCCGACGGGGTGCTCTACGCCGATGCGATCAGACACCTCTTTGCGCTCGACGATGTTGGTTCGAATCGGAAGCCGCGGCAGTAGGCTCGCGCTCACGCAGGCGGAGCTCGCCGCCGACGCCCTGCGGCGGGCGCATCCCGGCCTCGAGGTCGCGCTTGTCCCGATCACGACCACGGGCGACCGCGACCGGTCGAAGCCCTTCGGGGAGCTCGGCGCGCGCGGCGTCTTCGTCAAGGAGCTCGAGGAGGCGCTCCTGGCGAGGAGGATCGACGTCGCAGTTCACTCCGCCAAGGACATGACGTCGACGGATGCGGAAGGCCTCGCGGTGGCCGCGTACCTGCCGCGGGACGACCCGCGGGACGCACTCTGCGGCGCCGACGGAATCCGGCCCGGGATGCGGATCGGCACGGCCTCCGCGCGGCGACGATCGCAGCTCCTTGCGCTCGAGCCGGAGCTCTCGATCGAGCCCCTGCGCGGGAACGTGGACACGCGGCTGCGAAAACGAGCCGAGCGCGGGCTCGACGCCATCGTCCTCGCCGCAGCCGGGCTCGACCGCCTTGGCCTTGCGGACGAGATCGGCCACCGCTTCGATCCTGACGAGCTCGTGCCCGAGGCAGGGCAGGGCGCCGTCGCCCTGCAGGTGCGAAGCGGCGAGGAGGGGCTCGTCGCCGTCGTCGACGACGCCGAGACTCGCCGCCGGGTCAGCGCCGAGCGGGCCTGCGTGGCGCACATCGGCGCCGGCTGTCTCGCGCCGGTCGCCGCCCATCACGACGGCGAGGCGCTCACGGCGCTCATCGCCGCCGAGGACGGCTCTTGGATCGAGCGGAGGCGGGGCGCCGATCCCCTCGAGGTCGCGGACGAACTCCTCGCCGTGGCGCGCTGAGAATGAGAGTCATTCTCACCGGCACGAGGGGCGAGCTGACTGGACGGCTGAGCCGGGAGGGGCTCGACGTCGTCGAGTGGCCACTCGTCGCGATTGAGCCGATCGACGGGCCGCCCGTGCGCGCCGAGGGCTACGACTGGTTGCTGCTGACGAGCCGCCATGGCGTCGACGAGCTCTTCCGGCGCCTCGAGGGGCCTCTCCCCAAGATTGCGGTGATAGGCCCTGGCACCGCTGAGGCTGTGCGAGCGCACGGCGTCGAGCCGGCGCTCATCGCCGGCCGCTCGACCCAGGAAGGTCTTGTCGAGGCGCTCCCGAGCCCGGCTGGACGCGTTCTCTTCGCCGGCGCGGAAGGGGCGCGCGGCGTGCTCGTGGAGGAATTGCGGGCCGAAGCTCTCCCCCTCTATCGCACGGTTGAGCTGGAGCCGGAGGCGCAACCCCAGGGCGATCTCGTCGTGCTGGCCTCCGCCTCAGCAGCCCGTGCCTACGCACGCATCGGGCTCGGCCTTCCGTGCGTGTCGATCGGGCCCGTCACGAGCGAGGAAGCGGAGCGTCTCGGCGTCTCGATCGTCGCGGAGGCGGAGACGCACGACCTGGAAGGCCTCGTGCGAGCGGTTAAGCTCGCCGCATCGCGAGCCGGTTCATCACCCTCCTGACCGACTTCGGCCTCGAGGACGACTTCGCGGGGACGTGCCGAGGCGTCATCAAGCGGATCGCCCCCGACGCCGAGGTGATCGACATCACGCATGGGATCCCGCCTCAGCACGTCCTCCAGGGAGCCCTCGTGCTCGCCAACACGCTCCCGTACATGCCTGTCGGGGTACACGTCGCGATCGTCGACCCGGGTGTGGGCGGCGAGCGCAAGCCGGTCGCGCTCCGCGGCGGGGACGGTCGGCTCTACGTCGGGCCGGACAACGGCCTGCTCGCCGTCGCGGCCGACGCGCTCGGCGGTGTCGAGCGGGCCGTCGAGCTCGCCGAGGAGAAGTACATGCTCACGCCGGTCTCGCGCACCTTCCACGGGCGGGACGTCTTCTCTCCGACCGCCGCTCATCTAGCCGCGGGGGTGGCGCTCGACGAGCTCGGCCCGCCCGTCGAGCCAGCCTCGCTCATCCGCCTCGAGCTGCCGGTGGCCCAGATCGGGCAGACCAGAATTCGCGCGACTGCTCTCTACGTCGATCGCTTCGGGAACATCCAGCTGAACCTGACCAGCAAGGACCTCGAGCGTGTCGGGATCGTGCCGGGGACGAAGGTGGAGATCGAGATCCGCTTCGAGCGCTACTTCGCCGTGGCCGCTAGGACGTTCGCCGACGTGCGCTCGGGCGACATCGTCCTCTACGAGGACGCCTACCGGAACATCGCGCTGGCGATCAACTCGGGTGACGCGGCCCACATGTTCTCTGCGCGGGTCGGACAGGAGGTGTTGCTGTCGCCGGCCTAAGCGAGCGGCTGCGTCTGATGCAGCGCTTTGCGCGGCTCACGACTCGTGCAGTCGTGCGGCGGCCTCGTCTCTGGCGGCTCTTCCGCTCACCACTGCGGAAGCAGTTCGACCACATGGCGGGCGCCTGGGATGAGCGAGTCGGCCCCGAAGGCCTCATCCCGCTTGGAGCCGGGCTCGACAAGCTCTCGGCGCCGCCGCAGCGGATTCTCGACCTCGGCACGGGCACGGGGAAGGCCGCGCGGGTCGTCGCGAAGCGCTTCCCCGACGCGCAGGTGATCGGCGTCGATCTGTCGCCGCAGATGATCGAGACCGCGAGAGAGCTCCTTCCAGCTGAGCTGGCGTCGCGCATCCGCTTCGAGGTCGCCGACGCGAGCGCGCTCCCCTTCGAGGACGAAGCGTTCGACCTCGTGATCTTGCTGAACATGTTTCCGTTCTTCGAGGAGCTCGCTCGAGTCCTCGCTCCCGGCGGCCGGGCCGTCTTCGCCTACTCCTTTGGGTCCGAGACCCCCATCTACGTGGCTCCCGAGACGCTCAGAGCGCAGCTCGAGCCGGTCGGCTTCGGAGGCTTCGAGGAGCTCGACGCCGGCGCGGGAACCGCGTTCCTTGCCACCCGCAACGAGCGGGTCTAGGATGCCGCCCAAGCGACGTCCGCGGCGCGGTAGCACCGGCCCGGACGTCGTTTTTCAGTCCGGGGAACCCCTGGTTCCCCCCGTAGACCCCCTCCTTGACATTGGAGGCGCACCTGCGGGCGTCGCAGGAGCCCGCCGGCATTTTGGCGTTTGTCGCTAGGAGCGAGAAATTCTGTTGCTCGCCGCTTGCCGGTCATCGACAGTGCGTCGTACTTTCCCGCGCGAAGGGGCCATCTCGAGGGAAAGGGGCAGGGAATGGCAGAGCTGGCGGCGAGTTTCCGGCGCTCAGCGCTGGACCGCTACTTCAAGTTCGCGGAAAACGGCACGACGCTCGCGCGCGACACGATGGCCGGCGCCACGACCTTCATCGTGATGTCGTACATCATCTTCTTGAACCCAGCGATCCTCGGCCTCGGCGGGAAGGGATTGCCTCTGGCGGGCGCGGTGACCTCGACGTGTCTCGTCGCGGGCGTGATGACGATCGCGATGGGCCTCTACACGAACCGGGCCTATGCGATCGCGCCAGGACTGGGGATCAACGCGATCGTGGCGTTCAGCCTGGTCGCGGGTGCGGGTCTCGGGTTTCCCGAGGCGATGGGGATCATCGTCATGGAAGGCGCTCTGGTCACGTTGCTCGTCCTCGTGGGGATGCGGGAGCGTGTGATGCACGCGATTCCGCTGGAGCTGAAGAAGGCGATCGCGATCGGTATCGGTCTCTTCATCGCGTTTATCGGTCTCTATGACTCCGGGCTTGTCGTGCAGGGCGCGGGCATTCCAGTTGCGCTCGCCCGCTTCACGACTTGGCCCGTCCTCGTGACGCTCTTCGGAATCGTCTTCACTCTTGCATTGCGTGCGCGCGGTTTCCGCGGCGACCTGCTCGTCGGGATCATCGCCACGACGGTCTTGGCCACGCTAATCAACTGGGCGACCGAGTACACGGCCTTCACGCAGCCGGGAGTCGCGCGTTGGCCCGACGACCTCGCGAGGAGCCCTGACTTCGGTCTCATCGGAAACTTCAGCTTCGACGCATTCGCGACCCTGGGCGTCGTGGCGACACTCGCCTGGGTCTTCTCACTCTTTCTCGCGGACTTCTTCGACACGATGGGCACGTTAGTCGGCGTCGGGAGGCAGGCTGGCTATCTGAACAAGGATGGCGAGCTGCCGGAGATCCGCAAGCCGCTGCTCGTCGACTCTGTCGCAGCGATGGCCGGCGGCGCCGCGTCCTCCTCTTCGGCTACGACCTACATCGAGTCGGGGGCGGGTGTCGGTGTGGGCGGCCGTACGGGCTGGGTTGCCGTCGTGTGCGGCGCGCTCTTCTTCCCCTTCATGTTCTTCGCCCCGATCATCGGGATGGTGCCGCTCCAGGCGGTGGCTCCCGCTCTGATCATCGTCGGCTACCTGATGGTCACCGCACTCTCCGAGTACGAGGAGGAGGCCGAGGACGGCGGGACCAGGAAGGCGATGGCCGGAATCGACTTCAACAACCTCGCCCTCGGTTTCGCCGCGTTCTTGACGATCGTGATCATGCCGTTCACCTACTCGATCACGAACGGAATCGGATTCGGCTTCATCGCCTACACGGCGATTCGAATCGCGGAGGGACAGTGGAAGCGCATCGACCCGCTGCTCTATCTGATCTCGGCGGGCTTTCTCCTCTACTTCCTCGTCCCGTTCCTGCAGGACAACCTGAGCTGGATCTAGACGCTCGACGCCGGGCGGCGGCCTTCGGGTCGCCGCCCTCGCGTTTCGACACAGGAATCGCCGGCTCCGCTAACCGGCGAAGTTCAGAACCGATGTCAAGGAGGGGGTTCGCGGGGGAACCAGGGTTCACCCGCGCTACATGGCGAGGGCCGGAATCGAACCGGCGACACCACGGTTTTCAGCCGTGTGCTCTACCAACTGAGCTACCTCGCCGCGCGCCGCGTGCGGTTCCCAGCGTACCCGACGCGAAGCGACACTTGACCCAAGTCGTGAGGCGTAGAAGACTCGTTGCGGCCGCGAGGAGAAGGAGGCCGGCTCGATGGCAGGCACGAGGTTCGGGGTGCGATTTCGGTGGGTCGTCATCTTGCTCGTGGCCATTCCGATTCCGCTTGCCTGCGATTCTGGCGGCGAGGAGAGCGGCCCGACCAGCTCGGCCCCGACGAAGATCCTTCCGCCGGAAGGGTTCAGCGCTTCCCCGGACGGCTTCAGCGTCGTGCTCAGCTGGAGCGCTCCCACCGGGAGCGCGAAGATCGTGAGCTACGAGGTCCGTCGGAACGGAACGCCGCTCGAAGCGGTCTCGGCGGACGAGACGACGCTGACCGACTTCGACGTCGGGCCGGGGCACTCGTACACGTACGAGATCCGCTCGCACGGACCAAGCGGGTTTTCCGATCCCCTCTCGACCGACGCGAAAATCGCGGTTCCTCCTCTCCGCGCCGCGCGGCTCGAAGGCAACTTCGGCGTCAAGGCGAAGGTCGTGGACCAGAGTGGCTACGCGACGTTCGAAGGGTCCACATTCGGCTGGCATTTCAGGCCGAAGTGCGGCAAGGGCCCGTGCAACGTCACCTGGCGGGACGTGACGGACAAGCACATGCACGCACTGCTGAAGCGCAAGCAGGCACGCTATTCGGGGAGCTATACAGGGCTCTTCCTCGTCAAATGCGAAGGCACGCGCTCGACCTCGTTCGTCGAGCTTTCGCTCAAGGTCGTCAAGGCTCGCGCCATCGCCGGCGAGTGGAGGGCGACGAGGCTGACCGGAACACTGTCGAGCTCGGAATTGGCCCAGTTCGGCTGTGTCAGCTCCCATGCTGAGCAAGCAGTGCAGGCGAAGCTGCGGATCGCAGGGTGAGCGCCGGCCGGGCAACGTCTGCCGCAGCCGTTTAGCCTCCGGCCTCGATGCCGGACCGCGAGCTCGCCATCATCGGCGCGGCACTGGACCTCGGAGCCGGACGGCGCGGGGTCGACATGGGCCCCTCCGCCATTCGCTATGCCGGGATCGACGATCGCTTCTCCGAGCTCGGGCTTCCCTGTGCCGACCTCGGGAACGTCGAGACCGCGGTTGCGGAAGCCGCCGAAGAGGGGGATCCGAGCGCACGCTTTCTCGCCGAGATCAAGAGAGCCTGCGAGCGGATCGCGCGACTCGTCGCGGGAAGCACTCGCGATGGTCGCTTGCCGATCGTGATGGGCGGCGACCACTCTGTGGCGATCGGGACGCTCGGCGGCCTCGCGTCGGTGCACGGCCCTGGAGGCGTGCTCTGGTTCGACGCCCATGGGGATCTGAACACTCCGGCGACGTCTCCGAGCGGAAACGTGCATGGGATGCCCCTGGCGGCCGCGCTCGGCCTGGCTCCCGATGTGTTCGCCAGCGAGGCCTGGCCGTTGCCTGCGCTCGATCCGAAGCACGTTGCGCTGATCGGAATCCGCTCGCTGGACGCCGGCGAGCGAGAGCTGGTCAAGGAGCTCGGGATCGCCGTCTACACGATGACCGACCTCGACCGGCGCGGCGTCGAACCGGTCGTCCGCGAAGCGCTGGAGCGGGTCTCGGGCGCTCCTTTCGTCCATGTCTCGCTGGACATGGACGTCGTCGACCCGGAGGCGGCACCGGGCGTCGGCACTCCCGTCCGGGGCGGCCTCTCCTACCGCGAGGCGCACCTCGCCATGGAGCTCGTCGCCGAATGGGAAAGGTTCTCCGCGTTCGAGGTGGTGGAGGTCAACCCGATTCTCGACCGCGAGAACGCCACTGGGCAGCTGGCCGTGGAGCTCGTCGCGAGCGCCTTCGGCGCCACGATTCTGTAGGAGGGGTTGGCGGAACGTCGCTCGTCGCCGGGACGGGACGCTTGTTCCGAGGCACGGACGCAGGGAGCCCTCGTACTGACGCTAAATACGGGGGCGACCGAGGACACAGCCTCGGGGCGAGCGGCGCGCCTTCGGCGCCACAGCCGATGTTTCGTCAAGCCCTCCTAGGAGCGGAGGAAGCCTTCAATCGCATCGGCGGTCTCGTCGAATGCGTCCCAGAGCACGCTGTGCCCGGCGGGCACGACGACGACCTGGAGCTTCTCCCCGAGCACGGCGCGGTAGTGCTCCACCTCACCGACGCTGACGAACTTCGAGGCCAGACCGGCGACGATCAGCGTCGGGATCGCGGCGCGCTCCCAGGGGGAAGGAAGGGGAGCGATGGCGAGATACGCGGCCGCGACGACGGCCGGTGAGTAGTCGAATCGGAACCGTCCGTCCGCACCCTCGACGAGCTGCTCGGCGACCTCAGCTCGGACCGCAGCGCTTGCCGGCCGGAAGAGACCCGCGACGCACGCCTCGATTCCCTCTTCGACGGTCGCGAAGCAGACGTCCGCGGCGAGCTCCTGCTCAGCGAGGAACGCCGCGTAGTCAGGCGGGACGGTCAACGCGGGGTCGAGCAGGACGGCACGCTCGACAAGCTCCGGTCTGCGCGCCATCAGCTCGGCGACCAGGCGGCCGCCGAAGCTGTGTCCGATCCAGATGGCGGGGCTTCCGCAGGCCTCGACCAGATCGTCCACATGAGTTTCGAGCGTCCAGGGCTGCTCGGCGGCCGACAACCCATGGCCCCGGAGGTCGACCGCGACGACATGAAAGCGGTCCGCCAGGCGCTTCTCGGCCAGACGACGGAAGCGGCCGCCGAACGCCTGCACGCCGTGCACGCAGACGACTGGAGGCGCGTCAGGGTCGCCCCACTCGCGGACGTGGAGCCGCATTAAGCCGTGTCCTCGCCGCTGCCCGAAGGCTTGTAGTACGTGCTCCCCTTCAGCTCGTCGGGGAGGTGATCGACGTTATAGCCCGCAGGGTCGTCCGGCGGATAGACGTAGTCCTTGCCGTGCCCGAGCTTCCTTGCTCCTGGGTAGTGGGCGTCGCGGAGAGCCTTCGGAGGCCGGAGCGCACCGTGCTCGCGCACGTCGCGGCTCGCTGCTCCGAGAGCGCTGATGACGGAGTTCGACTTGGGCGCCCGCGCGAGGTAGATGGTGGCGTGGGCGAGATTGAGCCGGGCCTCCGGCAGCCCCACGTGCTCGACCGCGTGCGCCGCGGCGACGGCGACGAGTAGGGCATGGGAATCGGCCATCCCGATGTCCTCCGAGGCGTGCACGATCAGCCGCCGCGCGACATAGCGGGGGTCCTCGCCCCCCTCGAGCATCGACGCGAGGTAATAGAGGGCGGCGTCGGGATCGGATCCTCTGATCGCCTTGATGAACGCCGAGACGAAGTCGTAGTGCGCATCCCCGTTCTTGTCGTAGACAACGGGCCTGCGCCGAGCTGCGTCCTCGACGTGACCGGTAGAGAGCGGTGCTCGTTCGGCCTGAGCGGTCTGCCAGGCGAGCTCGAGCGTGTTCAAAGCCGCGCGTGCGTCGCCGCCTGCCCGCTGTGCGATCGCGGCTACCACGTCATCGGAAACCTCAGCCCCGATCTCGGATGCGCCCCTTCGAACGATGACCGTCAGGTCATCGTGAGAAAGAGGATCGAGCTCGTAGATCTGCGCTCGCGAGAGAAGAGCCGAGTTGACCTCGAAGTAGGGGTTCTCGGTCGTGGCCCCGATGAGAACGAGCAGGCCCGTCTCCACGGCGGGGAGGAGAGCGTCCTGCTGGGCTTTGTTGAAGCGGTGGATCTCGTCGAGGAAGAGGATCGTCCGCTGGCCGCTCGTGCCGAGCCGCTCGGTCGCGCGGGCGATCACACCGCGCACGTCCGAAACGGACGCCGACACGGCCGAGAGCTCCTCGAAGGCCGAGCCCGTCGTCGCGGCGACGATGCGAGCGAGCGTCGTCTTCCCGCTTCCCGGCGGCCCGTAGAAGATGGACGACGCGATGCGGTCGTCCGCGATCGCGCGGGCCAGGGCGGAGCCTTCGCCCACGACCTGCTGTTGGCCGACGAATTCCTCCAGGCGGTCGGGGCGCAGGCGCAGCGCCAGGGGCGCCACATTGGGGAGCCGCTCGCGCGCCGCGTCTGCAAAAAGATCGCTCATCGCCGAAAGTATGCTCCGAGAAATGGCCCAGGTATCCCTGAGGGACGAAGCCGTCGACGTCCTGCAGGAGCTGATCCGCGTCGACACGGTCAACCCGCCCGGAAACGAGACCCGCGCGGCCGAGCTCCTGCGCGCCTACCTCGAGGACGCCGGAGTCGAGTGCGGGCTCTACGCGAAGGTGCCCGAGCGGGCGAACCTCGTCGCCAGGCTTCCCGGGCGTGGCGAGGGCCCGACGCTGATGCTGCTCTCCCACACAGACACGGTGCTGGCCGATCCCGAGGAATGGTCCGTCGACCCCTGGTCGGGACAGCTTCAGGACGACCACGTCTGGGGACGGGGCGCACTCGACATGAAGAGCCAGGTGGCCGCGAGCGCCGTCGCCGTTGCGACGCTTGCTCGCGAGGGGTTCGAGCCGTCCGGAGACGTGGTGTTCGCCGCGTGCGCCGACGAGGAGGTCGGCGAGGACTTCGGGCTCTCCTGGCTCTGCCGCGAGCATCCCGAGGCCGTGCGAGCCGACTACTGCGTCAACGAGGGCGGCGGCGACCGGGTGGAGGTCGACGGACGGACGATCTACCTCTGCTCGACCGCCGAGAAGATGAGCTCGCCCTTCCTGCTGCACGTGCACGGCCGCAGCGGCCACGCCTCGATGCCCGGCATCGCCGACAACGCGCTCGTCAAGGCGGCCCGGCTGA
>Ga0307277_10000124_pt1 | contig 23998 bp, 29 predicted proteins | sample ER_DNA_116_FD_194473 | JGI IMG/M metagenome (GOLD analysis project Ga0307277, IMG submission 194473) | Bulk soil microbial communities from the East River watershed near Crested Butte, Colorado, United States - ER_DNA_116 | ecosystem: Environmental > Terrestrial > Soil > Floodplain | place...
AGCTCGACAACCACGACGACGAGCGGAACCATCACCTGGCCGGCGGGCAGGAACGATTACTCGATCTTCCTCAAGTCCGTCCCGACGAGCCAGGGGCGCGGTCCGGCCGACGCGGCCGCCCAGAAGGCGCTGGACAACGGTCTGACCCAGGTCGGCGTGCTGAACTCATCCGACTACTCGAGCCTCAACCCCGGCTACTGGGTCACGTTCACCGGGGTGTACGACACGGAGTCACAGGCGATCAGCGCGCTCCCGAGCGCGCGCTCGAAGGGTTTTCCGACCGCGTACACGCGCCGCGTCGCCGACTAGAAGCCGCGGAAAGTTTGTAACAACCCGGGCGGGGTACTTTGTGACACGCCGGAGGGCCGATAGGATGTGCCCCCAGACCGCCCCTCCAGCGGCTGCTTAACGTTCGCTTAATGCAATTTGCAGGCACTTCGTCGGGCCCGTAAGTAAGCTCGGTTCCGACGAGCCAGAACGGCGAAGTCGCGCGTATGTATCAGTACTCGAGAGCCATTTATCGCTCCATCAAAGACCTGATCGACCCGTACGTCGACATGGAGAAGCAGCTCGAGTACCGGCGCGAAGTGCTCGCCGCCTGCGAGGACACGGTCGAGCGCCTGGCCAAGGATCCGCGCTACTTCGCGCACCCCGAGCGGACGCTCTTCCAGGACATCCGCCGCTACTTCCCCATCACCTGCCAGGCGCAGGTCTCCTGGGCGGTCACCGAAGGGATCAATGCGGCGGTCGAGTTCATCGAGGCGCAGATCGAGGCAGGCGCCTTCGACGGGGGCGTCGCCCGCTGCCGGGCGACCACGCGCAAGGGGAAGCCGTGCCAGCGCACCCCGCTGCCGGAACGCGAGTACTGCCCCTCGCACCAGCACCTCGAAGCCACCCCGGCCGCGGCCTAGCGACTACGGATAGAGCTTGCGGTGCTTCTCGAGCATCGCGACGAAGCGCTCCAGCCTGCGTGCCCGTGTCTCGGGTCTCTTCGCATCCTGCAGCCGGTAGAGGATCGAGTAGCGGTTCCTGCTGTCGAGCGAAGCGAAGAACGCGGCCGCACGCGGGTGGGCGTCCAGCTCGCGCTGGAGATCCTCCGGGACGGTGGCCCTCGACTGCGGCTCGTACGCAACCTCCCAACGGCCGTCCGCCCGCGCGGCCTCGACCGCGGCGAGCCCAGCCGGCCTCATCTTCCCGGCGGCGATCAGCCGCTCGGCGCTCTCCCGGTTGATGCGCGACCACGTGCTTTTCCGTGTGCGCGGCGTGAACCTCTGCAGGAAGTGGATTTCGTCGAAAGCCTTGCGCTGGCCGTCGATCCAGCCGAAGCAGAGCGCGACCTCGAGCGCTTCGGCGTGCGTGACCGTCTCGATTCCTGAAGCCTTTTTGGCGATCTTCAACCACACGCCCGCCGACTCGGCGTGGTTCGCCTCCAGCCATCCCTCCCACGCCGCCTGCGACGAGAAGCCGATCGCCGGAGTTTCGCCCATCAGGTGAGAGCGAGCTGCTGGTACGGCTCGAGGTTCGAGACGCTGACACCCACGAGTCTCAAGGCGCCCGGCCTGTCCTTCAGGCCGCGATCGAGCAGGCTGCAGGCGATCTCACCGATCCGCTCTCCGTCGGCGCAGCCGGCGGAAAGCGTCTGCGAGCGGCTGCGGATGGAGAAGTCGGGATAGCGCAGCTTCGCGGTCACCGTGCGCGCCACGCGCCCGTCCTTCTCCAGGTAGGCCGCGAGGTTGAGCGACATGCGCCTGAGCTCGGCGTGGAGCTGCTCCCGGTCGCTGACATCGCGGGCGAACGTCTCCTCGTTGCTGATGGAGATGTTCTCCGGAGGCGTTCGTTCGAGGCGCCGCGGGTCGATGCCGTTGGCGCGGTCTCGCAGGAGGCGTCCGACCTTGCCAGGCAGGACACGCGTGAGCTCGCCGTCCTCGAGAGCCGCGAGCCCTCCGATCAGCGCGACGCCCGCCGAACGGAGCCGCTCCTCGGCCCGCGGGCCGACTCCCGGCAGGAGGCGCACCGGGAAAGGCGCGAGGAAGGAGGCTTCGCGCCCGGGGGGAACGACCGTGATCCCGCCCGGCTTGCGCCGGTCGCTCGCCACCTTGGCGACTACCTTCGTCGTTCCGACACCGAGTGAGCACGAGAGGCTCGTCGCGCCCTTGACCGCGACCTGGACCGCCTCGGCGAGCGCACGCGCCTTGCGGAAGTCCGGGAAGACGTCCGCGAAGTCGAGATAGCCCTCATCCATCCCCGTCCGCTCGACAGACGGCACGACCTGGCGCACCGTGTCCCAGACCGCGCGGGAATACTCGCCGTACGTGCGGTGGCGCGGACGGACGAACACCGCGTGCGGGCAGCGCCGGCGAGCCTCGGCGCAGCTCATCGCCGAGTGAATGCCGAACCTCCGGGCGTGGTAGTTCGCGGTCGCGACCACGCCGCGGCCGTGAGGGTCGCCCCCGACGACGAGGGGCTGCCGTGCGAGCTCGGGCTGCTCGAGTTCCTCGACCGCCGCGAAGAAGGCGTCGAGGTCGAGATGAGCGACGATCGTCGAAGGGCTTGCCACGGCTGAAAGAATAGGTCCGGTGTCGCACGACACTGACAAGCTCATCCGCCAGCTGTCGCTCGTCGCCTTCTTGATGGCAGAGCGGCGGCCGCTGACCGCGCGGGACATCAAGTCGACCGTCGAAGGCTATTCGGAGATGTCGGACGAGGCCTTCGCGCGGCGCTTCTACTCCGACCGCTCGGAGCTGATCAACCTCGGCGTGCCGCTTCACTCGCAGCGCGACGAGTTCACGGGCGAGGAGCTCTACACGCTTCGCTCGGAGAACTACTTCCTGCCCGAGCTGAAGCTCGACGAAGGGGAGCTTGCGGCGCTCCAGACGGCCCTCTACCGACTGGAAGGGGAGTTCGCGTATTCGGAGCCGCTCCGCCTCGCATTGCAGAATCTCGCGCTCGGCCGACCTGGAGTCGACGAGGAGCGCTCGGAGACGGCCGTGCGCATCGCAGTCAAGGACCCCGACTACTCGCCGGAGATGTCCGGGCGGCTGACGAAGCTCGAGAACGCGATCGCCAAGCAGCGGACCGTCAAGTTCCCGTACTACTCGATCGCCCGCAACGTGGAGTCCGAGCGCACGGTCAACCCGTATGCGCTTCTCCACGACCGGGAGTCCTGGTACGTGATCGGCTCGGACCACGCCGCGGAGGACATCCGCACCTTCCGAGTCTCCCGCGTGCGCGGAGACATCCGCTTCGCCACGCGGCGGGAGCGGGACTTCCGTCCGCCCACGGACTTCGACCCCTCCGCGTACCGGGGCCGCCAGGACTGGCAGTTCGGCGAGATCGTCGGCGAGGCGGAGATCGAGCTCGATCCGAACACCGCCTGGTGGGCCGAGCGCATGATCGAGCGAGGCGAGGTGGAGGGCGACGTGCTCACGACCCCGTATGCGGGACTGGACGCGCTCGCGGGATGGGTTCTGAGACAAGAAGGACGGGCGCGGCCGCTCTCGCCTCCAGAGCTCGTCGAAGACGTGTCGACCGCCGTATCGCGAGTGATCGAAGTCCACGAGGGCGAGCCCTCCAAGCCGCCCCGTGCGGCAGCGCAACGGCCTCCGGACGAGGTGGTCGAGCGCCCCGCCGGCCCCGTGACGGCCGAGCGCTTCGGCGTCCTCCAGGCACTCCTCGCCTATCTCCTCGACGCGTGCGGCGAGAGCACCTCAGGCACCATCCCCGCCGCCGAGCTCGTCGAGCGGTTCCACATTCCGGCGGACCAGCTGGACGACCACCTCCAGCTCCTCAACCTCGTCAACTTCGGCGGAGGGTGCTACGCCGTCTACGCCTCCCTCGAGGACGACGTCGTCCGGGTCGAGAAGGAGCTCTTCGGCGAGACCTTCCGCAAGCCCCCGCGCCTGACGCCGCTCGAGGCGCGCGCCATCCAGCTCGCGCTCGAGTTCGTCGGTCCCTCGATCGCCGCCCAGGCGAACACGCAGCTCGACCGCGTCCGGCGGAAGCTCGCAGAGACCTTCGGGGAGTTCGACGTCGAGGAGCCGCCGGACCGCGTCGCGCTGAGCGAGGAAGAGCAGCTCATCGCCACCCTCTCGCGGGCCATCGCCGAGCACAGGCTCGTCGAGATCGAATACACGGCGGTCGGTGAGGAGACCAGCGTCCGCGTAATCGAGCCCCACGCGCTCGAGCGGGAGCTGCCCTGGTGGTACGTCCACAGCTGGGACCGGACCCGCGATGCCCAGCGAAGCTTCCGCCTCGACCGGATGCGGCGCGCCGAGCTTCTCCCGGAGGAGTTCGAGCCGCGCGGCGAGCTCGTCCCGCAAAAGCTGCGCGACGTCAGCACGGCCCGCGTCCTCTTCTCCCCCGCGGTCGGACGCTGGCGCGTCGAGCGGGGCGCCCAGCCTCTCGCCAAGGGACACGCGCTCGAGGAGGTTCGTTTCGGGAGCCTCGACTGGCTCGTCGGCGAGATCCTCTCGTACCGGGGCGAGGCCGAGGTGCTCGAGCCGGCGGACCTCCGCCGCGAGGTGCTGAGGCGGGCCAAGCGGCTGAAGGCGGCGCTCGCGAAGAAACCGGCCCGCGCGCGCAGTTGACACTCGTTCTCTACGACAACCCGGTGTCGGGCAACTGCTACAAGGTCCGGCTCCTGTTCGCCCACCTCGGCATCCCCTGCGAGCGCCGCGAGCTCTCGGTCGAGGACCGCTCGAATCGCGACGAGGTCCTGGGCGATCTCAGCCCGGCCCAGCGCGTCCCCACGATCGTCCTCGACGACGGCCGGTCTCTCGGCGAGTCGGGCGCCATCCTCTGGTACTTCGGCGGCGGGACGCGGTTCGTCCCGGAGGATCCGTTCGAGCGCGCGCAGATGCTCCAGTGGATGTTCTTCGAGCAGTACGACCACGAGCCGGCCATCGCGGTCGTCCGCTTCTGGGTCACGCACGGGCGCGCGGAGGCTTTCGTGGACCGACTCCCGGAGCGGATGGAAGCGGGTCACAAGGCGCTGCGAGCGATGGAGCGCCATCTCGAGGGGCGCGAGTACTTCGTCGGCGGAGGCCTCTCCCTCGCCGACCTCGTCCTCTACGCATACACCCACGTGGCCGGCGAGGGCGGCTTCGAGCTGGATCCCTATCCGCGGATCCGCGCCTGGCTCGAGCGCGTCTCTTCCGAACCGGGGCACGTCCCGATCGACGCCTAGCGTCGTCTAGGAGACCGGCAGGCGGAGGATGAAGGTCGCGCCCGCGCCGGCGTCCGAACGCACGTCGAGCGTGCCGCCGTGAGCTTCTGCGATCGAGCGCGCGATGAAGAGCCCGAGCCCGGCCCCCGGCTTCGAGCGGCCTCCGGAGTTCACCCGGCCGAACTTCTCGAAGACGAGCCGCTGCTCCTCGGGAGCGATACCCGGTCCGTGATCCTCGACGCTGAGGACGACGGCCTCTTCCTCGGCCGAGGCCCGCACCTCGATCTCGTCGCCGGAGACCGTGTACTTGGCGGCGTTCGACAGGAGGTTCAGCAGCAGCTGCCTGAGCCGGTCGCGGTCGCCGTGCACCGGAGGCAGGGGCTCGACGACCTTCGGATTCACTTTCACCTCGTCGGTGGCGATCTCGATCATGGAGGCCGTCTCGCGCACGAGCTCGGCGAGATCCACGTCTCCGAAGGAGTACGAGAAGGTCCCGGCCTCGATACGGGACGTGTCAAGCACGTCGCCGACGACCGTCGAGAGCCGGCCGGTCTCCTGCTCGATCAGCGCGAGGAACGATTCCCGCTGCTCTGGCGAGAGCTCGCGCCAGCGCGCCCGGAGCGTCGAGGCGCAACCGATCACCGCCGCCATGGGCGCGCGGAGCTCGTGGGAGACCAGCGAGACGAAGTCGGCGCGCAGGGCCGAGAGACGCCGCAGCTCCTCGGCGGCATTGCGCTCCGCCGTGTAGGTGTGGATGTTCTGCACGGCCACGGCCAGCTGACGGGCGAGCAAGGTCGTGAGCTCGACCTCGTCTTCCGTGAAGGCGTGGGCCCGTGCGCGGGAGACCGAGAGCATCCCCAAGGTCTCTCCCCCAACCGTCAGGGGAGCGACCACGCGGGACTGGAGGCCGATCGCCGCCAGGTCCCGCTCCTCCGGGTAGAGCGGGTTCTCGGCCATGTCGCCACGCACGATCGTTTGGCCGCCCTCGACGATGTCCTGAACCACCGACCCCGCGACTGGACGGGACGTGCCGCGGGCGAACAGACTGTCGTCCGCTCGGCCCGAATTGGCCATCACGAACGCGTCCTCTCCCTCCACGAGCACGATCGCCAGCCGGTCGAACTCGAACACGCTGCTCACCTCCGGGAGGAAGCGGCCCAAGGCCTCCTCGTGATCGAGGGAGGAGCCGAGCGCCCTGGCCACGCGGTTCACGGCCTCGAGCTGGTCCGCCCGCCGGCCGAGCCGGTCTCGCAGTTCCTCGGCCTCCGCGGCGCGAGCCTCGGCCGTCTGCGCCTCACGACGAAGCCGGGTGGCGAGCCAGCCCACGATGAGCCCGACGAGGATCTGGATCCCGAGCGGGAGCGTGATCGCATCCGCGCTGAACGAGCGGTCGTAGCGGTCGGCCCGCAGGACCTCGCCGATGGCGAGGAAGGGGGCGAGGGCGAGCGGAAGGAGAATGCCGCCGAGGATCCCGTAACGCACCGCAGCCTCGACGACGGGCAGCATCATGATCTGGCGCACCGGCGTGTCGGGCTCGTAGGCGTAGTAGATGACGACGTAGGAGGCGACAACCATCGTGTCGAGGCCAAGCGCCGCGAACCCGAGGAGCTTCTGTTGCCGGAGGGCGAGGTCGCGATGCGCCACGAGCCACGTCGCGATCGCACCCACCCCGAAGAAGGCCGTGACCAGCCACGCCCAGCGCTCGTACCCCGGTGGATAGTCGTGCGAGAGGAACCCCACCTCGACGACCGCGAACGGGACTGCCAGGAGCCGCACGCGGGCGATCCAGCGCTCGGTCCCGCGCAGGCGCAGGAGGTCCGTCATCGTGCCAGCCTCTCGGCCGCCCAGCGCGCGTGCTCTCGCAGCAGCTCGTCGGGATCGTCGGTGAAGCGCCCGACGGGCCCGGCCAGGGACTCGTCCCCGGAGTTCCCGGCGGCCACGAGCGCATTGCGCCGCAGGTACTTCGGGTCGTTGCGGGGGAAGTACAGCCGGTCGTACCGCACCCCGAGCTCCTCCTCGGGCGCCTCCAGCCACTCCAGCAACGAGACGAGCGGCTCGGAGCCCGCGGGCAAGGCGTCCCCCGCCTTCCGCTTCTCCACACCGCGGTTCCAGGGGCACACGTCCTGGCAGATGTCGCAGCCGTAGACCTGACTCCCGAGCTCGGCACGGTACTTCTCCGGGATCGAGCCCGGCGCCTGCGACCAGTAGGAGAGGCAGCGGGTCGAGTCGAGCACACCCGGTTCGTCGAGCGCTCCGGTCGGGCACGCGTCGATGCAGAGGGTGCAGGAGCCGCAGTCCAGCTCGAGCGGCGCGCGAGGCTCGACCTCCGCCTCCGTCACGAGCGTCCCGAGCACGACCCAGGACCCGTGCCGCCGCGTGATCAGCAGCGTGTTCTTGCCGTAGAAGCCGACGCCGGCCCGCGCCGCGGCCTCACGGTCGACGTGCTGATTCTCGTCGACGAGGACGCGGAAGCGCCCCCCGAGGCGCTCCCCGAGGCGCTCGAGCTTGTCGCGGAGCTCGGCGTAGTTGTCCTTCCACGTGTATCGCGGGAGCGTGCCCTGATCACTCGCAGGCTCGGGGCCGGGCGCGTAATAACAGAGCGCCGCCGAAACAACTGTGCGGGCGCCGGGGACCAGCGTCTCCGGATGGCAGGAGACCTCCGGCTGGGCCATCGTGAAGCGCATGCCCGCGAAGAGGCCCCGCGTCCGCCGCTCGCGGATATGCCGCTCGGTCTCCTCGTAGGGCCCAACCGGCGCGGCGCCGACGACGTCGATCCCGAGCTCACGGGCGATGCGGTCGAGCTCCCCCTCGCTCATGCGCGGAAAGTAGCAGCAGAAATCGCCCGGTTAGGATTGCCGCGTGAAGGCGGTGCGGATCCACGAGGACGGCGGTCCCGAGGTCCTCAAGCTCGAGGAGGTCGAGGACCCCGTGGCGGGCGCGGGCGAGGTCCTCATCCGTCTGCACGCGGCCTCGCTCAATCACCTGGACATCTGGATGCGCCGCGGCCTCCCCTCAGTGCCCAAGCCGCGCATTCTCGGCGCCGACGGGGCTGGGGTCGTAGAGAGCGTCGGCGAGGGCGCCGACTCGATCTCGCCAGGTGACCGCGTTCTCATCAACCCGGGCCTCGACGACGGGGCACGAATCGTCGGGGAGCACATGGACGGGACGCACGCCGAGCTCATCTCCGTCCCCGCCGAGAACGTCTACCCCGTGCCCGACGGCCTCTCCTTCGAGGAGGCCGCCGCCTTCCCGCTCGTCTTCGAGACCGCCTATCGCATGCTCGTCACCAAGGCGCGCTTACGCGTGGGCGAGTGGGTGCTCGTCTGGGGAGTCGGCAGCGGGGTCGGCTCGGCTTCCTTCGTGATCGCCAAGGCTCTTGGGGCGCGGACGCTCGTGACCTCCTCCAGCGCGGAGAAGCTCGATCGGGCTCGGGAGCTCGGGGCGGAGGCGGTCGTCAATCACGCCCAGGACGACGTGGCTGCGGCCGTCAAGGAGGCGACGGGTGGTTCAGGCGTGGACGTCGTTATCGAGCACGTCGGCGAGGCGACCTGGAAGACGTCCCTCCAGGCTGCGGGGACGAACGCACGCGTGGTGGTGTGCGGCGCTACGAGCGGGCCGAACCCGCCCGCCCAGCTCCATCGCATCTGGTGGAAGCAGCTCGAGATCTACGGCTCGACGATGGGGACGCGTGAGGATTTCGAAGGCGTCTACGAGCTCGTCGCGAGCGGCAAGGTGAAGCCGATCGTCGACCGAGTCTTTCCACTTGGGGAAGCTGCCGCCGCCCACGAGTACCTCGAAGAGGGCCGCCAGTTCGGCAAGGTCATCCTCAGCATCCCCGGTTTCTAACGCCCTGGGGCGGCGCTTGAGAGACAAGTCCGCCGAAATCGCGGCACAGCCGAAGATCTCGGCGGATCGACTAGTAGCCGATGCCGAGGATGAACTTGGCGTCCTCGGACATGCGCTCCGGCGACCAGGGGGGGTCCCAGGTCAGCTCTTCCTCGACCTCGTCCACGCCCTCCATCCCGGCGACGGCCTCGTGAATCTGCTGCTCGATCATCGGGCCCACCGGGCAGCCCATCGAGGTGAGCGAGAAGGTGACGTGCACCTTCGGGCCCTCGACCTCGACGTCGTAGAGGAGGCCCAGCTCGACGATGTCCATCCCGAGCTCGGGATCCTCCACGACGCGTAGGGCTTCGATGACTTCTTCCTTGGAAGGCACGAAGCCAGTCTAGCCAGCAGCTCACGCCGCAATTCCATACCCCGGAAGTTGGGTACTCTTCTCAGGGTGACTGACTCCGCGCAGGCACCGGAGGAGCGGCTGCGTCGGGCGATTGCCGCCGTTCCGGGCGACGACCTCCTCGCTTCCCTCGGCGAGGTCACGCGCGCGATGCCCATCCCGCTTGGATTGGAGACCGTCGGCATTCGCGCCCGGGCGAAAGACGGCGAGCGCGCGTTCCATCTTCTGGCGATGGAGGGAGCGAGCCCGCGCGAGATCGCGCAGCGGGCGTTGGAGCCGTACGCGCTTGCCCTCGTCAGGAGCCAGTTCGCGCTCGGGCCCGCGCACTCGCTCGCACGTACCCTGGGCGTCCGCTGGGTCGGGGGACGCTGGATCGTGAGCGGCGACGAGCCGATCGGTGTCGTATCCACGAGCTCCCGCACGGACCGCAGGCCGACACCGGCGCAGGAAGAGCTCTTCACTCAGATGGCGGAAGGCCTCGCGCCCGCTTTCGAGGGCATGGATCGCTCGACGCGGTCGCTCGAGCTGCTGTCGGCGTCGCTGGCCGAGGAGTCCCTCGCCCTCCCAGGCACTCCGCCGAGCCCCGCCCTCGAGCCGCTACGCCCCCGGGAGCGCACGATCCTCGGCCTCTACGCCGAGGGGCTCTCGGCGGAGGAGATCGCCAGGATGCTCTTCATCTCACCCCACACCGTGCGCACCCACGTGAAGAACGCCTTCCGCCGCCTCGGCATCCACTCTCGTTCCGAGGCGGCCGACCTCGTTCACACCGACGAGGTCGCGCGCGTGGTCTAAAGCAGCCGAACCTCCTCGCGCCGCTCGCGGGCGAAGAAATGGATGCCGTCCACGAAGCGCACCCAGTTGTGGCGGGTGCACATGACGATCGAGTGCGTGCGGGCGCTGTCGGCCAGGAAGCGGACACCGCGGAGGACGTCTCCGTTCGTGACGCCTGTGGCGGCGACGATCACCTCGCCCTGGGCGAGCTCCTCGGTCGTGAACATGCGGTTCACGTCGTCGATGCCGTGCTCCTTCGCAGCCTCGATCTCCCCGCGGGTCGTCGGCCAGAGCTGAGCCTGCAGCTCGCCGCCGAGGCAGCGGAGCGCGGCGGCCGAGAGGAGCGCCTGGCGCGCCCCGCCGATGCCGATCGCGAGGTGGTCGTTCGTTCCCCGGATGGCAGCGGTGATCGAGGCGGTCACGTCCCCGTCCTGGATCAGCTTGATGCGGGCGCCCGAGGCGCGGATCTCCTCGATCAGATCGTGGTGACGAGGCCGGTCGAGGACGATGGTGGTGATGTCCTGCGTGTTGCGGCCGAAGGCGGCCGCGATCGCACGGACGTTCTCGCCGACAGGCCGTGCGAGGTCGATCTGGCCCCGCGCGACCGGACCGACGGCCATGCGGCGCATGTACATCGGCGGCAGGCTCGGAAAGCTGCCCGGCTCGCCCGCGGCGATCATCGACATGGCGCCGTAGTCGCCTCGGGCGACGACCGCGCGGCCCTCGAGCGGATCGACCGCGAGATCGACGCGCTCGCCTCCCCGCCCCACGGTCGTCCCGATCGCCAGGGGGTCGTCGTCGAGCTCGCCTCCGACGACGATCATGCCCTTGAGCTCGAGCTCGTCCAACCTTTCGCGCATCGCCGTCGAAGCCGCCTGCTCGGCTCCCCTCACGTCACCTCGCCCGAGCCAGCGGGCGCCGGCCAGCGCCGCCGCCTCGGTCACGGCCGCGTAGGCCTCGCAGCGGCAAAGGCTGAGCTCGTCCGGGGTCACAACGGCGCGTGCACGCGCTCGACCTCTGCAAGCACGAGGTCGACGACGCGGTCGACCGTTCCCTCGACGCTCACGTTGTCGATCACTGGCACGCCGAACCGCGTCGCCCGCTCGACGAGGAAGTCCTGCAGCCGGCGGATCTCGGGCAAGGCGCGCAGGTACTTCTCGAATGGGCGGAACCCCTCCGTGTCGCGCGTCCAGAAGTGGCCTGCGTGCTCGTCCTCGTCCTGGATCGCAAGGAGCACCTGGCAGAAGACCGCTCCGTCGACCGGCTCGAGCTGGCCCGGCACGAGATGCACGCCTTCGAGCGCGAGCGAATAGCCCTCCTCGAGCGCACGGCCCAGGACCGCCTTGACCCCGACGAGGACATTCCTCGTCTGATCGAGGAAGCCGCGCAGGACGGCGTCCGCTTCCAGCTCCTCCTCCCGGACTGCCGGAGCGGCCTCGAAGCTCGAGAAGTGGATCGACGGCATGAACTCGCGCGAGAAGAACGCGCGCATGGTCTGGCGCACGACGTCCGTGGACGTGACCCGCGTGATCCCGAGCCTGTGCGCCACCTCCGTGGCGACAGTGGACTTGCCGGTCCCGGTCGCGCCTCCGATGGCGACGATCAGCGGGACATCGAGGCGTCCCAGCGCTTCGAGGCCGGCCTGCGATGCCGTGCCGATCAGGGTGGCATCCGGTGGGCGGCGGTCGCTCACGCGGGCACCTCCGCCGCGACCCGGCCGGCCAGCGACGCTACGAGCTCGTCGAGATCGTGCTCTCCGCGCAGCGGCCGCACCTCGTTGTCGCAGAGCACGAGTTCGACGCCGCGCTCCGCCGCGGTATCGGCCACGACATCGATCGCGGCGGCCTTCAGCTCGACGAGGAAGACGTCAGCGGAGCGGGCCTCGACGGAGGCGAGGTCGGCGCGAAGCTCCTGGCGCCGCCCGAGGTTCCCGGAGACGTGGGCCACCTCCGCCCCGTGCTCCCTGGCCAGATGCTCGCGCAGGCGCTGGTGGACGCCATCGGGCGCAGTGGAGAAGAACGCGACACGTCGCCCCGAAATGGAGCCGACCGGGTTGGGCCGGAAGATCGTCTCGACCACCGGGAGGTCCGGCCTCACGCGGGCGATGGCCTCCTTGAGCAGGTCGAGCTCTGGCGGGCGGACGAGCGGCTCTTCGCAGCCCGTCAGGATGACGAGATCCGAGAGGAGCAGACGGTAGGCGCCGAAGAAGCCTGCGATCGCCTCTCGGTCCTGCGCCGCGCCCGCAACGAGGATCCGGGCTCCGGTGGCGATGGGCGGGAAGGCGGCCCCGCTGCCCTCGAAGAGGACGAGATCCGGCCCGAGCGAGGCGGCGAGGCGGGCGGCGGGCTGCAGGTTGGTGAAGAACGGTGCGCCCGCGAGACCGCCGCCGCAGCGGCGCGCGCCGACGGTGGTTACCCGGGCCATCGCGGCGTCCTCCAGGTAGTCGGAGGCCGCGTGCACGCCCGAGCGGGAGAGCTCGAGGAGGTCCTCGAGCGCCGGCTCGGGCTCGGCCACGACCGGCTCACGGGGCCCGCCCCGCCCCATGGCGACGACGACGACCTCGCGGTCGCGTGCGAGGAGGCGCGCGACATGACCGGCCACAGCCGTCTTCCCGACCCGTTTTCCCGTTCCGATCACGGCGATCGAAGGAAGCTCGAACGGCTCGAACTGCACCGGATCGAACCGGAAGTCGGCCCCGATGTAGGAGAGCCCGGCGGCGAGCGCGCGACTCGCCAGGTCGAAGCGCCGCCGCGGGTCGAGAATGGGCTCGTCGGAGAGATCGACGATCGCCTCCGCTTCGGCAGTCCCGAGCCCCTCCTCGAGCGTGGAGTAGAGCGGGACACCGTAGTCCTCGTCGCCGCGCAGCTTCTCCGTCCCGCCGACGAAGACCGCTCCCACTACGTCGTAGGGCAGGGACACGAACGCGACGCGCACCACGTCCGGATAGTGCTCCCCGTCGATCAGCGCGAGAACCCTCACGCCCCTGGGCGCCTTCCGCTCCCGCCCGGCAGAGCCGGGCTCCGCCGAAGGCTGACCTCGCTGTCGGCAGGATGCTGCCCTCGCGAGGCCTCGCCGTACGGGTTGTGTACTGTCTCGGCCCCGCTCGGTTGCCTCCTTGGCCAGCGGAGCCCCAGGAACGTGAGCCAGTTCACGGCCTGCTCGTCACCTCATCCTCGATCCGTGTCGTGTACTTCTCGAACTCGAGCGTCTCCGCCGAGAACTGAATGATGCGCTCCTGATCGTGATACGGGTACTTGCGCCACACGTCCACGTGGGTGCCCTCGATCTCGATCAGGTTGTAACAGGGCCGCGTATTCCCCCTGAGGCGGAGCGAGGAGACAGTGCCGGCGTTCACGATGAAGATGTTCTCCAGGCGCCAGGCGTAGGGAACGTGCTTGTGCCCCGAGAGGACGAGGTTCACCCGTGCGCGCTGAAGCGCCTCGAGGGCGTCTCCCGCGTCGTAGACGACGTTGCGCTCCCGTCCGGTGCCGGGAACGGGCAGCAGATGGTGATGGAGAACGAAGATGCGGAAATCCGCCGGCTGTGCGAACTGCTCCTTGATCCAGGCATAGCGCGTGCGCCCGATGTGCCCGTGGTCGAGATCCGGCTCGGTCGAGTCGATGGCGACGACTGAGACTCCATTCAGGTGCACGACGGGATTCCGCTCGCCGAAGAGCTCCTCGAAATGGATGTAGCCGACGTTGCGCGAGTCGTGGTTCCCGGGAACGACCACGAGCGCCTCGCACTCGAGCCGGTCGAGGTAGCTCTTCGCCTCCGCGTACTCGGGCTTGAAGCCGTACGCGGTCAGATCGCCCGAGCAGACGACGATCGCGGGCTCGAGCTCGTTGATCTCCATGATCGCCCGCTCCATCAGGTCCGGGACAAAGTACGGCGACCCGCAATGAAGGTCGGAGATGTGTGCGATTCGAACCACGCGCCTCCCCTCGATGCTCCACGGAACCCAGTCGAAGTGTAATGCCGGGTCGTCCGAAGTCACTGGTACCCTCAACTGCAGATGGCCTCGGAAACGCCCGGTTTGCAGGCAACTTCCAACGCCGAAGAGCCGCACTTCGCCAGTCAGGCGGAAATCGAGTGCGCGAAGATCCTCGACTTCTACGGACTGGAATGGAGGTACGAGCCGACGTCGTTCGTGCTCGAGACCGACGAGAAGGGCCGGGTGATCGAGGCCTTCACGCCCGACTTCTACCTCCCCGAGCAGGATCTCTATCTCGAGGTGACCGTCATGAAGCAGTCCCTCGTGACCCGCAAGAACCGCAAGATTCGCAAGCTGCGGGAGAGGTATCCCGAGGTCAAGATCAAGCTCTTCACCCGGCGAGACTTCGATCGCCTCTCCCACAAATACAAACTGAACCTCGCCTGATAGAGCCGCTCGACCCGAGGATCGGAGAGATCTATCTCTCGCGTGACGAGATTCAGGGTCGCGTCACCGAGCTCGGAGCTCAGATCGCTGCAGACTATGCGGGCCGCGAGCCGGTGCTCGTCACGGTTCTGAAAGGCGCCTTCATCTTCCTCGCCGATCTCTCGCGTGCGATCCAGGCGCTCCATGCGATCGACTTCGTCGTGCTCGCGGGTTACGACGGCGCGCTCGGCGGCCGCACGAAGATCCGGCTGATCAAGGACCTCGACCTCCCCATCACCGGCCGCGACGTCCTCATCGTCGAGAACGTCATCGACACCGGGCTGACGCTCAACTACCTGGTCAAGACCTTCAAGCTGCGGCGCCCACGCGAGATTGCAGCGTGCACGCTCTTCGACCGCCCCTATCGACGGCTCGTCGACGACCTCCCGCTCCGCTACGTCGGCTTCACCCTCCCGGACCACTACTTCGTCGGCTACGGGTTCGACCTGGACGGGCGCCACCGGGGCCTGCCCGACCTGCGCATCGTCCCCTAGTTTCCGGGCCGCGAGCGAGGGGCAGAAGGCCCGCATGGAGAGCGAACGCGTTCCGGAGGATGCTCTGAACTCGGCTCTGCCGACGCCTGCCGAGCGGCGCGCGTTCAAGCTCCTGCCGCTCGTCTGGGTCGTCGTCCTCGTCCTGGCGGCGATCATCCTCTACACGGTCTTCAGCTAGCGAGTAGCTACAGGTAGTTCAGAGGGTTGACGGGGGTGCCGTTGACCCGCACCTCGAAATGCAGGTGGCAGCCCGTCGAATGTCCCGTAGAGCCGACGGCGCCGATCGTCTGGCCCTGCGAGACCGAGCCCCCGCCCACGTAGATCGCCGACTGGTGGCCGTAGGCGGTGGCCATGCCCCCGCCGTGGTCGATGACGGTGAGGTTTCCGTAGCCGTCCATCCAGCCGGCGTAGACGATCGTTCCCGCCGCAGCCGCTCGGATCGGAGTCCCGCAGGCGGCTCCGATGTCGATGCCTTCGTGCATGTGGCCCCAGCGCCAGCCGAAGCCGCTCGTGATCGGGCCGCTCACGGGCCAGATGAAGCCGCTCGCCGACGGGGCTCCTCCGCCGCCTCCGCCGCCCGACGATCCGGAATCCTCGAGTTGGGCGGCGATCGCGGCGCTCGCGGCCTGCATATCCTCGAGGTCCTCCTCGTCCTTGTGCCGCTGTGTCTTGACACCGGCGAGGAGGCTCTCCTTGTTGTCCCTCGCCGCCGCGAGGGCCGCCTGCCGAGCAAGCAGGGCCGCGCGGGCCGCGCGCTGCTCCTCGGTCTTCTGCGCGAGGATCGCAGTAGCGCTCGCGACGTCCGCCTTCGTCGAGGAAGTCTCCTCCTTCGCGATCCGCATCTGCCCCTCGAGGCGCTTCATCGTCTCCGCGATGTGCTTGTCCTGCTCGCCGATGGCACTGAAGTAGTCGAGCTGCTCGAGGAGGTCGGAGAAGCTCTGGGCCTGGAGCAGGATCTCGAGCTCGCTCGCCTCATTGCTCTCGTAGAGCTGGACGAGCCGCTCCTCGAGGCGCCGCTGCGCGATCCCGCGCTCCTGCGTCAGCCGCTCGAGGGTTGCGGTCTGCTCTCGCAGCTTGGCTTCGAGCCTCGCGAGCCTGCTCCTGTGCGCCGCGAGGTCGCTCTCAAGCGTTGCGAGCTTGGCGCTGAGCACGTCGATGTCGCCGTTCAGCGCGTCGATCTGCGAGGAGGCATCCGAGATGTCGCTGGTCAGAACGCCCTCTTTTGCCTTCGCGCGCTCGATCGAGTCGCGCAGGCCCGAGATGCGCGAGTCGACCGCGTTCTTGCGATCCCAGAGGGACTGGCCGAAGGCCGCCGGCACGCACAGCGCGATCACCGCGGCAGCGGCGAGGAGCACGGCGATGCGACGAGGAAGCGACACCGAGTCTTGAGTTTCGCCGGGCGCGCGGACGTCCCTGCGCGGCCGGATAGGAACCTTTACGACTTTGAAGCCCGGTGTTTTACATCAAATTGCGGGCATTTTCCAGCGTGAAGAGTCGGCTCAGGCCTTCCGCCGGGCCTTCGTCTTCGCTCCACTGGAGGAGGGGCCCTCGGGTTCCGCAGGAGCCGGCTCGGGGCTCGGTTCGGGCTCCGGGAACGGCTCCGGGCGGTCGGCCTCGTCGGGTGGAGGCCATGGCTCGGGGATCCGGGCGGGCTCCGGAGGCTGCTCCCCCTTGATCTGCTCGGTCGGCTTCACGCCGGCCTGGGCATGCTGGACGCGCGCATCGATCTGACGAATAAGGGTCTCGATCTCGGTCTCCTTCTCGGTGATCTGGTCCACGATGGCCTGAGCGTCGGCCTTCGCCGACTTCGTTCCCGTTTTGTCACCGTAAAACACCGCGTGCCCGAGCCGGTGCAGGGCCCTTCCCTTCTCCGCCTCCAGCTCGGCGCGCTCGCGGCGAGCGCGAAAGAGCTCGAGATGGCCACGAGAGCGGGCCGCCACCGCGGCGCGCGTGGCGAAGAGCCGCTCGCGGACATCTTGTAGCGCGAACTTGGCTGCTCGGCGTTCGGCCTCACGTTGGGTGAGGAAGAGAATCCCGGCGGCGAGAAACGCGACCACGCCCCACGCCCACACCCCACCGACCAGGAGGACGATCGAGCCGATCCAGACCACCACTGCGATCACCATCACCGGATGAGGAGGCCAGCGATGCCCCGCCGGCCGGATCTCGGTCGCCGTCGCGGCCGCTTCTTCGGTCAGGGGCCGCCCACACTCCGGACAGAAGCGGCTCGAGGCCGGACCGGAGGTCCCGCAGTGCGGGCAATCACGCATGGACGTCCTCCCGCTCGGGCTGGGAGGGCTGGGTCTCGGGCTCCAGCGCGCGCAGCGCTTCGGCGGCCTGGCGGCGCAGCGGCTTCACGAGCTCACGGTAGTCGGCGTCGGAGATCTTTCCTGTGCGGTGGTCGAACTCGAGCTCCTTGAGGGCGGCGAGCGCTCGATCACGCTCCTCGGCCAAGCGCTGGCGCTCGCGCTCCGCGGGGGGAACCTCCGCGAGGCGGTCGTTTGCCGGAGCCGGCTCACGCAGAAACGGACGCGCCACGAAGACGACACAGGCCACGGCCAGTATGAGCGCGAGGATGAGGGCGGCTGCCTCCATGAAGGATCAGGCCGGGGCGTACGCGAAACGGCGGGCCAGGCGGCGCTGTTCCCGTGCATCCGGCCACATGGTGATCAGCGAGCCGAAAACGAAGACGAGGCCCGCCAGCCAGATCAGGTTCACGAGCGGGTTGACGAGCACTTTGACGAAGACGCTCCCGTCTCCGTTGAACTGGTCGACGATCACGAAGAGGTCTTCGGCACGCAACCAGTCCGAACGGATCGCGACCTCGTTCGAGACCTGCTGCTCGGCCGGATAGCGGTTCTTGCCGGCGGACATGACCCCGAGAGCCTTCCCGTTTCTCGACACATCGAACTGCCCCCGCAGCTCGGTCGCGTTCGCGGCCCTGCGCTGCACGCTCTGAACGTAGGCGAGGTCGTACGACCCGATGTGCAGCGAATTTCCCGGCGCGAGCCGCGCCTCGCGCGTCGTGCCGAACCCGCCGATCCCGACCGCGCCGACGAGGAGCAGCACGATCGCGGCATGGACGATGTACCCGCCGTAACGGCGGCGGTTGCGGCTCACGAGGCCGCAGAAGGCGCTCCACCAGCTCTCGTCACCGAGCGAGCGCCGGGCGCGCGTCCCACGGACGAACTCGAGCGCGATTGTGGTCAGCACGAACGCCGCGAACGTGTAGCCGACGAGCCCGGCCGGATTCGAGCCGGTTCCCGCCAGGAGCAGGACGATGCCCGTTACAAGCGCGACGCCGGCCGGCCAGAGCAACGACCTTCCAAGGGCGCGCAGCGAGGCGCGCCGCCAGGCCACGAGCGGGCCGACTCCCATCAGGAGGACGAGTGGGAGCCCGAAGGCAATCGCGAAGAAGTCGTAGTACGGCGCGCCGACTGTCACGGCAACCCCACGGACGGCCTCCGACACGAGCGGAAAGACGACGCCCCAGAGAACCGTCAGCGCGAGCGCGACGAGAAAGAGGTTGTTGTAGAGGAATGCGGCTTCCCGCGAGACGAGCGACTCGAGCCGCGTGGGCGAACGGAGAAGAGGCAGGCGTACGAGGATGAGCGCGATCGACGCTGCGACCACGATGGCGATGAAGCCGAGGAACCACGCTCCGATCGACGACTGCGTGAAGCTGTGGATCGAGTTGATCACTCCGCTGCGGGTGAGAAACGTGCCGAAGAGCGAGAGCGCGAAGGCTCCGGCGATCAGCACCGCGTTCCAGACGCGGAGCATGTTCTTCTTCTCCTGCACCATCACCGAATGGAGGAAGGCGGTCGAAACCAGCCAGGGCATGAGCGCGGCGTTCTCGACGGGATCCCATGCATACCAGCCGCCCCAGCCCACTTCCTCGTAGGCCCATTTCGCCCCGAGGAGGATGGCGAAGCCGAGGAAGGTCCACGACGCGAGCGTCCAGCGGCGAGTGGCGATGATCCAGCGCTCGTCCGTGCGCTTCGATGCGAGCGCGGCCATCGCGAACGCGAAGGGGATCGTCAGCCCCACGTAGCCGAGGTAGAGGAGCGGCGGGTGGGCCATCATGTAGGGGTTCTGGAGGCTGGGGTTGAGCCCCGCCCCGTCCGCCGGTGCGGGCGCGGTGTCGAAGGGCGAGGCGACGACGACGAGCATGAATGCGAAGAAGCTGGCGATGCCGGCGAGGATCGGCACCGTCCAGGGCAGGACGTCGCGCGTCAAGCCGCGGTTGAGGGCGACCGCTGCAGATCCGATCGCTGTGAGGACCAGGAGCCAGAGGAGGAGCGAGCCCTGTTGGCCCCCCCAGAACGCCGAGACCGAGTAACGGAGCGGGAGCTCCCGTGAGGTGTGGTCGGCGACGTACACGAGCGAGAAGTCGTGCCCGATCAGAGCCGCGAGGAGGACGAGACCGGCGACCGCGACAGCGGCGAGCGCGGCGAAGAGCGCGTTCGTCGCCGACTCGTGTAGCCGCCGGCGTCCCTTGAGGGCTGCGTAGCCGCCCGCGAGAGCGGCGTAGAGGACGAGCCCCAGGGCGACGACGAGCGCGACGCGGCCGAGCTCGGGCACGTTATGACTGCTTCGAGTTGGAGTTAGGGGCGTACTTGGACGGGCATTTCGTCACGAGGGAGTCCTTCTCCGCGACGAAGAGCCCGTTCTTCAGCTCGCCCCGCACCGAGACGTCCCGCCCGGCCGCGAAGAGATCCGGCAGCGAGCCCGTATAGACGACGGGGACGGTTCCGGTGCCGTTGATGTCACGGAGGCGAAAGCGCAGGCCACCCTCGTGGGCATCGCCGACCACAGGTGCCAGCACCACGCCGGCGAGACTCACCGTACCGCTGTGCGAGCCGACCTGGCTCGGCCGCAGCGAGGGCGTCGATCCGCCGGCGAGGCTCGTGTAGAGCAGGAAGACAGCGAGCGTCGCCGCCACGGAGAGCGCGATCACGAGTCGCGCGGGACTGCGCCGCCTGGGCACAGCCCGGATTTTACCGAGGAACGGCTCTAGCTCTTGGGGAGCGGCTCGGGCTTGCGGTCCGGGATCCTGTAACCGTGATCCCGGCAGAGCGAGCCCGGAGCGTCCTCTGTGAGCGCGTCGCAGTAGCCCTTGCCGTACGCGGCCCGCAAAAAGGCCGCGACGACCTCGAGGTTCCACTCTCCCACCCCGCAGGCCTCACTCCAGAGGTCCGCGAGCCGGAGATCGATGTCCAGCTCGAGGAGCTCGATGCGCGTTGGTCGCTTCGCCATGGGGAAGACCGTACTCTTGGCGTCGGACGGCATGACGACCCGTTTCGGACCCGCCCGCGTTCCCAGCCGCGACAGCCCGGAGGCCGCGATAGAGCTGCTTTTGGAGCGCGGCTACACGGCGTGTGAGATCGATTTCGAGGGCGGTTTCTGGATGAAGCCCGAATGGGAATGGGCGGCGCGCTTCGGCGAGCTCGCGAAGAAGAACAAGATCGCTCTTTCCGTCCACGCGCCCATCGCCGCCATCCTCGGGCATCTCGAGGAGGACGAGCAAAAGCGCAAGCGCGCCTTCGGCATGATCGACCACTCGGCAGGCGTTGCCACCGCGGCCGGCGCCGAGCTCATGGTCGTGCATCCCGGCTATTTGCTCGGGCGCGAGCGGGAGGCAGCGCTGGAAGCGGTCGCCCAGGACCTCGCAGCGCTGCACGAGCGGCTCGAGCCCAAGGGACGTACGGTCGCGTTTGGGATGGAGATCATGGGTCGCGTACGCGAGCTCGGAACTCCCGAGGACGTCTTCTGGCTCGCCGGGCGCTTCGACTGGGTGCGCCCCGTCCTCGATTTCGCACACCTGCACGCCGTGACGGACGGCGGCTTCGTCGCGAAGGATGCCTTCGCCGGCGTGCTGCAAGCGGCCGACGGAGTCATCGAGCCAGGCGCTCCCTTCCATATCCACTTTTCGGACATCGCCTTTGCGAACCGCAACGAGACGAAGCACCTGCCGTATGGAGAAGGGACGCTCCGCGCCGAGCCCCTTCGTGACGCGCTGAAGCCGTTCAAACGCCCCGCAACGGTGATCAGCGAGTCCCCGGGCGAGGAGAGCCATCAGGCCATCAAGGCGATCCTCGTCGGCAAGCGGGCGCCGTCCAACAGGAAGACAAGACGGCGAAGCCCCGCCAGAGCGGGGCTTCGCGACGTCCAACCAGAGTGAACCTAGATGCGCTCGCCGGTGCGGGCCTGCGTTCGGCCGCTGTAGTACTCGCCCAGCTGGTTCCGGTAGTTCTGGTCCCGGTAGTTCTCATCGTCGAACTCCGGAGCGTTCTTGATCTCGTCCTTCGTCAGGGCGACGAAGATCGTCTCGGTGTCGAGATCGATGTCCCGAACGATGCCGGCCGGAAGCATGACCTTCTTCCCGAAGATCCAGGGACCGGTGTCGACGACGATGAAGCTTCCGGTGGCCTCGTAGGTCGCCTCGTCCACCTTGCCGATGCTGCCGTCGGCAGCCTCGACCTTGAAGCCGGTCAGATCAACAGTGGAGAGATCCATCCCCGGCTTTTCGATGCCGAACGTCCACATTTCAACAGTTGCCATGTACTCAACCCCCTTCGGAGCAACGCTCCGATTCGTGTGCTTAACGCGTACCCGCGGGGTCGGGCACCAAACGGGCCTACACGTCGTAAAAGGGCTTGGTTAAGCCAAATGTAAACACCTGGAAGCCAAATGGGGTGTGCGCCGACTACCCCACGACCCGAAATGGGTTCGGGCGGTCGGTGAGCGCGACCGTGCGCTCCTCGCCCTCTTGCCACCCCTCCTCGAGCTTCTCGTCGAGGGTCGCCTCCAGCTCGCCGCTCACGGCCAACTCCTGGACGATGTCGGCGCCGCCGATCAGCTCCCCCCGAACGAAGACCTGGGGGATCGTGGGCCAGCTCGAGAGAGCCGAGAGCTCCTGGCGGATGGCGGGATCGGGAAGCACGTCGACGGCGACGAAGGGCGCTCCCACGGAGCGCAGCGCCTGCATCGCCCGCTCGGAGTTGCCGCAGTAGGCCTGCTCGTGCGTTCCTTTCACGAACGCGACGACCGGCTCGCGCTCGATCGTCTCCTTGATCTGGTCTCTCAGCTCGCTCATGCCTCTCCTCGGGTTGTGATTCGCAGCTCGTGGATCGTGCCGTCGTCGAGCGGCGCGGCCAGCGCGTCGTAGACCAGACGATGCTGATCCACTAGCGGTAGCTCGTTGAAGCGCGAGCTCACGATGGTGACGTGGAAGTGGTCGCCGCCGCCGGTGCGGTCGACCACGGCCAGCTCATGCGCGTCCGGAAACGCCTCCCGCAGCAAGTGCTCGATCGTGGCGGTCATCCGCCCCGAAGATACCGATTCGGGACGGCTTGGTGGAATGCCGCTCGTTGCCGGCGACACAGCCGATTTTCCGCCGAGCCGTCCTAGCTAGTTGATGTGCAGGTCGACGCCGAGCAGGACGAGCGGCCAGAGCAGCACCGCCAGCAGGGCCGAGATGACCCGCTTGACCGTGTCGAAGTTCTTGAAGTAGTCGTGCGTCGCCGCGATGACCACTCCGATGATCAGATAGACGAGCCCGAGGAAGTTGATCCGCATCCGCACTTTCTTCCCGTGCGGGGGGAAGAAAAACCGTCAGCTCTGCTTGTGCTTGCGGTGCTGCGGCTTGTGAATCTTGGCCTTTTCCACCGTCACGCCCGGCGCATGCGCGGGCAGGTTCGGCGGCTCGAAGGCGCCGATCGCATTGCCGGCCCAGAGCACGGAGCCGACGAACAGCGCGCCGAGGAGCGACACGTAGAGGATCACACGAAGCATCCCCTTCGTGCTTCGGCTCGGAACCGCGCCCGCGCGTCACTCGGATGGGGTAGCTAGACGGTCCCAGGGATGCGGTAGCTTTGGTTCAGATGGCAAAAACGCTCTTCGATCGCATCTGGGAGACCCACCTCGTGGCCGAGCCGCCCGGGGAGCCCGCGCTCGTCTACGTCGACCTGCACCTGATCCACGAAGTGACCTCTCCGCAGGCCTTCGACGGCCTCCGCCTGGCGAATCGCCGCGTCCGGCGACCCGACCTCTCGGTGGCGACGATGGATCACAACGTGCCCACCGAGGACGGGCCGGTACGCGACCCGCTCGCGCGGGCGCAGCTCGAGGCCCTGCGTCGGAACTGCGAAGAGTTTGGAGTGCCCCTCTACGCGACCGGGAGCGGCCGCGAGGGAATCGTCCACGTCATCGGCCCTGAACTGGGGCTCACGCAACCCGGCATGACGATCGTCTGCGGCGACAGCCATACGTCGACGCACGGCGCGTTCGGAACGCTCGCCTTCGGAATCGGCACTTCCGAGGTGGAGCACGTCATGGCGACGCAGACGCTCCCCCAGCGCAAGCCCCGCTCGATGCGCCTCTGCTTCGTCGGCGAGCTGCCGTTCGGCGTCACCGCGAAGGACGTCATCCTCGGCGCGATCGGCAAGATCGGCGTCTCGGGCGGGGTCGGCCACGTGATCGAGTACTCCGGAGAGGTCATCCGCGGGCTCTCGATGGAGAGCCGCATGACGATCTGCAACATGTCTATCGAGGCGGGCGCCCGGGCCGGGATGATCGCGCCGGACGACACAACGTTCGCATACCTGGAGGGCAGACCCGCCGCTCCGAGGGGCGCTGATTGGGAACGCGCGCTCGACCACTGGCGAGAGCTCGTGGGCGACGAGGACGCCGTCTTCGACCGTGACGTCGAGATCGACGTCAGGGAACTCGCCCCCCAGGTCACGTGGGGCACGAATCCCGGGATGGTCACGTCGGTCGAAGGCTCGGTCCCGGATCCCTCGGACTTCGACGACCCTGACGAGCGCGAGGCCGCCGAGCGCGCCCTCGTCTACATGGCACTGGAGCCGGGCACCGCCATCCAGGACATCCGGCTCGACCGCGTGTTCATC
>Ga0307277_10000125_pt1 | contig 23984 bp, 20 predicted proteins | sample ER_DNA_116_FD_194473 | JGI IMG/M metagenome (GOLD analysis project Ga0307277, IMG submission 194473) | Bulk soil microbial communities from the East River watershed near Crested Butte, Colorado, United States - ER_DNA_116 | ecosystem: Environmental > Terrestrial > Soil > Floodplain | place...
TTCTCGCTCGGCGCTGGAGGAGCCCGGTCGGGGAAATCGATATCATCGCCCGCCGCCGAACCCTGTTGGTCTTTGTCGAGGTCAAGGCGCGCGAAAGATTCGACGATGCGGCCTGGTCGGTCACCGACCGCCAGCGCTTGCGCATCGCCGCCGCCGCCGAAGCATGGCTGGCCCGCTATGCCGAGAGCCGTATCCGCGATATCCGCTTCGACGCCATCTTGGTGGCGCCGGGCCGGATTCCACGGCATATCACCTCCGCTTTCGAAGCCACCCGCTGATGCAACCGGTCGATCGCGTGCGCTACCAAAATAGATCTTCGGGGCGACGATGACTCTCAATGTTGCCGTTCAAATGGACCCCATCGAGCGGATCAATATCCGCGGGGACTCCACCTTTGCGCTGCTGCTCGAAGCGCAACAACGCGGGCATTCCATCGCCTATTACACCCCGGACCGGCTGGCGCTGCGGGGCGCGAAGCTGATGGCCGCCGTGCGGCCGCTCAAGGTGCGCGACCGGCAGGGCGATCATTTCACGCTGGGCGAGCCCCGCCGCACGGAGCTTGCTGAATTCGATGTGATCTTGCTGCGCCAGGATCCGCCCTTCGACCTTGCCTATATCACGAGCACCCATCTGCTCGAACGCATCCATCCCGGCACGCTGGTCGTCAATGATCCGCTGGCAGTGCGCAATGCGCCGGAAAAAATGTTCGTGATGGAATTTCCCGATCTCATGCCTCCGACGCTGATCACCCGCGACCTCACGGAAATCAAGGCGTTCCGCGAGGAGCATGGTGACATCGTGATGAAGCCGCTCTACGGCAAGGGCGGCGAGGCGGTGTTTCGGTTGGCGAAGGAAGATCTCAACTTTGGATCGCTCTACGACCTCTTTGCCGTGACTTTCCGCGAGCAATGGGTGGTGCAGAAGTTCCTACCCGCCGTGAAAGATGGCGACAAGCGCATCCTCCTGGTCGACGGTGAGTTCGCGGGAGCAGTGAACCGGGTGCCCGCGCCCGATGATTTGCGGTCCAACATGGTCCGCGGTGGCATTCCGAAGGAAACGGAGCTCTCGGCGCGCGACCGCGAGATCTGTGCTCGCATCGCTAGGCCCTTGCGCGAGCGTGGGCTCCTCTTCGTCGGCATCGACGTGATCGGCGACTATCTCACCGAGATCAACGTCACCTCGCCGACCGGCATTCGCGCCGTGAAGGACCTCGGTGGGCCGGACGCAGCCGCACTGATCTGGGATAAGATCGAAGCCAAGCGGCAAGCGTAAATACCGGCACCGCATAAGGCGCCGCCACGCGCCTGATGGCATCAGCGCGGCGCAGGCGTGCCCTTCTGTTCCGCCTTGAGCTTCGCGATGGCGGCGCGAATCGGCGCGAACGGCCCGTATTTGTGCTGCTGTTCGCTAAAGCCGTCCGCATAAGGGCCATAGGCCGCATCGACCGGCTTTTCCAGAAGATCGGGAAAGTCCTTCTCGAGGCCGGCTTTGTGCGGCCGCGGCCGGGAGACGACATAGGCCGCAAGGTCCCACGCTTGTTCGGGCGAAAGCTGCGGGTTCAGGTAGTCGACCCCATGCGGCATGTTGAAGTGGAGAAAATTTGCCGCCGTGATGAGGCGCGCCATTCCGGCGCCGTCGTTGAAGCTGTCGTTGCCCCAGAGCGGAGGCATCATACCGAGATCCGTTGTCGGCAGGCTGCGACGAATGCCGGCGCCATCGGGGCCGTGGCACACGACGCAGGCATTGGCGTAGCCCGCCTCGCCGCGCGCGGGATCGGCTGGGCGATCAAGCTCCGGCATGTTCCCGGTGCCCAAGCCCGGCACCAGCTGCCCGGGCGAAACGCCGGTCGACAGGAATTTGATATAGGCCACCATCGCCTGCATTTCCGGAGAGCGCACCGGTAACGGCCGTCCGTTCATGCTGCGGGTCATGCAGGCGTTGAAACGGTCCTCGATGGTGATCGGCGCACCGGAGCGGGCGCTGTAGCGCGGATACTTTTCCAATAATCCGAACAGCGGGATGCCAAACTTCTTCGTTCCGGCCTGAAGGTGGCAATTGCCGCAGGCGAGATTATTGCCGGCAAACCGCTTCGCGCGATCGGGCACCTCGGGGCCGATATGGGCGTAAGTCGCGGTGATGAGGTCGCGCCCACGCCGCACCAGGCGCCCGTTGTCGTTGTTCGGCAGCGCGCCGATTTCCGGAACAGTCCAGATCTGCTGCGCTGGCGTCGCCTCTTGCGCAGAGCTCACCCTGACGGACCAGCCATCGACTCCTCCCGCCGCCCACGCGTGCGCGAGGACGCCTACCGCCACCCAAGCTCTCGACACCCAATCACCTACCGCCCAACAGCCGCGCAGACAGCTTTGTACCACAGGGCCATTGCCGGCTTTGTTCTTGGATTGTTCTTGCCGCTTGGTGCAATTTTCCGCTACTTTTGCCCGCAAGCAGGGGCAGCATGGTTCAGCGCGTCGCTACTGTGGCGTTCGAGGGCATCGAGGCGCGCGCCGTCGATGTTCAGGTTCAGGTTGCGCCGGGACTTCCTGCATTTCACGTCGTGGGATTGCCCGACAAGGCGGTGTCAGAGGCCCGCGAGCGGGTGCGCGCGGCGCTGGTCGCCTCCGGCTTGGCGCTGCCCGCTCGCCGCATCACGGTCAACCTCGCTCCCGCTGACCTGCCGAAGGAAGGCAGCCATTACGATCTGCCGATTGCGCTGGGCCTGATGGCGGCGATCGGCGCCATTCCGGCCGATGCGCTGTCCGGTTTTACGGTGCTGGGCGAACTCGGCCTCGACGGCTCGATCGCCGCGGTGGCTGGCGTGCTGCCGGCCGCAATCGGCGCCAACGCGCGCGGCGAAGGGCTCATCTGCCCCGCCACGTGCGGCGCCGAAGCCGCCTGGGCCAGCCCCGAAATGGAGATTGTCGCTTCTGCCTCGCTGATCCAGCTCGCGAACCATTTCCGCGGCACGCAAGTGCTCGCCCGCCCGCAGCCGAAGGTGCGCGAAGCATCCGACGCGCTCGTCGATCTCAAGGACATCAAGGGCCAGGAGAGCGCCAAGCGCGCCCTCGAGGTCGCCGCCGCCGGCGGCCATAATCTGCTCATGGTCGGACCGCCCGGCGCCGGCAAGTCGATGTTGGCCGCGCGATTGCCGACCATCCTGCCGCCGCTGACGCCGGCGGAACTCCTCGAGGTCTCAATGATCGCCTCGGTTGCCGGCGAGATCGAGGGCGGCGCGCTCACCGATCGCCGGCCGTTCCGTGCGCCGCATTCCGCCACCATGGCGGCGCTGGTCGGCGGCGGACTGCGCGCGCGACCCGGCGAAATTTCGCTCGCGCATCACGGCGTGCTCTTCCTCGACGAGCTACCCGAATTCCAACCGCAGGTGCTCGACTCGTTGCGCCAACCGCTCGAGATCGGCGAGGTTGCGATTGCCCGGGCGAACCATCGCGTGACCTATCCCGCGCGTTTCATGCTGGTCGGCGCCATGAATCCGTGCCGCTGCGGTCGCGCCAGCGAACCGGGATTCGCCTGCAAGCGCGGCGCCAATGCGCGCTGCGCCGCCGAGTATCAGGGGCGCCTGTCAGGCCCGCTCATCGACCGCATCGACCTGCACATCGAGGTGCCGGCGGTGACCGCCGCCGATCTGATCTTGCCGCCGCCGGCGGAAGGAAGCCGCGAAATGGCAGCGCGGGTTTCGCGCGCCCGCGCAATGCAGGCCGACCGCTACGCAACGCTCGGTCTGCCGCAGTTGCGCACCAACGCGGACGCACACGGCCCGTTGCTCGAAGAGGTGGCGCGGCCGGACGCAACCGGACTTGCGCTGTTGCGTGACGCCGCCGACGCCATGCGGCTCTCGGCGCGCGGCTATCATCGCGTGCTGCGCGTGGCGCGCACGCTCGCCGATCTCGACGGCGCGGACAAAGTGGCGCGCGTGCATCTCGCCGAGGCGTTGTCCTATCGCGCGCTCGTCGACGAGGTGCGTCGCGCGGCGTGAAGACGAGACGCGTTCACAGCCGCCGCAGCGCCACGTCAGGCATCATCCGGCGCACCGGAATCATCGTCTAACTCGATATTCGTCGTAGGAGCTTACGCTCGCAAAGGGTGGCAGGTAATAGCTGTAGCGGGATGGGGGATAGGGCCAAGAGACAGCACGCACGGAGGAGCTTACGGGCCTGTAATAGCTCCAGTACGGCCTCGGGGCGTAGTAGCTGGAATAGAACGAAGAGGTATAGCCATAATAGGAGCCATAGCCGTATCCGGCCACTGCAGCCGCTGTGACAGCATAAGCCGAGTGGCGGTATGTCCTGCGGTGGACCTTCCGACGGACGCCCGCAATGCGGGTCGCAGTTATTGGCTCTTCTGTTTGGGCATTAACGCTGTTAAGCGAGAGAAATACTTCATCTTGCGACCATTGCAGCGAAAAGGGCGCCACAGTCAACAAGGCGGCACCGCCGATAATTCCCAGCATGCCGAGCTTTTTCATGATCGGTCTCCCTGACGATATCGCGATGGATGGTGGCGACGCGGCGCATGGCCCATAGCGTTTTGCCACACGGGCCTCATGCTATCTCAATCCGACTGTGTTGTTCATCGATGGCTTCGCTCGGTTCTGACCAATGAGCATTACCGTAACAATCCGTATCGAAGCCAATCTGTTTGATTACATCGAGCATGGCAGGGTGTGAGGTGTACGGCGCGGCGTAAAGACCACACGTGTTCACAGCCGCCGCAGCGCCACCGCTTCAACCAGATGGCTCTCGACCTTGGTCAAGATGAGGTCGGCACGCTGCCGGGTGGGCAAGATGTTCTCGCGCAGATTGACGAGATTGATGCGCCGCCAAATCGAGGTCGCGGTCTCGACCGCCTCGGCATCCGACAGTGTCGCAAAGCGATGAAAGTAGGATTTCGGATCGCGGAATGCGGTGCCGCGCAAGGTCAGGAATCGATCCACGTACCAGCCCTGCAACACGCCTTCCCCGGCATCGAGATAGATCGAGAAATCGAAGAAGTCGGACACATACGGGATGACCTTGCCACCTTTGGGGGGAGTGCCGGCCTGCAGCACGTTGAGGCCCTCGACGATGAGAATCTCGGGCCGGTCGATCTCGATCCATTGATTGGGCGTGACGTCGTAGGTGAGATGGGAATAGACCGGCGCACGCACGGGGCGCCGTCCGGCCTTGATGTCGGAGAGAAAGCGCAGCAGCGCCGGCAGGTCGTAGCTTTCAGGAAACCCTTTCTTCTCCATCAGCTCTTCGCGCTCGAGGATGGCGTTCGGGTAGAGAAAGCCGTCGGTAGTGACGAGGTCCACCTTGGGGACGTTGGGCCAGCGCGCCAGGAGCGCCTGCAACACGCGCGCGGTCGTGGACTTGCCCACCGCCACCGAGCCCCCCACGCCGATGATGAAAGGGACCTTCGCATCCTCGGTGCCGAGGAAGTTCTGCTGCGCCCGAAATAGGCGCTGCGTCGCCGCGACGTAGAGCGAGAGCAGGCGCGAGAGCGGCAGATAAATTTCCTCGACCTCGGTCATGTCGAGGCGGTCGTGCAGCGAGCGCAGCCGCGTCACCTCGTCCGACTTCAGCGTCATCGGAGTGTCGGCGCGCTTTTCAGCCCACTCCGCCCGCGAGAAGATGCGGTAGGGTGAGAGGCCGTCCTCGGTACGTTGCTCCATCGCCCTGCTCAGCCGCGCTCACGCGACGCCTTTTCGGTCAGGCCGGACTGACGCGTGCGCTCGGCGAGCTTTGCCTCGACGTCCGCCAGCGTGATCCCGCGCGCCTCGAGCACGACCAGCAAATGGTAGATGAGGTCGGCGGCTTCGGCGATCAAGCGCGCGCGATCCTCCTCGACCGCAGCCAGCACGGTCTCGATCGCCTCTTCACCCAGCTTCTTGGCACAATGCGCCACGCCCTGGTCGAGGAGCTTGCGCGTGTAGGACGCATCGGCGCTCGCTTTCGCCCGCTCTTGCACGCGCTTTTCAAGGTCGTGGAGGGTGAAATTGGACATCGGCTTTGCTCTGCCCTGGCATAGCATCTCCGCCTCTCGCCGCAAATCGCGCCGACCCCCGGCTGGGCGCAAATCGGCGCCAAGACGGGCGTGCACAAAAGGGTGTTCGCTTCACAATCGGCGCCGGCGGACTAGCATATCTGCATGGCATCGCCCGCTCTCGATTTCTGGTTCGACTTTGCCTCGACCTATTCCTATCTCGCCGCCATGCGGATTAGACCGCTTGCGGAAGAGGCGAGCGTTCGCGTGCGTTTCCGCCCGTTCCTGCTCGGGGCGATTTTCAAGGCACAAGGTTGGACCACCTCGCCGTTCAATCTATATCCGGCCAAGGGACGCAACATGTGGCGCGATCTCGAGCGCTCGTGTGCGGACCTGCGGCTGCCCTTCCGCCGTCCCGATCACTTTCCGCAGAACAGTCTATTGGCGGCGCGCGTGGCGCTCGTCGCTCTGGATCAGGCATGGGGCGAAGAGTTTTGCCGTACGCTGTTCCGCGCGGAGTTCGCGCACGGACGCCGCATCGACGATGCCGCGGTTCTCGCCGACGTGCTGGCGGCGCTTAACGTCGGCTCCGAGCCGGTGCTCGCAGCAGCCCAGTCGGATGCCATCAAGGCGCGGCTGCGTGCGCAAACCGAAGAGGCGCAGCGGCTCGGCGTCTTCGGCGCGCCAAGCTTCACCACCGCCGACGGCGAATTGTTCTGGGGCAACGATCGGCTCGAGTCCGCGCTGCGTTGGGCAGCGGCCGAGCGGAGCTAAGGATCGAGCCGCATCGGTAACCCGGCACGAGCCATGTACCGCTTCGCCTCGGAGATGCTGTACTCGCCGAAGTGAAAGATCGAGGCGGCAAGGACCGCGGTGGCGTGGCCATCGCGGATCCCCTCCACAAGGTGCTCCAACGTGCCCACTCCTCCCGAAGCGATGACCGGCACCGGTACCGCATCAGCGATGGCGCGGGTGAGCGCGATGTCGAAGCCCTGCTTGGTGCCGTCGCGATCCATGGAGGTCAGTAGGATTTCACCCGCGCCGAGCGCTGCGACCTCGCGCGCGTAGTCGATGGCATCCAGGCCCGTGGGATTGCGGCCGCCATGAGTGAAGATTTCCCAGCGCTCGTCTTCTCCCGGTTTCGACACGCGCTTGGCGTCGATCGCCACGACAATGCACTGGTCGCCGAATTTTTCCGCTGCCTCCTTTACGAATGCGCGGCGGACGACGGCTGCGGTGTTGATTGACACCTTGTCAGCGCCAGACGCGAGCAGGGTGCGGATATCCTCGACCGTGCGCACGCCGCCACCCACGGTGAGCGGCATGAAGCAGGCCTCGGCCGTGCGCCGCACCACGTCCAAGATGATCCCGCGATTCTCGTGGCTCGCCGTAATATCGAGGAACGTGAGCTCGTCGGCGCCAGCCGCGTCATAGGCGATCGCCGCCGCGACCGGATCGCCGGCGTCGCGCAAGTCGAGAAATTTGACGCCCTTGACGACGCGGCCGTCCTTCACGTCGAGACAGGGAATGACGCGAACCTTGAACATGCGCTCACGCGCTCGCTCGCGCCGACCGCATGAGCCGCAGCGCTTCGGCTGGATCGAGCCGCCCGTCATAGAGCGCGCGGCCGGCAATGGCGCCGGCCAGCTTTCTGGCGCGCGGCTGCAATAGCGCCGCAACGTCCGCAATCGAGGCCAGCCCGCCCGAGACAATGACCGGGATCTTAACCGCCTCGGCGAGTGCAATGGCCGCGTCGAGATTGAGGCCGGTAAGCATGCCGTCGCGGGCGACGTCGGTGTAGACCAATGCCGCGATCCCCGCGTCCTCGAACCGTCGCGCAACATCGAAGGCGCCGAGCTCCGACGTTTCCGCCCATCCCGCGACCGCCACCTTGCCGTCGCGCGCATCAAGCGCGACGGCAACGCGGCCCGGATAAAGCCTCGCTGCCTCGGTCACGAGCTTCGGCTCGCGCACCGCGGCGGTGCCGATGATGACGCGGCTGACGCCCCGATCGAGCCAGGCCTCGATCGACGCGATGGTGCGGATCCCGCCGCCGAGCTGCAGGGGCATATTGGCTGCTTCGATGATGCGCTCGACCGCGCCGACGTTGACCGGCTTGCCGGCAAACGCCGCGTCGAGATCGACGACGTGCAGATATTCGAAGCCGAGCGCCGCGAACGCGCGTGCCTGTGCTGCCGGATCACGATGAAAGACCGTTGCACGGCCCATATCGCCTTGCTCGAGCCGCACGCAGGCGCCGTCTTTGATGTCGATCGCCGGATAGAGGATCACCACAGAACTCGCTTGCGATCGTTTACCGTCGCTGTCATGCCCGCACAGTCGGCCAAGCGGGGCAGAGCAGGTTGTGTTCCGCCCGCAAGCACCGAACCGGCCGCCGCATCAAGGCTTCCACTTCAAGAAATTTGCGATCAGCCGCAAGCCCAGCCGCTGGCTCTTTTCCGGATGGAACTGAGTGCCGACCATGGTGTCGCGGCCAACCACCGCCGTCACCGGCCCGCCGTAGTCCGCCTCGGCGATGAGATCGCCACGCGCGGCCGGCTTGAGATGAAACGAATGCACGAAGTAAGCGTGCTGACCCTTCGGCCCGACGGGGATGCCGTCGAGCAACGGATGCGGCCGGCGCGCGTCGAGGGTGTTCCAACCCATGTGCGGGATTTTCAGATCGGGATCCGAGGGCGTGATCCGTTCGACCTCGCCGGAGACCCAGCCCAGCCCCTGCGTCACTTCGTATTCGCGGCCGCGCTCCGCCATAAGCTGCATGCCGACGCAAATGCCGAGGAACGGCCGGCCGCGACCGCGCACGCTTTCGTTGAGCGCCTCCACCATGCCACCGACCGCATCAAGGCCGCGCCGGCAGTCGGCGAAAGCGCCCACGCCGGGCAGCACCACGCGATCGGCACGGGCGACCTCGTGGGGATCGCGCGTCACCACGATCGATTGCGCCAATCCTTCCTCGCGCGCGGCACGCTCGAATGCCTTCGCCGCCGAGTGCAGATTGCCGGAACCGTAATCGACGATGACGACGCTCACCGCGGGGCTCCGGGTTGTGGAAAGAGCCCGATCACGTCGGATGACATCCGCCGCGCCATCGGCACACCCGGCGCGCGGGAAGACGCACGCGGCCCGGCATTGGCCGACGAATTGTCCAGCAGCGGTTTGTTCACCCACGCATCGAAGAAGCGCCGCTCCGCCGTTTCGAGATCGTCGCCGATGACGATGCCCACATTCCTCCAGCCCCGACGCGCGAGCGCGAACCGGCGCAGCGTGGGTGCCTCGAAGCCGACTAACAACGAAACGAGCGCGGTGACGACGTTCGCGAGCGTTGTCGACGCGCCGATGGCGCGCAATCCGAGCGACAGCGCGACGACGACGATGACGTAGCCCAGGAATGCCAGCCACAGCCGATGCCGCAGCATCCACAGCGGTGCCAGCAGGAATGCCCAAATCGAGAAACCGTCGCGCACGAAGACGAAACGCTCGGGATCGGGCGTAGATTCGTGCGCCCTCAGCGTCGGCTCGTACACGGTGTAGATGGACATAGCCTTTGCCTTCTCAGCCGCCGAGCGAGCCTTTGGTCGAGGGGACCTCGTTCGCCGCTCGCGCATCGATCGCGACTGCCGCGCGCAAGGCGCGCGCCAAGCCTTTGAAGCAGGATTCGGCGATATGGTGATCGTTGGTCCCGTAAAGCGTGGCGACGTGCAGCGTCACCCCGCTGTTCATCGCGAATGCCTGGAACCACTCCTGCACCAACTCGGTATCGAAGCTGCCGACCTTGTCGCGCACAAACTCGGCCTTGAACACCAGGAACGGCCGGCCGGAAATGTCGACTGCGACACGGGTGAGCGCCTCGTCCATGGGCACATGGACGTCGGCGTAACGCGTGATGCCCTTCATGTCGCCGAGCGCCTGCTTCACGGCTTGCCCGATTGCGATGCCAACGTCCTCGGTGGTGTGATGATGATCGATGTGCAAATCGCCCTTGGCCCTCACGATCAGGTCGATGCGCGCGTGGCGCGCCAAGAGCTCGAGCATGTGGTCGAGAAAGCCGATACCGGTCGAGATCGACGCTCGACCTGCGCCGTCGAGGTCGATTTCGACCTCCACGTCGGTCTCCTTGGTGCTGCGTTTGACCGAGCCCTTGCGCATGAATGTCTCTTCTGCCGAGCCGCGCGCCTTTTATCAGGGGTTGGCCGTCTTCGCCACTCCAGCGGCGGGCGCATTTGCGCCCCCTTGCCAGAATGCTTAAATGACTCACGCGGGATCGCGCATGCAGCCCACCTCCATCGACCTCTGGCACGGCACCACCATCCTGACCGTCCGCAAGGGCGGTAACGTCGTGATCGGCGGCGACGGGCAGGTTTCGATCGGACAAACCATCGTCAAAGCCAATGCCAAGAAGGTTCGCCGCCTCGGCAAAGGCGACGTGATCGGCGGTTTTGCCGGCGCCACCGCCGACGCCTTCACCTTGTTCGAGCGGCTCGAAGCAAAGCTCGACCAATATCCGCGACAGCTCACTCGCGCCGCCGTCGAACTCGCCAAGGACTGGCGCACCGACCGCTACCTGCGGCGGTTGGAAGCGATGATGATCGTCGCCGACGCGCAGGCATCGCTGGTCATCACCGGCACCGGCGACGTGCTCGAGCCCGAGGCTGGCGTGATGGGCATCGGCTCCGGCGGCAACTACGCACTGGCCGCCGCGCGCGCGATGCTCGACGGACCGCTCGACGCGGAGGCGATCGTGCGCAAGGCGATGGACATCGCCGCCGACATCTGCGTCTACACCAACCGCAACATCACGATCGAAAAGCTGTGATGCGGCATTATCAGTTTCTCCCGATGTCGGCCGCCGACCTGCCGTTGGTGCGTGGTTGGCTGGCCGCGCCGCACGTCACCCAGTGGTGGGGCGATCCCGACGAGCAATTCGGGCTGGTGAGCGAGGACCTTGACCAGCCGGCAATGAACCAGTTCGTCGTAACGATCGATGGGCGGCCCTTCGCCTATCTTCAGTGTTACGACCAGACGGCGTGGCCGGATAACGGGCTCGGCATCCATCCATCAGGCACGCGCGGCATCGATCAATTCATCGGCGAACCGGACATGACCGGTCGCGGCCACGGCTCTTCCTTCATTCGCGCATTCATCGTCGCCCTGATCAGGGCCGGGACGCCGCGCGTCCTGACAGACCCCCATCCCGCCAATGCGCGCGCCATCCGCGCCTACGAGAAGGCGGGCTTCCGCAAGGACCGCATGGTGGATACGCCCGACGGCCGCGCCCTTCTAATGGTGTGCAACGCATGACCGACTTTTCTCCGCGCGAGATCGTCTCCGAGCTCGATCGCTTCATCATCGGCCAAGCCGACGCCAAGCGGGCGGTGGCGATTGCGTTGCGCAACCGCTGGCGCCGACTACAGCTTGACGAAAAGCTGCGCGAAGAGGTGATGCCCAAGAACATCTTGATGATCGGTCCGACCGGCGTCGGCAAGACGGAGATTTCCCGCCGCCTCGCCAGGCTCGCCGGGGCGCCGTTCATCAAGGTCGAAGCGACCAAGTTCACCGAGGTCGGTTATGTCGGGCGCGATGTCGAGCAGATCGTGCGCGATCTGGTGGAAGTGGCGATAACGCAGACGCGGGAGCGAAAACGCAGGGACGTGCGCGCTCGCGCTCAGCTCGCCGCCGAGGATCGCGTGGTGAATGCGCTGGTCGGCGAGCACGCCAGCGCCGCGACCAAGGATGCCTTCCGCAAACGGTTGCGCGCCGGCGAGCTCAACGACAAGGAAATCGAAATCGAGGTACAGGCGGCCTCGTCCGGCATGCCGTTATTCGAAATTCCCGGCATGCCGGGCGCGCAGATGGGCGCAATCTCAATTGGCGATATCTTCGGCAAGCTTGGAGGCGGCCGCACCAAGACCCGCCGGGTCACGGTCGCCGAATCCCATGACCTGTTGATCAACGAGGAATCCGATAAGCTGCTCGACAACGACCAGCTGGTGCTGGAATCGATCAAGGCCGTCGAGCAGAACGGCATCGTGTTCCTCGACGAGATCGACAAGATCACCGCCCGCGAGAACCGCGGCGGCGCCGACGTGTCGCGCGAGGGCGTCCAGCGCGACTTGCTGCCGCTGATCGAGGGAACGACCGTGTCCACCAAGCATGGCACGGTGAAGACGGATCATATCCTGTTCATCGCCTCCGGCGCGTTCCATCTATCGAAGCCGTCGGACCTGCTTCCCGAACTCCAAGGACGGCTGCCGATTCGGGTAGAGCTGCTGCCGCTCACCCGCGACGATTTCCGGCGCATTCTGACCGAGACCGAGGTATCGCTGATCAAGCAATATGTTGCGCTGCTGGGAACCGAGGGAGTGAAGCTCGAATTCACCCCGGACGCGATCGATGCCATCGCCGATGTGGCGGTCGCGGTCAATTCGAGCGTCGAGAATATCGGCGCACGGCGGCTGCAGACGGTGATGGAGCGCATTCTCGACGAGATTTCGTTCGCCGCGCCCGACCACCCTGGCGAGACGGTAGCGATCGATGCTGCCTACGTGGACAAGCACATCGGTGATCTCGCCAAGAACACGGATTTGAGCCGGTTCATCCTCTGACTGGTTGCGCGCCCGGGCGGAAATCAGCGCCGCCGCGCCCTCGCGCGATCAAAAATCGGTGGCAATGCCGTTGATCTCCCAGTCCCCGTAGCGCACAGGATCAGGCTTGCCGCTGCCGGCCGATTCCGGCGGCCGTGGCGCAGCCGTGCGGTCGCGCGCGGCGCGACGGGCCGCGGCTTCGGCGAGCGCGCGCTCCGCCGCCGGCGATACCTGCTTTTTCGGCGGCGCGGCGGCCGACGCGGGCTTCGGCTTCACCTCGACCATACCGTGAATGTGCTCCCGGGCGCTCCGGGATCAAGTCCCGCCATGCGGCATGACGGAGCAGGCCCTGGCAAGCCGGCGGCGCCGACCCAACATTTTATGCGACAATGTTGAGCCTGCCTGCGCCACAAAGGCCAAATGGGGAAGCGCCATGAACTACTTGCGTACCGCCATCCTGTTGGCGGGGCTGACCGCCCTGTTCATGGGCGTCGGTTATTTGATCGGCGGTGGGAGCGGCGCATTGATTGCGCTCCTCGTTGCCGCCGGCATGAACCTCGCCAGCTATTGGAACGCCGACAAGCTCGTGCTGGCAATGCACGAGGCCCATGAGGTCGACGAGACCACTGCGCCCGACCTCGTGCAACTCGTCGCGGAACTCGCGCGACGCGCCGGCCTGCCCATGCCGCGCGTCTACATGATGGACAACCCGCAGCCAAACGCGTTTGCGACCGGACGCAACCCAGAGCACGCGGCAGTCGCGGTGACGAGCGGGCTGTTGCAGATGCTCTCGCGTGAGGAAGTGGCCGGCGTGATCGCGCACGAGCTCGCCCATGTCAAAAATCACGACACGCTGACCATGACGATCACCGCGACCATCGCCGGCGCCATTTCCATGCTGGCACAGTTCGGGCTGTTCTTCGGCGGCCAGCGCGACAACAACAGCGGACTCGGCGTGGTCGGCACCATCATCATGGTGATCCTCGCTCCGATCGCGGCCATGATCGTGCAGATGGCGATCAGCCGGACGCGGGAATACGCGGCTGACGAACTCGGCGCCCGCACCAGCGGACGCCCGGACGCACTCGCCTCCGCGCTGGCGAAGATTTCCGCCGCTGCCGAGGCCGTGCCGAACCCCACCGCCGAGCGCACGCCGGCGACCGCGCATCTATTCATCGTGAACCCGCTGACCGGCCACGGCATGGACAATCTGTTCTCGACCCACCCTTCGACCGAGAACCGCATTGCTGCGCTTCGGCACTTGGCGGCGGAAATCGGTTCGCGCGGCGGCGCGGTGTCGAGCGCTCCCGCCTATCCTCGGCGTAGCGCCAGCCCGTGGGGCAATTCGGCTGGCCGCAGCGAACAGCAACGTGGCCCGTGGGGTTGAGATCCTCGGGCTCGCCGCATCCTGCCGTTTCGTGGCAATGACGGACATGGCCCGCAGCGACCTCGCCGTCGATGCTCCCGGTTTCGCCGCGCGGCGCATCGCTGCCGAGATCCTCGAGAGCGTGCTTCACCGCCGCCAGCCGCTCGACAATGAACTCGAACGTCGGGCGGCAATGCCCGATTTCGCCGCGCTTGCGTATCGCGACCGCGCCTTGGTGCGCAGTTTGGTCATGTCGGTGCTGCGCAAACTCGGCACATTGCGCCATCTTCTGCACCAATGGCTCAAGCTTCCCGCGGGCGCACCGCGCGTCGAAACGGCGTTGCTCCTCGGCACGGCGCAAATCCTTTGGCTCGACGTGGCAGATCACGCGGCAGTGGACCTCGCGGTCCGGCTGGTCCAGGCCGAGCACCATGCGGCGCGCTACGCCGGTCTCGTCAATGCCGTGCTGCGGCGCGTCACGCGCGAGGGCAGGCATTTCATCTCCACCCTCGACATGGCCGCGCTCGACACCCCGCAGTGGCTGCTCGCACGCTGGCAAAAAAGCTATGGAGCAGAGACCGCGCACGCGATCGCCGTCGCCAACGCGCAGGAGCCGGCGCTCGATCTGACGGTCAAGAGCGACCCCGAATATTGGGCAAACGCGCTCGGCGGGCGCGTGCTTGCGACCGGATCGGTGCGCGCGCTCGTGCATGGTCCGATATCGCAATTGCCGGGCTATGCCGAGGGAGCCTGGTGGGTACAGGACGCCGCCGCGGCGCTCCCGGCGAAGCTTTTGGGAAACGTGCAAGGGCTTGCGGTCGCGGATCTATGCGCCGCGCCCGGCGGCAAAACCGCCCAGCTCGCGCTTGCCGGCGCCCGCGTTATTGCCGTCGACCGCGCCCCGGGAAGGCTCGAACGGCTCCGATCAAACCTCACGCGCCTGCGGCTCAGCGCGGAAACGGTCGCCGCCGACGCGACGCAGTGGCAAGCCGGCCCGTTCGACGCCGTCCTCCTCGATGCGCCCTGCTCGTCGACGGGGACCATCCGGCGACATCCCGACATCCCCTGGCTCAAGCGCCCGGCCGACATTGCTGCGCTCGCGGCGCTGCAGCACCGGCTTGCCGCGCAGGCCGTCCAGCTGACGAAACCCGGCGGCATCCTGGTTTATTGCAGCTGCTCGCTCGAGCCGGAGGAAGGCATCGAAATCGTGCGCGATTTGCTCGATCGCACCGGCGGTCTCGTGCGTCGGCCGATCTCGGCGGATGAAATCTATGGCCGCAGCGAGTGGATCACTGCCGACGGCGACCTGCGGACGCTCCCCTGTCAGCTGCCGGACCCCGATTCGCGCATGGCCGGCCTGGACGGCTTCTACGCGGCCCGTCTGCAAAGGATTTGAACGCCTTATCCTTGGTTGGCCGCTGCCCCACCCTTGGCTATGTTGCCGGGCGCGGGCGATCGCCCGCGCGGGAGGGAAGCGAGCGCCTCGATGTCACGCGTTTCGGTCGCGGAAGGCACGAAATTGTCCGTGGTCCTGGCGCGTGGCCTCCTTGGCAGGCTCACCAGCCGCGTCGCGGCGCATCCAATCCTCAACTGGCCGTTTTCCTTCGGCAAGGCGGACCGGATCGTCATCGCGCCGCAGGACCTGCGAACCAGCGACGGCACCAGCGCCAGCGAAATCTACGCCGGCCGCTTCGCGTTTGCGGGCAAGGTCGTCACCTGCGATTCGCGCTCGCCGTTCGAGATTCCGGCGCCGTCCGAAGACTGGGCGGCGGCGCTCTTTGGCTTCGGCTGGCTGCGTCATCTGCGCGCCGCCGAATCCGGGATCACCCGCGCCAACGCACGCGCGCTGGTCGATGAATGGATCGCTCTCAACAGCTCCCATGACGCCATCGCATGGCGCGCAGACGTGGTCGCGCGGCGCGTGATGTCGTGGCTGAGCCAGGCGCCGCTGCTGCTCGATGATGCCGACGTCCATTTCTATCGACGATTCCTGCGCAGCCTGAGCCGACAAGTCCGCCAGCTCCGACACACCGCCTCGCAAGCACGCGACGGCGTGCCGCGACTGCAAGCCGCGATGGCATTGAGCTATGCGGCGCTGTGCATGGCGCGCCAGCAGCGCCACATCCGCGCCGCCACCAAACGCCTCTCGGAGGAGTTGGCGCGGCAGATCCTGCCTGACGGCGGCCACATCAGCCGCAACCCCGGCGCATTGATCGAATTGCTGGTCGATCTTTTGCCGCTGCGCAGCGCGTTCACCGCCCGCAACCTCGTGCCGCCGACCGCGCTGCTCAACGCCATCGATCGAATGATGCCGATGCTGCGCTTCTTCCGGCACGGCGACGGCAACTTCGCGCTGTTCAACGGCATGGGGCCGACTCCGACCGACCTGATCACCACCATTCTCGCCTACGACGACGCCCGCGGCGCACCGCTCGCCAACGCACCCCACGCCGGCTACCAGCGTCTGGAGGGCGGCGGCACGCTCGTTCTGATGGACGCCGGTCGCCCGCCGCCGATGGCGGTGAGCCAGGAAGCCCATGCCGGCTGCCTCTCGTTCGAGCTGTCGGCCAAGCAGAACCGGATCGTGGTCAATTGCGGATTGCCGGTGGCGAGTCGCGAAGGCTGGCGGCAGGTCGCGCGCACGACGGCCGCCCACTCCACCGTCACGTTCAACGATACTTCCTCGTGCCGCTTCATCGAGGCTGGTCCCGTTAGGCGCATGCTCAACGGCACGCCCATGATCGCCGGCCCGCGCAACGTCGCCGTCGCACGCGAGGAGCTAGAGGGCGGCACCTTGTTGCGCGCGTCCCATGATGGCTACGCCGACATCTTCAATGTCGTGCACGAGCGCGTCCTCATGCTCTCGGTCGATGGACGCAGGCTCGACGGCGAGGATTCGTTCACGCCGGCACGCGGCGAATTGGTGCCGGCGGAGCGCGATCAATTCGCGGTGCGTTTCCACCTGCATCCGTCGGTCAAAGCGAACCGGCTGTCCGACGGGCACGGCGCCATGCTGGCGATGCCGAACCGGGAGGTATGGACGTTCACCGCCTATGGCGATCGCGTCGACGTCGAGGAAAGCGTCTATCTCGCCGGCCCGGATGGACCGCGCCGCACCGTCCAGCTCGTCATTTATGGCCGCGCGCGCAACGTGCCGCGGGTGCGTTGGACGTTCGCACCGCATGCGACACAAGCCGCCGGTATCTCCGGCGCTGGCAGCGCCCGCCGCGGCCGCGCCGACGAACCCCAGTTGCCGTTGTAACGGCCTTGGGCTCAGCTTTGAATGTGGCTTTCGCTGTGATACCGGCTGGTGCCCCGAACCCGAAGTTCGCACATGTCGTTCTGCAAGGGCAGCTGCGAACTTCGGGTTCAAAAGGGGCACTAGAAGCATAGGGTTGCTAGTGTCCCTTTGATTCCGAAGTTCGCATCAGAGGGTGCCGCAAAGGTTTGCGAACTTCGGAATCAGGACACTAGCCGATCATGACCGATCGCCTCCGCCGCGCCTGCCGCGCTCTGATTTCCGTTTCCGACAAATCGGGCCTTGTCGAGTTCGCCCGCGCGCTGGCCGACGAGGGCATCGAGCTGATCTCGACCGGCGGCACCCACAAGGCGCTGGCGGACGCCGGGCTCCCCGTGCTCGAAGTCTCCGAGCTGACCGGCTTTCCCGAAATGATGGACGGCCGGGTAAAGACGCTGCATCCCAAGGTGCACGGCGGCCTGCTTGCCGTGCGCGACAATGAGGATCACGCCGCCGCGATGCGTTCGCACGGCATCCGGCCGATCGATCTCCTCGTCGTCAACCTCTACCCGTTCGAAGCAACCGTCGCCCACGGCGCCGCCTTCGAGACCTGCATCGAGAACATCGACATCGGCGGTCCGGCCATGATCCGCGCCGCGGCCAAGAACCACGCCGACGTCGCGGTCGTCGTCGATCCGAGCGACTACCCGGCCGTGCTGACGGAGCTGCGCCAACACGGCGGCGCGACGACGCTCGCGCTGCGGCGCAAGCTCGCTGCCAAGGCTTATGCCCGCACCGCTGTTTATGACGCGGCGATCGCCAATTGGTTCGCCGAGCAGCTTCGCGACCCGGCGCCGGCGTTCCGCGCGGTCGGCGGGCATCTTCTCGAACCGCTGCGCTACGGCGAAAATCCGCATCAATCGGCGGCGTTCTATCGTACAAGCGAGCCGCGGTCCGGCGTCGCTACCGCGCGACAAGTGCAGGGCAAAAAGCTCTCCTACAACAACATTAACGACACCGATGCCGCCTACGAATGCGTCGCCGAGTTCGATCCGCGACGCACGGCGGCCTGCGTCATCGTCAAACACGCCAATCCCTGCGGCGTTGCCGAGGGCACAAGCCTCCTCGATGCCTATCGCAAGGCGCTGGCTTGCGATCCGGTGTCGGCGTTCGGCGGCATCGTGGCGGTCAACCGAAAGCTTGACGCCGAAGCCGCCCACGCGATCACCGACATCTTCACCGAGGTGATCATTGCGCCGGAAGCGAGCGAGGAGGCCGTCGCCATTGTCGGCGCGAAGAAGAATCTTCGCTTGCTAGTCGCCGGCGACCTGCCCGACCCGCGCTCCGGCGGCATGATCGTGAAATCGGTCGCTGGCGGATTGCTCGTGCAGTCGCGCGACAACGCCGTGGTCGACGATATGGCGCTCAAGGTGGTGACCAAACGCGCTCCCACCAACGCCGAGCTCACCGATCTCGCCTTTGCTTTTCGCGTCGCTAAGCACGTGAAATCGAACACCATCGTTTATGCCAGGGATCGTGCCACGGTCGGCATCGGCGCCGGGCAGATGAGCCGTATCGATTCCGCCCGCATCGCCGCGCGCAAGAGCGAGGATGCGGCCCGCGCCGCAGAGCTGCCGGCGCCGCTGACGAAAGGCTCGGTCGTCGCGTCGGACGCCTTCTTCCCGTTCGCCGACGGACTCCTGGTCGCGATCGAGGCGGGCGCCACCGCGGTGATCCAGCCCGGCGGCTCCGTACGTGACGACGAGGTGATCAAGGCCGCCGACGACCACGGCATCGCCATGGTCTTCACTGGCGTGCGCCATTTCCGGCACTGAGCTCGCGCGCCGCTTCGGCCCTGGCCAGATCCCCCAGCAAGCTCGCTGCCACCGACAGCTTGGACAAGGTCAGGCCCGAATTGGCGATCTCGTTGATCGCCATTGAGATGCGCTCGACCTCGGCCTTGCGGGGCGCGACCCAGGCCTCCACCGCGGCACGTCCGGCCCCGGCATTCGCCATCATCGCGGCGGTGAGCCGCCGCTCGGCCTCGCCGATCGAATCGAGCGCGCGGTCCAGCGCGAGGCGATCGAAGTAATCGGCAATGACGATGCCGCGCGCGGCACCGACGATCCGGTCGAGGCGAAAGAACGCGGCGGCGGCGAAATAGGTTGCCGCAACCTCGGCAATCCCCCGCCCGGTGCGGTCGGCCACCATGACGATATCGGGCGCGCCCACCAGCGCCGGCAGGGCGGCGATGCGGCGCGCCAACGCCTCCGGCACGCCCTGCCTGCACAACTCGGCCTCGCGGGCGGCGCGTGCGGCGGCGGGTGCTTGCGGCAGCGCGGCTTCGAGCGCAGCCTCGACCGCGGCGATGCCCTCGCGATAGTGCGCAACGATTGCGGCGAGCCCCTGCGCGAGCTCCGCGTTGCGCAGGAACCAGACCACGCGGTCGAGCAGCAGGTCCTCGACGGCATGATAGAGCTCGAGCTGCAGCTGGCCGGGTATCTTGGCATCGAGCGCATCGATCTCGGAGTTGAGCGCGGTCATGCCGTAGCTGTCGCGCACGGCGGCGAACGCGGCGGCGATCTGCGCCGCCGCCGCGCCGGTCTGATCTGCGATGCGCACGACGAACGAGGGACCGCCGCGATTGATCATGGAATTGGCGAGCTGCGTGGCGATAATCTCGCGCCGCAGCCGATGTTGCGCGATGGCATCGGGGAATTTGTCGGCGATGGCGGCAGGAAAGTAGCGCCCGAGCTCGCGGCCGAGATAGGGATCGTCCGGCACGCTCGATTGGACGAGCTCATGGTTGAGCGAAAGCTTGGCGTAGGCGAGCAGCACCGAAAGCTCGGGCCGCGTCAGCGCCTGCGAGCGCCGGCGGCGCTCGGCGATCTCGACGTCGTCGGGCAGGAACTCGACGGCGCGGTCGAGCTCCCCCGCGCGCTCCAATGTCTGCATCAGCCGCTGCTCGAAACCAAGGTCCTCGAGGCCGCGCCGTTCCGCGAGCGAGATGGCGAGCGGCTGCAGGTAATTGTTGCGCAGCACGAGCGCCGCGACGTCCTCGGTCATTGCCGCTAGAAGAGTATTGCGCGCCTCGCGCGAGAGCCGCCCATCGCGCATGGGCGGCGCGAGCGCGATCTTGATGTTGACCTCGACGTCGGAGGTGTTCACGCCGGCCGAATTGTCGATGGCGTCGGTGTTGAGCCTGATGCCGCGCAGCGAGGCCTCGATCCGGCCGCGCTGCGTCATGCCGAGGTTGGCGCCCTCGCCGATCACTTTGGCGCGGAGCTCGGCGCCGGTGACGCGCAGCGCATCATTGCCGCGATCGCCGACCGCATCGTCAGCTTCGAAAGCGGCGCGCACGTAGGTGCCGATGCCGCCGAAGAAGAGGAGATCGACCGGCGCTTTGAGGATGGCCCGGATCACCTCGTGCGGCGTCGCTTTGGGCGTCGCCAGGCCGAGCGCGGAGCGCGCCTCGGGCGAGAGCGCGATCTCCTTCGTCGCGCGCGAGAATACGCCGCCGCCGACGGAAATAAGCTTGCGATCGTAATCCTGCCAGCTCGAGCGCGGCAGATCGAACAAGCGGCGGCGCTCAGCGAAGCTCGTCTGCGGATCCGGAGCGGGGTCGATGAAAATATCGCGGTGGTCGAACGCGGCGACGAGCCTGATCGTGCGCGCCTGCAGCATGGCGTTGCCGAATACGTCGCCCGACATGTCGCCGACGCCGACCGTGGTGAACGGCGTCTTGGCGATGTCGACGTCCATCTCGCGGAAGTGGCGCTTGACCGATTCCCAGGCACCGCGGGCAGTGATGCCCATTTTTTTGTGGTCGTAGCCGGCCGAGCCGCCGGAAGCGAACGCATCATCGAGCCAGAAGCGGTGCTCCTGGGAAATCGCATTGGCGAGGTCGGAGAAGCTGGCGGTGCCCTTGTCGGCGGCGACCACGAGATAGGGGTCGTCGTCGTCGTGACGCACGACATTGTCGGGCGCAACGACCTTCCCGTCGCGCAAATTGTCGGTGATGTCGAGCAAGGTCGAAATGAAGAGCTTGTAGGCGGCCATGCCCTCGGCCTGCACCACCTCGCGCGAGGCTGTCTTCAACAGCTTCGGCACGAAGCCGCCTTTGGCGCCGACCGGCACGATCACCGCGTTCTTGACCTGCTGCGCCTTGGCAAGGCCGAGGATTTCCGTACGGAAATCCTGCGGCCGGTCCGACCAGCGGATGCCGCCGCGCGCCACCTTGCCGAAGCGCAGATGCAGGGCTTCGACGCGCGGCGAATAGATGAACACCTCGTAGCGCGGCCGCGGCAGCGGCAAGGCGTCGAGGGCGCGACTTGCGAATTTGACCGCGATGAGCTGTTTCGGCTGCCCGCCGGCGTCGATCTGATAGAAGTTGGTGCGAATCGCCGCGGTGATCGCATTGACGAAACGGCGCAGGATGCGGTCCTCGTCCAAGCTTTCGACCGCGGTGAGCGCGGACTCAATCCGGTTGGCGATTTCACCCTCGCGCGCCTTGCGCTCCTCGACCGAGAGGTCGAGGCGCGGATCGAAGCGGGCGGCGAACAGGTGCACGAGATCGGCGGTGATCGGCGCGTGCTTGCCCAGCGTCGCCCACATATAGCCTTGGGAATAGGGCACCTGAACTTGCCGCAGAAAGCGCGAGATGGTGCGGATGAGCGCCACCTCGCGCCACATCAGCCCCGCCGCCAGCACCAGCGCGTTGTAGCCGTCGTTCTCGGCGCCCCCGCGCATCACCACCAGGAAGGCCGCCTCGAGACGGCGCTTGTTGGCGTGGAGATCGACCGCGCGGCCGTCGGCGCGCTCGAGCATCATGTCGTGAAACCAGACGTCGGCCTCGCGGGCGTCGGCTTGCGTCTCGCCTTGCGCGTCCTGCTGCGTGCCCTGCGTGACTTGGCGAGCGATCTGATAGGTGCGCTCGTCAACGACCTTGAATCCCATGTTCTCGAGCACGGGGACGCGCTCCGAGAGCGGGATCGGCCGGTTGAAGCTCCAAACCTTCAGGCCGATGCAGCTCTTTGCATCGGAGGCATGTCGATGAAAGTCGACGGCGAGCGGGCGGCTCGGCGAGAGCCCTTCCATGACGCGGATATCGCCGACCGCGGTGACGGGGGAATAGTTCTCGCGGTAGCCCTGCGAGAAGGCCTCGCGGTAGCGCTTGAACAGCGCACGCCCCCGCAGCACATCGTAGTTGCGCGCCAGCTCCTCGCCGAGCTCGTCGACCCAGGTGCGCACGATCGCCTCGACCGCGCGCTCGAGGCTGGCGCGATCCGGATTCGCCGCCTCGCCCGGCGAAAGCGCAATGATGAAATGCACCCGAACCAGCTGCCCCTCGGGGAAGAACGGATGAAACGCGCTCACGCGGCCCTTGTAGGCGTCGGCGAGGTAGTCGCCGATCGCCTTGCGCACGCCACTGCCGTAGCGTTCGCGCGGCACATAGACGAGAATCGAGACGAAGCGATCGAAGCGGTCGCGCCGCGGCAGCACCCGCACCCGCGGCCGCTCGTCGAGCTGCAGCACCGCCAGCGCGAATTGGTAGAGCGTATCTTCGTCGAGTTGAAACAGCTCATCGCGCGGATAATTTTCGAGCACGTTGACCAGCGCCTTGCCGGAGTGCCCATCGGGATCGAAGCCGGCACGCCGCATGACCGCGTCGACCTTGCGCCGCAAATAGGGGATGGAACGCATCGAGCGCGTATACGCGGTCGAGGTGAACAGCCCGACGATGCGGAACTCGCCGACGAGCTTGCCGCGCCGGTCGAAGCGCTTCACTCCGACATAATCCATGTAGACGCGCCGGTGCACGCGCGAGCGCACTGCCGACTTGGTGACGATGAGCAGCGTGGGTTGTTGGAGCACCGCGCGCATCTGCGGTGTGATGACAAGGGGCTCGTTCCAGCGCCGCAGCACCCGCAAATCGCGCGAGCGCAATATGCCCAGTCCGGTCTCGAACACCGGCTCGAGAGCCTCCTCGGCGTCCGTGAAGCGGTAGTCGCGGACGCCGAGGAAGGTGAAGTTGTCGTTGGCGAGCCATTCGAGGAAGGCGACTGCCTCCTCGATCTCGGCCGCGGGCAATGGCGGCGGGTCGGCCTTGAGCCCGGCGATCACGTCCGCTACACGCGCCATCATCGCCCGCCAGTCGTGAACGCAGACGCGCACGTCGGCGAGCACCCGCTCGATGGCCTCGACGATCTCGGCGCGGCGCGCTTCTTCCTCGATGCGCTCGATATGCACGTAGATGACGCTTTCGCGCAGCGCGCCGGCAGCCGGCTTGATGCCCTTGAAGGCGGTCAGCCGGCCGGCATCGTCGCGCACTACGGTGAGCACGGGATGGACGACAAAACGCACATCGAGGCCGCGTTCGGCGAGCTCGGCCAGCACCGAATCCACCAGGAACGGCATGTCGTCGTTGACGATTTCCAGCACCGAGTCCGCACGCAGGCGCTCGTGACCGGCCAAGTCGGGCGCGTTGAGCCGGATCTTCGGCACGCCGGGCTTGCGCACCGCGAGCAGCGACCAGGCGTCCGCGGCGAGCTCGGCAAGCTGGCGCGGGTCGTACCGCAGGAGGTCTTCGGGGACGGCATAGGCGAACAGCGCGGCGACGAAATCCTCCGGCACCTCGCGATTGTCGCTGCGCAGGATTTTGCCGGCCGCGGCGATCAGCGCCGCTTCCGCGCGTTCCTCATCGCTCCCGGGAAGATCGGCGGCTGCCATGGCGTTGTCCCTCGGCGCGCGCGCCTGGCGGATAATCCCTGCGCCCCATGTTCCACATCGGCCAAGGTTG
>Ga0307277_10000126_pt1 | contig 23945 bp, 19 predicted proteins | sample ER_DNA_116_FD_194473 | JGI IMG/M metagenome (GOLD analysis project Ga0307277, IMG submission 194473) | Bulk soil microbial communities from the East River watershed near Crested Butte, Colorado, United States - ER_DNA_116 | ecosystem: Environmental > Terrestrial > Soil > Floodplain | place...
TGCCGCCGAGGGCGGTGAGGGCGTTGGCCAGCTCGTTGCCGGAGGGCAGGCGGCTGCCCGGGCCCACCCCGTCGGGCAGCGGGACCGAGGCCACGTACGGCAGGTCGGGGGGGCGGCTGGCGGCGGTGTCGAGCACGGTGCCGTCGGCGGCGACCAGCCAGTACACGCTGCCCGCGAAGACGCCGGCGGACGAGACGCTGGCCACCGGCTGGCGCTCGGTGACGGTGATGCGCAGGCTGGAGGGATAGTCGCGGGTCACCCGGACGGCCGCGACCCGGGGCAGGGCGGCCACCCGGGCGCGGATGGCGACCAGGTCCAGGCCCAGGTAGGGCTCGCCGATGCGGACCTTGCTGGCCTGGAGGACCTCGGCATCGGCGACGACCTCGGTGCCCTCGACCCGGACGGCGGTGAGGCCGAACAGCGGCGTCCTGATCAGGTAGGCCACGCCCACGGCGAGGGCGATGGCGGCCAGGGTCCAGCCGAGCCAGCGCCGCCGGCGCCGCACCCGGGTGGCCAGGATGACCTTGCGCCGCTCGGCCATGCGCCGCTCGGCGGCGGCCCGCCGCCCGGGGGCCGCTCCCCCGGGGCCGCGCCCGCCCGGGCTGGTCCGCTGGGTCATGGGGGCACCGCCTCGCCCTCCGGTCCCGGGTGGCCGGGACCGGTCCCGGCCTCATCCGCCGGGCCGAAGTCGCCGACCAGCTGGACCTCGGTGCGCAGGCTGACGCCGAGCTCATCGCGGGCCCGGCGCATCGCCCGGCGGATGAGGACGAGCACGTCGGCGGCGGTGGCGCCGTCGGCGGCGACGATGAAGTTGGCGTGGACCTCGCTGATCCTGGCCCCGCCGTGGCGTTCGCCCTTCATGGCGAGCAGCTCGACCACCCGGCCGGCGGCCATCTCGGGCGGGTTGGCGAACACGCTGCCGCAGTTGGGCTGGTTCACCGGCTGGTTGTCGCGCCGCCAGCGGCGGGCCTCGTCGATCTCGGCGCGGACGGTGGCCTCGGGCGCCGGGGTGAGGGCGAACCGGGCCGCGGTCACCACCGCCCCGGCCGGGAGGGCCGAGCGCCGGTAGCCGAAGCCGAGCTCGTCCGGCTTCATGCGCACCGCCCGGCCGCGCTGCGCGCCGGTCAGGTGGAACACGTCGGCCCAGACGAGGCGGTCGGCCAGCTCGCTGCCGTGGGCGCCGGCGTTCATGCGCACTCCCCCGCCGACACTGCCTGGGATGGCCACCGCGAAGGCGATCCCGCCCAGGGAGGCCCTGGCCGAGCGGGCGGCCACGCTGGGCAGGGGCGTGGCCGCCCCGGCCTCCAGCTCGGTGCCGTCGATCTCGACCCGGCGGAAGCCCTGGCCCAGCTGCAGCGCGATCCCCGGCCAGCCGCCGTCGGCCACCAGCATGTTCGACCCGCGCCCGACGACCAGCAGCGGCACCCGGGCCACGCCGAGCACCTCGGCCAGGGCGGCCAGGTCGTCCAGGCTCTCGGCCCGCAGGAGCACCGCCGCTGGCCCCCCCAGCCGGAAGGTGGTCAGCGGGGCCAGCGACAGGTCCCGATGCACCCGCCCCGGGCAGCGCTCGGCCAGCTCACCCGCGGCCGCCTCCAGCACGTCGGCGTCCACCGGCCCGACCGGGCCCGTCACCGGCGGCCACCCACCGGTCATGGGTCCCGGCCCTCCACCGGGAGCTCCGACCCGGCGGAAGCGTTCCCTGGGCTGTCCACGGCCCCGGTCCCGCCGTCCGGACCCAGCAGGGGGGCGAGCTCGTCGGCCAAGGTGGTGATGTCGCCGGCGCCGAGGGTGAGGACCAGGTCGCCCGGCTGGGCCAGGGCGGCGACCCGGGCGGCCAGCGCGGCCCGGTCGGGCTCGTAGACGCAGTCCAGGTCGGGGCGGGCGCGCCGGGCCGCCCCGGCGACCAGGGCGCCGTCCACCCCCGGCTCGGGGTCCTCCCTGGCCCCGTACACGTCGGTCACCACCACCAGGTCGGCGGCGGCCAGGGCCCGCCCGAACTCGTCCGCGAACAGCCGGGTGCGCGAGTACAGGTGGGGCTGGAACACGGCCACCACCCGCTTCCATGGGCCGAGCCGGGCCGCGGCGAGGGTGGCCGCCACCTTGGGCGGGTTGTGGGCGTAGTCGTCCACGACCGTGACCCCGCCGACCTCGGCCCGCAGGTGGAAGCGCCGGGCCGCGCCGGTGAACCCGGCCAGGGCCGACCGGGCGGCCTCGAACGGCGCCCCGGCGGCCAGCGCCGCCGCGATCGCTCCGAGGGCGTTGACCACGTTGTGCCGGCCCGGGACGGCCAGGCCGACCTCGCCGAGGCGCTCGCCACCGGCCGTGACCAGGAACCGCGCGTCCCAGGGGCCCAGGGCGAGCCCGCTTCCCCGCACCTCGGCGGCGTCGGTCAGCCCGTAGGTCACGACCCGGCAGGGCGCGGCCCCAGCCAGGTCCAGCGCGCCCGGGTCGTCGGCGCACAGGACGGCCGTGCCGCCCGTCGGCAGGCGACCCACGAAGGCCCGGAAGGCGGCCTGGACCGAGGCGAGGTCGCCCCAGTGGTCGAGGTGGTCGGCCTCGACGTTGGTGACCACGGCCACGGTGGGGGCCAGCTCCAGGAACGAGCCGTCGGACTCGTCGGCCTCGGCCACGAAGTGGAGGCCCCGCCCGGCGGCGGCGTTGATCCCGCTGGCCTTGAAGTCGCCGCCGACGGCGAACGACGGGTCGAGCCCGGCCGCCTCCAAGATGGCCACGACCATCCCGGTGGTGGTGGTCTTGCCGTGGGTGCCGGCGACGGCGATCCCGAGCTTGCCGGCCATGAGCAGGGCCAGCAGCTGGGCTCGGCCGAGGACGGGGATGTCCAGGGTCCTGGCCGCGACCAGCTCCGGGTTGCTGGGCCGGATCGCGGTCGAGGCGACCACCAGGTCGGGCCGGCCCAGCCGGGCCCCGTCGTGGCCGGCCCACACCTCGGCCCCGAGCGCCCGCAACGCCTCCAGGGTGGCCGACTCACTGCGGTCGGACCCGGTGACCCGGTGTCCCCCGGCCAGCAGCAGCCGGGCCAGCCCGCTCATTCCGGCCCCACCCACCCCGACCAGGTGCACCCTGACCGGGCCCGGCCCGTTCACGGCCCGGCGTCCTGGCCGTTGCGGCGGGCCTCCCCGGCGTCCGGGCTCTGGTCGCCCGCCGCCGCTCCGGACCCGGGACCCTGAACCCCCGCCGGTCCGGACCCGGGGGCCTGGGTTGCGGTGCGGGACTTGCGGTCGACCGGGGGGTAGGCCTCCATGCGTTTGGTGCGGCGGTCGACCCGGCGCTGGACGGTGGGGCCGCCGGGTGGAGGGGCGGCGGTCTCGAACCAGCCGGAGGCCTCGCGGTCGACGGGGGGGGCGGCCGCGGCCACCTCGGTCAGGAACTGCTCCCGGGTGGCGCGGCCGGAGGCCTCCACGACCAGGGCGGCCAGCTCCACGGCGGCGGCCGGGTGGGCCTGGGTGCGCATGCCTGCGGCCATGGCGGCCAGGCGGCGGGGGTCGGCCAGGAGGGGGGCGGCGGCGGCGACCAGCGCCGGGCCGTCGAGGGCCTCGTCGGCGACCACCACGGCCCCGCCGGCGGCGGCGACCGCCCGGGCGTTGGCCGCCTGGTGGTCGGCGGTGGCGTGGGGCAGCGGGACCATCACCGCCGGCATGCCGGCGGCCGTCAGCTCGGCCATGGTGATGGCCCCGGCCCTGGTCACGGCCAGGTCGGCGGCGGCATAGGCCAGGTCCATGCGGTCGACGAAGGGCACGATCCTGACCAGCAGCCCCCGGCCGTCGGGGTCGGCGTCGGCCCAGGCGGCCCGGACGTCGGCCTCGTCCCGGCGTCCGCAGGCGTGCAGGACCTGCACGGCGGCCGGGTCGGGCCAGTGGGCGGTGGCCGCGACCACCGCCTGGTTGATGCGCCGCGACCCCTGGCTGCCGCCGAACACGAACAGGGTGCGGCGGTCGGGGTCGAGGCCGAAGGCGGCCACCGCCTCGTCGTGGAGCGCGGCCCGGTCCAGGTGGGCCAGCTCGGGCCGGACCGGGTTGCCGACCACCACGGTGCGCTCGGGCGGGAAGGCCGCCGCGGCGGCGTCGACCCCGACGGCGATCCGCCTGGCCACCCTGGCGGCCAGGCGGTTGGCGATCCCGGGGACGGCGTTCTGCTCGTGCAGCACCACCGGCACGCCCTCCAGGCGGGCGGCCACGGCCACCGGGAGGGTGATGTAGCCGCCCATGCCGCAGACGACGTCGAAGCGGTGCCCGCGCAGCAGCCGGCGGGCGGCGACGGTGCCGTTCACGGCCGCGAACGGGGCGAGCAGGGTCTCCTTGGCCAGCCGGCGCGACAGGGGCAGGACCGGCAGCAGGTCGAGGGCGAAGCCGGCCTCGGGCACCGCCCGGGTCTCGATGCCCCTGCTCGTTCCGGCGAAGCGGACGGTCGCCTCCGGGTCGTGCTGGACGATGGTGCGGGCCAGAGCCAGGCCGGGGAACACGTGGCCGCCGGTGCCGCCGGCCGCGACCAGCAGCGACAGGCCGGGCCGGTCGCCGGGGGCGGGCAGCCCGCCCGGTCCCGGGGCCGGGGTGGGGCCGGGGCCCGGAGTCCCCCCCTGGGCGGCGGTGGGGGCGTCTGGCCGTGGGTCGGGGGTGGTCATCGGGGTTCCTTCCTGGGGGTCCGCGTCGACGGGACGCCCTGGGCCCTGCGGGTCTGCTCGGCGTCGGCCTTGGCCTTCTGGGCCGGGGTCTGGCGGTGGCCGCCGCCGCGGGTGGTGGTCCGCACCGAGGCCGGGCGTCCCCTGGCCGGCCGGGAGGGGGCGCGGCCGGCGGTGCGGCGGCCCCGGCGCTCGGCCGCGGTCCTGGTCGTGGTCGCGATCACCGAGCGCCGCACCGACCACACCTCGTGCCTGGCCACGTTCAGCAGCATGCCGGTGGCGGCCAGCAGCACCAGCATGCTGGAGCCGCCGAAGGAGACCAGCGGCAGCGGCACCCCGGTGATCGGCAGCACGCCGACCACGGCGCCGATGTTGACCAGCGCCTGGACCACGATCCAGACGGTGATCCCGCCGGCCAGGTAGCGGCCGAACGGGTCGGGGGCGCGCTGGGCGACCCGGACCCCGGCGTAGGCGAAGGCGACGAACAGCAGCAGGATCGAGAGGGTGCCGAGCAGGCCGAGCTCCTCGCCGATGATGGCGAAGATGAAGTCGGTGTGGGCGTTGGGCACATAGGACCACTTCTGCCGGCCCGCCCCCAGCCCGACCCCGAGCAGCCCGCCCGAGCCGAGGGCCAGGCGCCCCTGGATGAACTGGTAGCCGCCGTTCTGGGGGTCGGCGGCCGGGTCCATGAAGGAGAAGAACCGGGTCCGCCGGTAGGGGGCGCTCATGATCAGGCCCATGCCGCCGGCCAGGCCGAGGGCGCCGACCCCGCCCAGCAGCAGCAGCGGGGCCCCGGCCACGAACAGCATGCCGAAGGCGATGGCGCACAGCAGCAGGGTGGTGCCCAGGTCGGGCTCCAGCATCACCAGGGCGGCCAGCAGCATGGTCAGGGGCAGGACCGGCACCAGCAGATGGCGGACGTCGCCGAGCAGCCGGGCCTTGCGGGTGAGCACGTTGGCCGAGAACAGCACCAGGGCCAGCTTGGCGAACTCGGCCGGCTGGACGGTGAGGACGCCGCCGATCGAGATCCAGCGGGTCGAGCCGTAGGCCGACACCGCGGCCGGGTGGGCGAGCACGTACACCAGGCCGGCGGTGGCGGCGACGAGCAGCGGCGTGCCCAGCCGGCGCCACAGGCGGTAGTCGATGCGGCTGGCCCCCAGCATCACCACCACCCCGCCGACCACCCACAGCAGCTGGCGCTTGAAGTAGGCATAGGAGTCGCCCTGCTTGGCCAGGGCGGCCACCGAGGAGGCCGACAGCACCATGACCAGGCCGATGATCAGCAGCGCGCAGACGACGGCGAGCAGCAGCCAGTAGGTGGACCCGGCCCCCAGCAACGGCCTGGCCGCCCCTCGGCCGTCACGGCCCGCCACGGTGGTCACCACCTCGATCCGCCGGTGGCCGAGCCTTGAGGCCCCCGGACCCCCCGGAGCTGTGGCGGGCGGCCAGGCGCTCGACGGCGGCCTCGAACGCCGCGCCCCGCTCGGCGTAGTCGGTGAACTGGTCCTGGCTGGCGCAGGCCGGGGCCAGCAGCACGGTGTCGCCCGGGTCGGCCAGGCCGAACCCGACGGTGACGGCCTCGCCGACCGAGGCGGCCCGCACCACCGGCCCCGTGAAGCCGGCCCGGTCCATGGCGGCCGTGAGCTCCTCGGCCGCCTCCCCCACCAGGACCACCCCGACCATCCGGTCGACGGCCCCGGCGACCAGGTCGTCGAAGTCCAGGCCCTTGTTGCGGCCGCCGGCGACCCAGACGACCCGCGGGAAGGCGGCCAGGGCGCGGGCGGCGGCATGGGGGTTGGTCGCCTTGGAGTCGTTCACGAACGCGACCCCGCGGACCTCGCCGGCCGTGGCCAGCCGGTGCGGCCCGGCCCGGAAGGCGGCCACCGCCCGGGCCATGCCGGCCGGGTGGGCGCCCAGGGCCATGGCGACCCCGGAGGCGGCGATGGCGTTGGCCAGGTTGTGCCGCCCCGGCAGGCGCAGGGCGGCCGCCCGCCACAGGCCGCCCTCGTGGCCGGGGATGCGGGAGAGGGCGACGCCGGCCTCCAGGCCGAGCCCGCCGGGGGCGGCCCGGCCGGTGGCGAACGGCACCGGGGTGCCGGGGGCGTCGGCCGCGTGCGCGGCCACCACTGGGTCGTCGGCGCCGTAGAGCGACCAGTCGTCGGGGCCCTGGTTGGCCCAGACCCTGGCCTTGGCCTCGGCGTAGGCCTCCAGGTCGGGATGCCAGTCGAGGTGGTCGGGGGCGAAGTTGAGCCAGGCCCCGGCCCGCAGGCGCAGGGTCCAGGTGAAGCGGAGCTGGAAGCTGGACAGCTCGACCACCACCGCGTCGGGCGGGTGGCGGTCGAGCACGGCGTCGATCAGGGGCCGCCCGACGTTGCCGGCGGCCACGGCCTGGCGGCCCGAGGCGGTCAGCATGGCCGCGGCCAGCTCGGTGGTGGTGGTCTTGCCGTTGGTCCCGGTGACCCCGACCAGCGGCATGGTCGCGACCCGGGACGCCAGCTCGATCTCGCTCCACACCGGGATCCCGGCGGCCAGGGCGGCCTGGATGAGCGGGTGGGCCTCGGGCAGGCCGGGGGCGACGACCAGCAGGGCCCGGCCCTCCAGCAGCCCGGGGCCGGCCGGGCCGAGATGGGTCTTGACCCCGAAGGCGGCCAGCTCGCCGGTGTCCAGGTCGGGGGCGTCGTCGCAGGCGACCACGTCGGCCCCGGCCTCGGCCAGGTGCCGGGCCGCGGCCCGGCCGGAGCGGCCGAGCCCGGCGACCAGCACCGGCAGCCCGGCGAACCACTGCGGCGGGCAGCGCGCCGGCCAGGACCCGGCGGGGCCGCGGGGGGTCCGGCGGGGCTCATGCCCGGCCCCCCCGGCGACGGGGCTACCCACCGGTGCCTCCCGCGGCCAGGAACTCGGCGTAGAACAGGCCGAGGCCGAAGGCGACGGCCAGGCCGGCCAGGATCCAGAAGCGCACGATCACCGTGAACTCCGGCCATTCCGAGAGCTCGAAGTGGAGGTGGATGGGGGCCATCTTGAACACCCGGCGCTCGAGCAGGCGGAAGGAGGCCACCTGGAGGATCACCGACAGGGTCTCGACCACGTACAGCCCGCCGAGCACGGCCAGCAGCAGCTGGGTGTTGGTGAACAGGGCCAGGGCGGCCAGGGTGCCGCCCAGGGCGAGGGAGCCGGTGTCGCCCATGAAGATCCGGGCCGGGGGGGCGTTCCACCACAGGAACCCGGCGGTCGCGCCCATCATGGCGGCGGCCACGATGGCCAGGTCCTGGGGCGACTCGCCGGCCGGGAACTGGTAGCAGCCGGGGGGGGCGCCCGGGGTCCCGCACAGGTGGCGGAACTGCCAGAACCCGATCACCACATACGCGCTGACCACCAGCACGGTCGAGCCGGAGGCGAGCCCGTCCATGCCGTCGGTCAGGTTGACCCCGTTGGAGGTGGCCGAGACCAGCAGGAACACCCAGACCAGGAACAGGACCAGGTGCAGCTCGGTGCCGTCGAGGGGGCGGATGAAGGAGATGCCTCGGAAGGCGTCGGCCCAGTACCAGGCGCCGACCCCGAGCACGATCGCCGCCAGGGCCTGGCCGGCGAACTTGGCCGTCTTGGTCAGGCCGAGGCTGCGCTGGTTGCGGATCTTCAGGTAGTCGTCGACGGCACCGACGGCGCCGAGCAGCACCATGGTGACCACCACCAGCACCCCGGCGGGGGTGAAGGGGACCCGGCCGCGGCTGAACACATGGACGACCAGGTAGCCGGCCACGGCGCCGAGGATGATCACCGCCCCGCCCATGGTCGGGGTGCCGCGCTTGGTCTGGTGGGCGTCGGGCAGGTCGACCTGGATCAGCTGCCCGAGGCCGCGCCGCCGGAAGGTGCGGATGGCCAGGGGCGTGCCGATCAGGCCCAGGGCCAGGGCGACGGCAGCCGCGATCAGGATCCCGACCAACTATGGGTCCCGAGGTTGCAGGAGCGCGTCGGCGACCCGGTCGAGGGCGACGACCCGGCTGGCCTTGACCAGGACGACGTCGGCCGGGCCGAGGACCGGGGTGAGCAGGGCCAGGGCGGCGTCGGGGTCGGCGACCGCCTCGGCCTCCTCGGGCCACATGCCCTCCATGCGGGCGGCGTTGACCATCACCCGGCCCGGCTCCCCCACCCCGACCAGCCGGTCGATGCCCAGGCGGGTGGCCAGGCGGCCGACGCGGTCGTGCTCGGCGGCCGCGGTCGGGCCCAGCTCGGCCATCTCGCCGAGCACGGCCACGGTGCGCCCGCCCTGGCGGCCGAGGGCGGCCAGGGTCTTGAGGGCCGCCGCCATCGACGACGGGTTGGCGTTGTAGGCGTCGTTGACCACCGTGAGCCCGTCGGGGCGGCGCCGGACCTGCATCCGCCCGGGCGACAGCCTGGCCGCGGCCAGCCCGGCGGCCACGTCGGCCGGGCCGACCCCGAGGACATGGGCGGCCGCGGCCGCGGCCAGGGCGCAGCCGACCAGGTGCTCGCCGGGGGCGGGCAGGACGGCCGGGGCGGTCCCGGCCGGGGTGTGGAGCAGGAACCGGGCCCGGCCCTCGCCGTCCGGCTCGACCCGCTCGGCCCGCACGGCCGCGGCCGCGGTCCGGCCGAAGGTGACCACCTGGGCCACGGTGCGGTCGGCCATGGCCGCCACCTGGGGGTCGTCGGCGTTGAGCACGGCCGTGCCCTCGGCCGGCAGGGCCTCGACCAGCTCGCCCTTGGCCTTGGCGATCGCCTCCCTGGAGCCGAACATGCCCAGGTGGGACTCGCCGACGTTGAGGACCACGCCGACGACCGGCCGGGCCAGGCGGGCCAGGGCGGCGATGTGGCCGGGGCCGCGGGCGCCCATCTCGACCACCACCGCCTGGGTGTCGGGCTCGATCCGGGTCAGGGTCAGGGGCAGGCCGACCTCGTTGTTGAACGACGCCTGGTTGGCCACGGTCTGCAGGCGGGTGCCCAGGGTCGCGGCCAGCAGGTCCTTGGTGGTGGTCTTGCCGTTGGACCCGGTGACCGCGACCACGGCGGCCGCCGACCGGTCCCTGACCGCCGTGCCCAGGGAGGCCAGGGCGGCCAGCGGGTCGGCGACCTCGACCCGGGCCCCGGCGGCGACCGTGCCCTCCTGGGCCAGGGTGCCGGCGGCGCCGGCCTCGGCGGCGGCGGCGGCGAACTGGCCGCCGTCGGTGCGGCTGCCCGGCAGGGCCACGAACAGCTCCCCGGCCGCGACGTTCCTGGAGTCGACCTGGACCCCGGTGACGACGGCGTCCGGGTCGGCCTCGACCAGCCGCCCGCCGGTCACCTCGGCGATCTCCTTGAGCGTGAACGGGATCACCCGAGGACTCCCGGCAGCCGGGGGGCGACCCCTTCGGTGCCCGAGTCCCCCGGACCCCCCGGCAGGGCCCGCAGCTCCTCGGCGGCCACCACGCGGTCGTCGAAGGGGACCTCGCGGCCGCCGGCGAACTCCTGGCCCTGCTCGTGGCCCTTGCCGGCGAGCAGGACGGCGTCGCCCGGGCCGGCCATGGCCAGGGCGGCCCGGATGGCGGCCCGGCGGTCGACCTCGACCAGGAACCCGCCCGGCCCGGCGGCCCGGGCCACCCCCTCGGCGACCTGGGCGACGATCGCCTCCGGGTCCTCGGAGCGGGGGTTGTCGGAGGTGACCACGGCCAGGTCGGCCAGCCGGCCGGCGATCTCGCCCATGAGCGGCCGCTTGGCCCGGTCGCGGTCGCCGCCGCAGCCGAAGACCACGATCACCCGTCCGGCGGTGACCGCCCTGGCCGCCCGGAGCAGGTTGTCGAGCGAGTCGGGGGTGTGGGCGTAGTCGACCAGCACGGTGAACGGCTGGCCGGCGTCGACCCGCTCGAAGCGGCCGGGCACCCCGGCCAGCGCCTCCAGCCCGGCCACGGCGGTCTCCAGGCCGATGCCGATGGCGTCGGCCGCGGCCAGGGCACCCAGGGCGTTGGCCACGTTGAACTGGCCGGCCAGCCGCAGCCGGACGGGGCTGGTCCCGGCCGGCGAGCGCAGGCGGAAGCTGGTCCCCTCCAGCGAGGCGGCCACCTCGGTGGCCCGCCAGTCGGCGTCGGCGGCGGTGCCGGTGGTCACCACCGCCACCTCGGCCGTGCCGGCGAGCAGGCGCCCGTGGGGGTCGTCGACGTTGACCACGGCCAGGGTCGTGAACGGGCCGGTGAACAGGCGGCGCTTGGCCTGGTAGTAGTCGTCCAGGTCGGCGTGGAAGTCGAGGTGGTCCTGGGTCAGGTTGGTGAAGATGGCCGCCTTGAAGCGGGTGCCGTCGACCCGGTGCAGGGCCAGGCCGTGGCTGGACACCTCCATGGCCGCCGCCCGCACGCCGGCGTCGGCCATCTCGGCCAGCAGCCGCTGGAGGTCGGGCGCCTCCGGGGTGGTGTGCACGGCCGGGCGACGCCGGTCGCCCACCCGGACCTCGACGGTGCCGACCACCCCGGGGGTGCGGCCGGCGGCCCGGAAGATCGACTCCAGCATGAAGGTGGTGGTGGTCTTGCCGTTGGTCCCGGTCACCCCGACCAGGTCCAGCCGGCGCGAGGGGTCGTCGAAGAACGCCACTGCCAGCCGGGCCAGCTCGTCCCGGACCCCGCCCACCAGCAGCTGGGGGGCGTCCAGGTCCAGGGGCCGCTGCACGCACAGGGCGGCCGCGCCGGCGTCCAGGGCCTTGCCGGCCAGGTCGTGGCCGTCGACCCGGGCTCCGGGGACGCAGCAGAACAGCGCGCCCGGCGCCACCTTGCGGGTGTCGAGCACGACGTCGGTGACCACGGTCCCCGCGTCGCCGCGGACTTCGCCCTGGACGGCCGGGGCGAGACTGGCGAGGGGGACGCGCCGGGACGTCAAGGTCATGACCTTCGAGGCCCGCGTCGTCGGCTCGAACGGCCGGCGGCGGGTACGCCGGCGCCCGCTAACGACCGCCATTCCCTGGCCGGGGAGGCAGCCCGCGAAAGCCTAGCATCAGCGCACCGCCTTGGCCGGTAGGGTCGGGACCACCCCCAGGCGGCGCAGGGCCGAGGCGGTCACCTCCTTGAACACCGGGGCCGCGACCGCCCCGCCGTAGAAGCCGCGGGTCGGCTGGTCGAGCACCACCGCCACCACCACCGCCGGCCGCTTGGCCGGGGCGAAGCCGATGAAGCTGCCCACATAGGCGCCTGGCAGGTAGCCGCCGTGCCGGGTGTCGGGCTTGCGGGCGGTGCCGGTCTTGCCGGCCGCCTGCCAGTCGTCCAGGGCGGCCATGGTGCCGGTGCCGCCGTCCTTGACCACGCCCTCGAGGATGCGGGTCAGGCTGCGGGCGGTGTGGGCCGACAGCACCCGGCGGCCCGGCTTGCGGTCGGCCTTGGCGACCCGGCCGTGGGCGTCGACCATGCCCCGCAGCAGGGTCGGGGGCTGCAGCACCCCGTTGTTGGCGACGGTGGCGTAGACGCTGGCCATCTGGAGCACGGTCACGGCCACGCCCTGGCCGATGGCGTTGGTCCCGAGGTCGGTGCAGTACCAGCTCGAGACCGGGCGCAGGATCCCGGGCGACTCCCCCGGCAGGTCGACGCCGCTGCGGCGCCCGTAGCCGAAGTCGACCTGGGCCTGGTAGAGCCGGTCCCGGCCCAGCTGCCTGGCCGTCATGATCGTGCCCACGTTGGAGGACTTGGCCACGATGTCGGCGAAGGTCATCAGCTCCGGCGCGTGCGAATGGGAGTCGTGGAAGGTCTTCTCCGGGCACAGCGGGAGGGTGTCGGGGACGATCGTCTCGGTCTTGGGGGTCACCACGCCGTGCTCGAGGGCGGCCGCGGCGGTGATGGTCTTGTTGGTCGAGCCGGGCTCGAACACCTCCTCGACGGCCCGGTTCCTGCGGGCCTCGGGCTTGCTGGCGCCGACCTGGTTGGGGTCGAAGGTCGGCACGTTGGCCATGGCCAGGATCTCGCCGGTGCGCGGGCTCATCACCACCACCGAGCCGGCCTTGGCCTTGTGGTCGCGGACCGCCCGGGCCAGGGCCTGCTCGGTGACGTACTGGAGCTGCTGGTCGATGGTGAGGACCAGGTCGGTGCCGGGCTCGGCCGGCTCCAGGGAGCGGCGGCCCTGGGGGATGGTCCGTCCCCTGGGGTCCCGCTCCAGCTGGACCTTGCCCGGGTGGCCGCGCAGCAGCCCGTCGTACTGCTGCTCGATGCCGGCCTGGCCGTGGCCCTCGACGTCGACGAAGCCGAGGACCTGGGAGGCGACGGTGCCCGAGGGGTAGCGGCGGGCCACGTCGACCTCGACGAAGATCCCGGGCAGGTTCATCGCCTGGACGACGTCGCCCCTGGTCTTGGGGATCCGCCGGGCCAGGTAGACGAAGCGGCCGCGGGAGTCCAGGCGCTGGGCCAGGGCCTTCCTGGGCACGCCGAGGGCCTTGGCCAGGCGGGCCGCGGCGCGCTTCTTGTCCTTGACCAGGCGGGGGTCGGCCCAGATGGCCCGGGCCGGGATCGAGATGGCCAGGTCGTCGAGGTTGCGGTCGTAGATGCGGCCGCGGGTCGCCGGCAGGTCGATCACGGTGAGGCGCTGGCGGGCCGCGGCCTGGTCGAGGGAGCCGGCGTCGAACACCTGGAGGACGATCAGCCGGCCCGAGATGGCCAGGAAGGCCAGCAGGCTCAGGATGAGCAGGGCGAGCAGCCGCCGGCGGCCGTTGACCCGGCGCCGGCGCCGCGGCGGTCGCCGCTGCGGCGGCCGCCGCCGAGTTGGCGGCGGTCGCCGCCTGCCGCCCCCCTTGGCCTGCGGCATCCTTCCCCCCTGACGTCGGACCGGCGGCCTAGGGTTCGGCCAGGTAGCGCTTGAGCGGGAACGGGTCGCCGGCCGTCCAGCCGGACTGGTCGTCGCCTCCGGAGAGGCCGGCCCCGGGGGCGGCGGGGGAAGACGCCGCCCCCGGGGAGGCCACATTCCGGCCCCGCGAGCCCGGCCAGGCGACCACCCGGGGCCGGCCCGCCGGGGTCAGGCGGGCGGTCGCGCCGGCCCTGGCGATGCGGGCGGGCGCCTTGAGCCGGTCGACGTCGGCCTGGAGGGCGGTCCAGCGGGCCTCGGCCACGCGGGTCTGCTCCTCGAGCTCGCTGATCCGGAACGACTGCTGGTTGACGCTGACGTTGAGGGCGACCAGGCCGAACACCGCGGCCACGATCGCGGCGATGGTGAGCAGCAGGAACGGGAGCCGCGGGACCCGGCTGATCGGGGCGACGGCCCGCAGCCGGGGCAGCTGGAGCTGGGGCAGCTGGAGCTGGGGCAGCTGGAGCTGGGGGCGCGGCGCCTGCCGCTGGGCTCTGGCGGTTGAGCTCACTGGCGCTCCCCCCCTCGGGCCTGGGTGTGCGGCTGGAGCTTCTCGGCCGCGCGCAGCTTGGCGCTCTCGGCCCGCGGGTTGGCCGCCACCTCGGCCGGGGCCGGCCGCTCGGGCCGGCGGGTCAGGACGGCCACGGTCGCCGGCGCGGCCGGCGGGTCCACGGGCAGCCGGGGGGGCGCCTGGACCGGCCGGCCGGCGGCGTCGGCCAGGGCCTGCTTGACGATGCGGTCCTCCAGGGAGTGGTAGGACAGCACGACCAGCCGGCCCCCGGGGGCGAGCAGGTCGATCGCCTGCGGCAGCGAGGCCCGGAGGGCGTCCAGCTCCCGGTTGACCTCGATGCGCAGGGCCTGGAAGGCCCGGCGGGCCGGGTGGGGACCGGTCCGCCGGGCGGCCGCGGGCACCGCCGTCTTGACCAGGTCGGCGAGCTGGCCGGTGGTGGCGATGGGGGCGCGGCGGCGTGCCTCGTCGAGGACGCGGGCGATGCGGACCGCGAAGCGCTCCTCGCCGTACTCGCGCAGGATGCGGGCCAGGTCGGCCCGCGGGTAGGTGGCCAGGACCTCGGCCGCGGTGATCCCGCTGGTGGGGTCCATGCGCATGTCGAGGGGGGCGTCGGCCCGGTAGCTGAAGCCGCGCTCGCCCTCGTCGAGCTGGAGCGACGACACCCCGAGGTCGTACAGGACCCCGTCGACGGCCTCCAGGCCGAGGCGGCCGGCCACCTCGGCCAGGTCGGCGAAGGAGGCGGCCACGGCCTGGAGGCGCGCCCCCGCCCAGGTGAGGCGCTCGCGGGCCAGGGCCAGCGCGGCCGGGTCGCGGTCCAGTCCGACGACCCGGCCGTCGGGGGCGCTGGCCTCCAGCAGGCGTTCGGCGTGGCCGCCGAGCCCGAGGGTGGCGTCGAGGTAGGTCCCGCCGGGCCGGGGCCGGAGCAGCTCGGCCACACGGTCGACCATGACCGGCTGATGGCGGGCGGCGGTCAACACCATCAGATCCCCAGCTCGGCGAGGTGGGCGGCGTTGGTCTCGTCGGCGTAGGCGGCCTCGGCGACCGCCCGGTAGCGCTCCCACTCCGCCTTGTCCCAGATCTCGACCCGGCGGATCTGGCCGAGCAGGACCACGTCCTTGGTCAGGCCGGCGTACTCGCGCAGCGGCTGGGGGATCACCACCCGGCCCTGGGAGTCGGCGGTCTCGGAGCTGGCCCCGGCCACGAACATGCGGGCGAAGTCACGGGTCGGGCGGGCGGTCAGGGGCTGGCTGTGGAGCTTGGCCGCGAAGGCCTCGAACTCGGCCTGGGGGAACACGTACAGGCACCGCTCGTTGCCGACGCCCTTGGTGACCACCATGTCCTGCCCCAGCTCGTCCCGGAACTTGCGCGGGAGGATCACCCGGCCCTTGGGATCCAGGGAGTGGTCGTAGGTGCCGATGAACAGCGCCGCTCCCCTCCCCCGTGCCCTCCACTTGGCGCCACTTTACTCCACCGATCCTCCACCGTCAACGCATCTGCCGCCACAGCGAGAGGCGCTTGACCAGGGAGGACCCGGACCAGCGGTCGGGAACGCGTGCAGAGGGACGAACCGCCGCGCCTCCACTTCCCTCCACCGGCCCGGTGGAGGGAGGGTCAGCCGCCCTGGGCGCCGGGGGCCGGGACCAGGTCCGGGGGGACCTCGATGGGGTCGGGGGTGAACTCGGTCGAGCCCTCGGGGAGCAGCAGCCGCTCGACCGAGAACGAGGAGCCGGGGAGGCGGACCGAGATGCGGTCCACGGCCACCGGCCGCCGGGTGTGGGGGTCGAAGTAGAGGACCTCGGCATCGGCCGGGGGCGGCTCCTGGGCCCGGAGGTTGTCCGGGCCGGCGGCCCCGGTGGTGCCGGACTGGAGGGTCCTGGTCCCGTTGACGACCTCGGTGCCGAAGCGGTGCAGGTGGCCGTCGAGGATGGTGGGCACGTGGCCGCGGGCGTAGGTGGCCAGCCGGCCGTCGTGGACCAGGAGCACGTCGGGCCGCAGGGCCTGGCGGTCGACGGCCTCGGCCACGGCCACGCTCCGCTCCACCTTGAGCTGCTCCAGCCGGTCCACCTGGTGGCCCTTGCCCGGGGAGAAGGTCGGGTCGGCGAAGCCGAGGAACCGGATCCCCGCGACCTCGGTCCCGGTGCCGTCCAGCACCCGGGCGTTGTGGTTGGCGGCCACGGCCCTGACCATGTCGGCGTCGTCGTGGTTGCCCTTGACGAACAGGTAGGGCACCTCGAAGCGGCCGATGTTGGCGGCCAGGTCGGGCTCCCTGGGCAGCCCCCAGGTGCCCATGTCGCCGGTGTCGACCACCGCGGCCACGTCGAACTGGTCGGCCAGCCGCTCGGCCAGGTCGAACCCGGCCGGGTTGAGGTGCAGGTCCGAGATGTGCAGGACCCGCACGGTGCCGGTGCCGTCGAGCTCGCCGACGGGGTTGGCCAGGGCGGCGTAGGCGCGGTCGAGGTTGCGGCCGACCCGGACCATCTCCTCGCGCAGGGTGCGCAGCCGGTCCAGCCCGGTGCGGACGTCGCCGATCAGGGCCGGGGCGTACTCGAGGGCGCCGTCGTAGCGAGGCTCGCGGAACGCTCCCAGGTCGTAGGTGGCCAGGGCCGGCCCCAGCAGCAGGACGGTGGCCAGCAGCCCCCCGAGGCCGCAGCGCAGCAGCCGGCGCCGCGTCCGATGCGGGAACACCAGCACCCCGGCCAGCCCGCCGGCCAGCCCGACCACGGCGATCCGGAGCAGGAACAGGGTGGCCGCCCGGCGGGCCTGGTCCTCGAGAGGGCCGAGGGCCGCCTCCAGCTCGGCCAGCCGGGAGGCGCCGGACCGCTCCCGGGCCACCGGGGCCGCCCGCTGGCTCTCCCCCGGCTCCTCCGGGCTGCCGGCCAGCAGCCGCCCCAGGGCCTGGACGTCGATGTCGTCGATGGTGGCCCGGAAGCGCAGCGGGCCCAGGTGGGTCCGGGCCGAGACCGACCCGAACGGGGGCGCGGCCAGCCGGCTGGACCCGACCAGGGCCGGCCCGGCCTCCAGGCGCACCCGGGCCGGCCCCACCGTCACCTCCTGGCGGGCCAGGAAGGTCACCGCCAGCAGCGCCCCGAGGGCCCCGGCGAGCAGCGGCAGCGCCCAGGGGCCGATGCGGCGGCCGAAGGCGGCCAGGGAGGCGCGGGATGGTCGGGTGAGGGTCAGGCGGGGACGGCGTCGGCCTCCAGGCCCAGGAACGGCGCCCAGCCAGGTTCGATGCGGCCGACGGCGATCACGATCCAAAGCGTCTCCTTGGGCGCCCGTGGCTCGCGCCGCAGCCGGAAGCCGGCCTCGTGGAGGAGGCGGTCCTCCTTCTGGCTGTTGCAGCGGCGGCAGGCGGCGACCACGTTCTCCCATACGTGGAGCCCGCCACGGGATCGGGGCACCACGTGGTCGACGTTCTCGGCTCGCTCGCCGCAGTACTGGCAGGTGTGGTCATCGCGTACGAACACCGCTCGACGGGAGAGCCCGGCCCGGGCTCGGAACGGCACCTTCACAAAGTACCGGAGCCGGATGACGCTGGGAGCCTGGAGCTCCAGGGTGGCCCCGCGGACCAGGCCGCTGCCGGGCACGAGCACCTCGGCCTTCTCCTTGAGCACCAGCACCACCGCCCGTCGCACCGGCACGACACAGATCGGCTGGTACGACGCGTTGAGGACGAGCGCTCGCTCCACCATGCCCTCCCGTGGCGATGCGTGGGGCCGCTCAGCAGTATAACGGGGGAGTTGGCCTCCTCCCCGCCACGAATGGCGGGGATTCCTGCCGCACCGCGTGAGCCCTGATGGCTCACACAGCACCTCGGTGGGTTCCTGCTTCGCTGGCCACCGCCAAGGTCGCCCCTGGTCTGACATGGCCTCCACAGGCAGTTAGCGTCTCCGCCAGCCCGGCGGCGACAAGGATGTTGCGGGCCGCGTTCACGTCTCGGTCATGGACCGTCCCACACGCCAGGCAGGCCCAGGCGCGGATGCTCAACGGCTTGGGGCCGTCGCGGTAGCCACACGCCGAGCAGGTCTGGGAGGTTGGTGTCCAGCGGCCGACCTTGACGACCTGACGCCCGTGCTGGGCGGCCTTGGCCTCCAGCAGCCGGACAAACATGGTCCACCCAGCGTCGTGGACGCTCTTGGCCAGCCGCGTCCGGGCCAGCCCTGCCACGGCGAGGTCCTCGACGGCGATCGCTTGGTTCTCGCGGATCAGCCGCAAAGCGAGCTTGTGATGATGATCGGCGCGCCGGTCGCGAACTCTACGGTGGGCGACCGCGACCCGCAGACGCGCCTTCGTCCTGTTCTTGGACCCCTTCTGCTTGCGGCTGAGCTGCCGCTGCGCAATGGCCAGGCGCCGCTCAGCGGCCCGCAGGTGCCGCGGGTTGGCGAGGGTCTCGACGGTGCCGTCGCCGGTAGCGATCGTGGCGAACGCGATCAGGCCAAGATCGATCCCGGCGGTGCGCGACACTGCTGGCAACGGGGACGGCTCGCGGTCGACCACAAAGGAGGCGTAGTAGCGGCCGTCCGGCTCGCGGATGACGGTGACGCTGGAGGGCACGGAGGGCAGCTCGCGGGACCAGCGCACACGCACCTGGCCGACCTTGGCCACATACAGCCTGGTCCCGTGGAACGCGAAGCCGTTACGGGTGAGTCGGATCGACTGGCGGCCGTGCTTGGTCCGGAACCTCGGGTGCCCGACCCGGCGGCCCTTGCGCCTGCCCTTCAGGGAGTCAAACCAGTTGCGGTAGGCGCATCGCGCGTCCTGGCATGCCTGGACCAGGGCGACCGAGGCGACCTCGGTCAGCCATGCCCGCTCCGGGGTCCGCTTGGCCTGGGTAATCACCCGGCGTTGGACCTCGGTATCGCTGATCAACTCCCCGGCCTGATAGGCGCAATGGCGTTCGGCGAGGGCATCGTTGTAGACCACCCGGGCGCACCCAAACGCCCTGGCGAGAGCCTGACGCTGAGCCGAGGTCGGGTCGATGCGGTAGCGGTACCTGACGAGCATGCCACTGAACCTATCTGGTCCATGCGACAAGCTGACAGCCCGGAGCACCCGGGGTTCCTCGTCATACTTCGCCGCTTCGGCCGGTGGCGGTCGAGGTCAGCCTTCCTGGGGGGCGTCGGGGATCAGGACCCGGAACGAGGAGCCGCCGCCCGGCCGCTCCTCCACCCAGGCCTTGCCCCCGTGCAACTCGGCGAAGCGGGCGACCAGGGTCAGCCCGATGCCGACCCCGGGCGCGTGGGTCGGGGCGCCGGGGCCCTGGCGGAACGGCTCGAAGACGCTGTCGCGCAGCTCGGCCGGGATGCCGGCGCCGGCGTCCTCGACCGCCAGCAGGACCCCGTCGCCGCCGGCCGGGTGCTCCACCCGCACCCACACCGGGGTGTCCGGCGGGGTGTGCCTGGCCGCGTTGGCCAGCAGGTTCTCGATGATCCGCTCGACCTTGCCCGGGTCCAGCGAAACGGTCACCGGCTCGGCCACGACCTGGGGCCGGCGGCCGTTGAGCAGGCCCCAGTCGTCGGCGATCCTGGCCGCCAGGGCGGCCACGTCGGTGGGGCGGCGCTTGGGGGCGACGATCCCGTGGGTGAGCCGGTCCAGGTCGAGCAGGTCGTTGAGCAGCCGGTCGAGCTTGCGGGCGTTGGCCACCAGCCGGGTGTAGAGGTCGTTGCGGTCCGCCCCGGCCATGTTGTCGGCCTTGTGCTCCAGGGTCAGGCCGATGCCGACGATCGCGGCCAGGGGGGTGCGCAGCTCGTGGGAGACCGCGTCCAGGAAGGTGTTCTTCATCTGGTCCAGGGCCAGCAGCCGCTGGGTCGCCTCCTGCTCGCGCTCCAGGGCCCGCTTGATGTCGGTGATGTCGACCGTCAGGCCCTGCCAGTACAGCGGGTTGCCGGCCTCGTCGCGGACCAGCACGCAGCGGTCCCGCACCCAGAGCAGCTCGCCGCTCTTGGTGAAGGCGCGGTACTCCATGTCGAAGGGCTCGCCGGTCTGCTCGCAGCGGGCCTCCTCGGCCAGGACCCGGTCGCGGTCCTCGGGGTGCAGGGTGCTTTTCCAGAAGTTCTTGCGGCCCATCTCCTCGGCCGTCCACCCGGTCATCTGCTCGTACTGGGGGCTGGCGTACAGGGGGGCGCCGCCGATCTCGAACTCCTCGCTGTAGACCATGGCCGGGATCTGCTCGACCAGGGTCCGGTAGCGCTGCTCGGCTCGCTGGCGCTCGGCCAGCTCCTGCTGGGCGGCGGCGTACAGGCGGGCGTTGTCGAGGGCGATCGAGGCCACCTCGGCGAACCGGCTGACCTGCTGGACCTCGTCGGAGGAGAACTCCCGGCCGGGCTCGGAGAAGGCCAGGCCGATCACCCCGATGACCGTCCCGCGCGACACCAGCGGGACCCCGAGCACCGCCCGGAAGTCCTGGACGGCGATCTGGTGCACCCGCCCCTCCCAGCGGCTGTAGTCGGGGATGGCCAGGGGCTGGCTGGTCTCCCAGACCCGGCCCGACAGCCCCTCCCCCTTGAGCATGCGCAGCCCGACCAGGTCGCCGTAGGCCCCGGTGCCGACGCGCAGGACCATCTCGCCGCTGTCGGGGTCGATCAGGCAGATGTAGCCGTTGGGGGTGCCGACCACCTGGCCGGCCCAGGTGACGATCCGCTCCAGCAGGCCGCCGGCGGCCAGGTGATCGCCGTCGACCCTGGCCTGCAGGCCGTCCACCTCGGCGCTCATGGCCCCTGCCCCAGCTCCCGCTCCAGGGCCCCCCCGAACCGCTCCAGGGCCGCCTGGTCGTAGAGGGCGAACACCACCGTGGTGACCGGGGTCGGCCCGGCGGCGTGGTCGCGGACGGCCGACCCCATGGCCGCGGCCGCCGCCTCCAGCTCGACCCCGCCCACCCCGGTGCCCAGGGCCGGCAGGGCCACGCTGGTCAGCCCCTCGGCGGCGGCCAGGTGGAGGGCGGCCGCGGTGGCGCTGCCGACGGCGGCGGCGCTGGCCGGGCGGCCGGGGGCCATGGCGGCGGCGTGCAGGATCGCCTTGACCCCACGGTCGGCGAGGCGGCCGGGGCCGGTCCGGACCGCGTCCCCGACCGGCCAGGGCGCCTGGGCGACGGCCTCCGCCTCGACCTGGTCGCCGGCCGTCCGGCGGATGGCCCCGGCGACCCCGGAGCCCAGCCGGCCCTCGTTGTTGGCCGCGTTGACGATCGCCTGGGTGTCTGCGGCGGTGATGTCGCCCTGCCACACCCACACGTCGGTGCCCCCGCAGCGGGCCACCCTGCGACCCTGCTCCATCCTGCCCTCCGGCTGCAGCGCGCGTTGCTGGCCCCACCGTACCGTGCCGCGCCCCGCTAACGGTACAGGGCGTGCAGCCAGAGGTCGGCCAGGGTCTCGACCGTCAGGTCGCGGTCCAGGGGCTCCTTGCGGACGGCCCGCAGGTACATGGTCTGCTCGGCCATGGCGGCCAGGGCGGTGGCCGCGGTCAGGGGGTCGACCGGGCGGGTCACGCCGAGGCCGGCGGCACGCTCGACGTTGCGGGCGATCCGGGCCACGAACTGGCGCCGGACCTCGTCGACGAGCCGGCCCAGCTCCGGGTCCTGGATCGAGGCCTCGGTCCAGAGGGCGATCAGGTCGGCGTCGCGGTCGTACAGGTCGGACAGGCCGCCGAGGACCTCGACCAGGCTGGCCCGGACGTCGCCGGGGCGCCACGGCTGGCCGGCCAGGTCGACCAGGGTGGCCGCGTTCTCGGAGACGAGGGCGGCCAGGGCGGCCCGCTTGTTCTTGAAGTAGGCGTAGAAGGTGCCGTGCCCGACCCCGGCCCTGGCCACGATGTCCTCGACCCGGGCGCGGCCGTAGCCCAGGTCGGCGAAGGCCTGCCTGGCCGCGGCGAGCAGCCTGGCTCGGGTGTTGGCGGCGGTCGGCACGGGTGGAGGATAGAACGGATCGGCTCCTTCTCACGTCTTCCTTATGAGTCGCGCCTACAATCGGGTAGGTCACTGCCCCAGGAAAGGAGCCCGCGCGGGTGGCCACGACGCGCCCCGACACGGGCGGCATGGACGACGTCGCCGCCTCCTTCGACACGATCCGGGCCAACATCGAGCGGGTCATCGAGGGCAAGACGGACGTGGTCCGCCTGGCCCTGGTCGCCCTCCTGGCCGAGGGGCACCTCCTGATCGAGGACGTCCCCGGGGTCGGCAAGACGATGCTGGCCAAGGCCCTGGCCCGGTCGATCGACTGCTCGGTCCGCCGCATCCAGTTCACCCCCGACCTGCTGCCCTCCGACATCACCGGGGTCAGCGTGTTCAACCAGGAGCGGGGCGACTTCGAGTTCAAGCCGGGGGCGATCTTCGCCAACATCGTCCTCGGCGACGAGATCAACCGGGCCTCGCCCAAGACCCAGGCCGCCCTGCTCGAGTCCATGGAGGAGCGCCAGGTCACCGTGGACGGGATCACCTACCAGCTCGGGGTGCCGTTCCTGGTGGTCGCCACCCAGAACCCCATCGAGCACGAGGGCACCTATCCCCTCCCCGAGGCCCAGCGGGACCGCTTCATGCTGGAGCTGAACATCGGCTACCCGACCCGCCAGGCCGAGATCGAGATCCTGGAGACCCACGGCCGGACCACCACCCTGCTCAGCGAGCTGCAGCCGGTGGCCGACGCGCCGACGGTGGCCGAGATGATCGAGGGGGTCAGGACGGTGCACGTGGCCGACACCCTCAAGCGCTACATCGTCGACCTGGTCAGGGCGACTCGCGACCACGCCGACCTGGCCCTTGGGGCCAGCCCGCGGGCGGCCTTGGCCCTGCTGCGGGCCTCGCGGGCGGCCGCGGCCGTCTCCGGGCGCGACTACGTGGTCCCCGACGACGTCAAAGAGCTGGTCAACCCGGTCCTGGCCCACCGGCTGATCACCGCACCCGAGGCCCAGATGATCGGCCGCACCGCCGCCGACGTGCTCGCGGACATCGTCGAGTACGTGCCGATCCCGATCCGCGGACGGGGCGAGAGCTAGCTTGCTCAGGGCGTTCACCCCGCGGGCGGCCGGGTTCGCCGCGGCCGCGGCCGCCCTGTACGTGGCCGGGCGCCTCACCGGCGTCTCCGAGCTGTACATGCTGGCCGTCGCCGCCGTCGTCCTGCCCGTGGGGGCGCTGGCCGTCGTCACCTGGGGCAACTCCCGGCTCACCTCCAGCAGGGCCGTGCGCCCGGTGCGGACCTCGGTGGGCAACCGGATCAACGTCACCGTGCGCCTCGACAACCCGACCCGGCTGGAGACGGGCGTGCTGCTGCTCGAGGACCGGCTCCCCTACCAGCTCGGCCCAGGGGCCCGCTTCGTCGTCCCGGGGATCCCCGGGGGCGACCGTGAGCTGCTCAACTACGAGCTGCGGGCCGCCGCCCGGGGCCGCTATTCGATCGGCCCGCTGGCCGTCCGCCTGGCCGACCCGTTCGGGCTGGCCCAGGTCACCTCGGAGCTGGCCGGGGTCTCGGACGTGATCGTCCACCCGAAGGTCGAGACCCTCAGCGCCCCCGGCCTTGGCGGCGAGCTGGCCAGCTCGGCCGCGACCAAGGTCCGCTACCTGTTCTCCCAGGGCGACGAGTTCTACACCACCCGCGAGTACCGCGACGGCGACGACCTGCGCAAGGTCCACTGGCGCTCCTCGGCCAAGCGGGGCCAGCTGATGATCCGCCAGGAGGAGCGTCCCTGGCAGGCCAGGGCCGTGATCGCCATCGACCTGCGCCTGTCCGCCCACCGCGGCCAGGGGGGCCGGGCCTCGTTCGAGCGGGCGGTGTCGGCGGCGGCCTCGATCGCCCTGCGCCTGGGCCGCTCCGGCTACGAGCTGGCCCTGGTCGCCGACGACGGAAGAAGAGTTAGCCCGGCCGGGATGGCCGACCAGGCCACCGCCGTGCTCGACTTCCTGGCCAGCGTCGAGCCGACCGCGACCCCGTCGCTGGTGCCGATGGCCAACCGGCTGGCCAGGACGGCCGGCGAGGGACTGCTGGTGGCCGTGCTCGGCGTCCCCTCCTCCGACGAGGCGGCCGC
>Ga0307277_10000127_pt1 | contig 23865 bp, 28 predicted proteins | sample ER_DNA_116_FD_194473 | JGI IMG/M metagenome (GOLD analysis project Ga0307277, IMG submission 194473) | Bulk soil microbial communities from the East River watershed near Crested Butte, Colorado, United States - ER_DNA_116 | ecosystem: Environmental > Terrestrial > Soil > Floodplain | place...
AGCCGGGGAACAGGACCCCGCGAGCTGACAGCGCCCGCGACAGCTGACGAGGCGTCACGCCTTCGTGGGGGCAATCGATCGACGACACCTATTGACAGTGGCCTTCCGGGGTGTAACTTGCCGTCTGCGTGGTGAGTAGTGGGGGACGGTGGGGAACCGTCCTCCGGGTACGGAAGGGATCTTGGAAGGCTATTTCGCAGGCGAATTCGCCCACTCGCTGGACGAGAAGGGTCGGCTCGCAATCCCGGCCAAGTTCAGAGGCCGCTTCAAAGAAGGAGCGGTCGTGACACGGTGGATAGGCGAATGCCTCGCCATTTTTCCTTCCGACCAATGGTCAGACCTCAACTCCGAGATCGCCAAGCGCCCTCGCACGGACCCGGCCGTTTCGCGGTTCCGCCACTTCGTGCTGGCGGGCGCGCATGAAGCGGACCCGGACGGGCAAGGGCGCGTCGTCATCCCGGCGCACCTACGGGAGTACGCGTCGCTGGGGACCGAAGCCGTCGTCATCGGAAACCTCGACCACCTCGAAGTCTGGGAGCCCGGACGTTGGCGCGCCGAGCTCGCGAACGTCCAGACCAAGGTCGAGCCCGATCTCCGGGACCTCGGGATTTAGCGATGGAAACGAAAGAGCCCATGAGCCGGTTCTCGTGGCCGAGGTACTCGCCGAGCTTGATCCTCGTCAAGGCGGTCGCTATGTCGACGGGACCGTCGGTGGTGGCGGTCATGCGGCCGCGATCCTCGGCGCAAGCGGACCGGATGGGAGACTCCTCGGTCTCGATCGCGACCCCGCGGCGCTCGCCATCGCGGAGCGAGAGCTGGCACGCTTCGGCGATCGCGCTCTCCTCGCCCGAGGGAACTTCGCGGTTCTCGACGAGCTGGCGCGCGAGCGCGGCCTCGCACCGGTCGACGGCGTCCTCCTCGATCTCGGACTCTCGTCCATTCAGCTGGCCGACGAAGGGCGCGGGTTCAGCTTCCGCTCAGCCGGGCGGCTGGACATGCGCGCCGACCCCGACCTTCGCGACACGGCGGCCGACCTCGTGAACAGCTGGGCTGAAAAGGACCTTCGACGCGTCTTCGCCGAGTACGGCGAGGAACCGGAGGCGGCGCGCGTCGCGGGAGCGATCGTCCGTCGCCGCGTCAAAACGCCGTTCGGGGCAGCCGACGATCTCGGCCGTTTCGTCGCCGGCGTGAAGACGCGGAGGCCTCGCGGCATCGACCCCGCGACGCGCGTCTTCCAGGCTCTTCGCATCGCGGTCAACGACGAGCTCGCGAACCTCGAGCGCGGACTCGCGGCGGCGGTGCGTCTTGTCCGCCCCGGCGGACGGATCGTCGTGATCTCGTTCCATTCGCTCGAGGATCGGATCGTCAAACAGTTCTTCGCGCGTGAATCGCGCGACTGCATTTGTCCTCCCCACCTCCCCACCTGCGTCTGCGGGCACCGCGCGGGCTTGCGTGTCGTTACCCGGCGGCCGTTACGTGCGGCCTCGGCGGAGGTAGACCGCAACCCGCGCGCCCGCAGCGCAGCTCTTCGCGCCGCCGAGCGCCTTCCTTGAGCTTCGCGCAGGCCGTGCGCGCGCCGCAAGCGCGGCGCGTGCAGCACCGTCCCCATCGGCAGGCCGTGCCGCACCATCGCGCCTCGCGCCAGGCCGCGACACGCGTGCGCGGCGCGAGCTGGGAGATCCGCTCATTCCTCCTCGTGAGCGGCGTGATCGTTTCGTGCTTTCTCCTCGTCCTTCTCTATCTGGCGCAGGCCACGGCCGTGTCGGCCGCCGGCTACGAAGCGCAGCGCCTTGCTGCGCAACGCGACGAGCTCCGAAGGCAGAACGCGCTCCTCGTGATCGAGAGCGCCCGCCTCGATTCGCCCGGGCGCGTCGAGACGGAAGCGCAGCGGCTCGGGCTCGTCCGCGCCGCGACCATCGGCGTTGTCGTACCGGAGGCCGTCGCCGCGACGCGGTAACGACGGCGCGGTTGTCGGCGGGGAGCGGGCAACCCTCGAGGTTCGGCGGAGGTGAAGGATGACTGCGACGATCTCGCACACGCGTCTTCGCGTCCTCTTCGCGTTCTTCGCCTTTGCCTCACTTCTCCTCTCCGCGCGGCTCGCGTACTGGCAGACCGTCGGGCGCGCCGATCTTCTGAGCCGCGCGACGGACCAGGTCCACAGCGACCTCGTCGTCGCCGCGCAGCGCGGCGTCATTCGCGATCGGAACGGAGCGATCCTCGCGACGACCGTCGAGCTCCGGTCCCTCTATGCGATACCGGCTCTCATGACCGATCGCGACGGCAAGGACCTGAAACCGACGGTCGCGGCGACGCTGGCGCCGATCCTCGGCGAAAAGGCCGAGGTCCTGCGCGCCGCGTTCGAGAGCGGCGCGGAGTGGCTCTTCGTGCGGCGACGCCTTCCCGAGGACACCGCGGCGCGGATCGCGGCCCTGCACCTCGCCGGGCTCGGCTTCGAGATGGAGCCCAAACGGCTTTACCCGAACGGCGCGGTCGGCGCGCAGGTCCTCGGCTTCGTGAACGACGATGGGGTCGGTCAGTACGGCGTCGAAGGGCGCTACGCCACGGAGCTGAGCGGCACGCCGGGCCGTCTCGTCGTGGCTCGCGACCCCGCGAACCGCGAGCTCGCACTCGGCCTTCGGACCGCGGTCCCGGCGAAGAACGGGGACGACCTCTCGCTCACGATCGACCTGGCCGTGCAGAACGCGGTCGAGCGCGAGCTCGCCGCGGTCGTCGAGCGCGAGAAAGCATCGGGCGGCACGATCGTCGTGCTCGACCCGAAGGACGGCGCCGTGCTCGCGATCGCCTCGTCTCCGACGTACGACCCCGCCCGCGTCGGAGCTGCGGATGCGGAGGCGCTCCGCAACCGCGCGATCTCGTGGACGTACGAACCCGGATCGACGATGAAGGCGATCACCGTCGCGGCCGCGCTCGACAAGGGCGTTATCACTCCGACCACGAGCTATCAGGACGTCGGCTACGCGGTGATCGGCGGACGCAAGCTCTGCAACGCGCAGTGCAAGGTCTACGGCCCCACGACGGTCACGCAGATCCTGGCGCGATCGCAGAACGCCGGCGCCGTCTTCGTCGCGAGCAAGCTCGGGGCGGCAGATCTGAACGCCTATCTGAAGTCGTTCGGGTTCGGCCAGCGCACCGGCGTCGATCTCTCCGCCGAGACGACGGGTATCGTCCGGCCCCTCGCGGAGTGGTACCCGGTCGACCTTGGCACGATCAGCTTCGGTCAGGGCCTCTCGGTCACGCCGCTCCAGCTCGCGTCGGCCTACGCGGCCATCGCGAACGGCGGCACCCTCTACCAGCCGTACGTCGTGGCAAGCCGGCGCGATGCGGACGGGGAGCACCGCACCGCGCCGGTCGCGGTCCGGCGCGTCATCTCGGAGGAGACGTCAGCGACCCTGGTCACGATGCTCACGGCAACGGTCGACAACGGGATCGCCAATGCGGCGGCGCTCAAGGGCTACAGCGTCGCCGGCAAGACCGGGACCGCGCAGATCCCAAGCGACGAGGGGCGCTACGTCGACGACGCCTACATCTCGTCGTTCGCCGGATTCGTCCCCGCGATCGACCCGCGCATGGTCGTCGTCGTGGTCCTCGAGAAGCCGCAGTCGAAGCTGCTTGGGACCGTGCCGGCCATGAACACGTTCAAGGCGATCGCGACCGACGCGCTCCGCTACGCGCGCGTTCAGCCGGATCGGCCCTGACGCTCGGTACCATTCGACCGAACGTGTTCACCCTCGACCAGATGCTTCGCGCGACGGGTGGACGGGTCATCCACGGTGCTCCGACAGGAGACGAGCGGTTCGTCGGCGGTGCGTTCGACTCGCGCATCGCCGAACCGGGCAGCGTCTTCTTCGCCCTGCGCGACCAGCGTGACGGCCACGAGTTCGTGGCGGACGCCTTCGCGCACGGCGCGCGCGCGGCCGTCGTGGAACGTCCCGTCCCCGATCTGCCTGACGGCGCGCTCGTCGTCGAGGTCGCCAACACGCAGCACGCCCTCCGGCGTCTCGCCGAGGCCCTGCGCGACGCGCACCCCATCCCGGCCGTGGGTATCACCGGAAATGTCGGTAAGACGACCACGAAGGAAGCGACCGCCGCGGCGCTCGGCGCCCGCTATCGCGTCCTGCGCACCGTGTCGTCCTTCAACAACGAGATCGGCGTCCCGCTCACGTTCCTCGGGATCGAGCCGAGCCACGAGGTTGCGGTGATCGAGATGGGCTTCTACGTTCCGGGCGAGATCGCCGACCTCTGCACGCTCGTGCGGCCAAACGTGGGCATCATCACGCGCATCCCCGATGTCCCGGTCCACTACTCGCGAACGCCGAGCGTCGAGGCCATCGCGATGGGTAAGGCCGAGCTCATCGAAGCGCTGCCGAAGGACGGCGTCGCTCTCCTGAACGCGGACGACGCGCGGGTCCGGGCGCTCGCGCCGCGGACGAAGGCGCGCGTCGTGCTCTTCGGCGAGTCCACCGACGCCGGGCTCCGGGCGACCGACGTGATCGCACAGGGCGTCGACGATCTGCGCTTCGTCGCGCACGACGGCGCGCGCAGCGTCGAGGTACGCCTTCCGCTGCCCGGGCGGCATCTCGTGGCGTCGGCGCTTGCCGCGCTCGGGGCGGCCACCGCGCTGGGCGTCCCACTCGATGAAGCCGCCACCGCGCTTTCGGCGATGGACGTGCCGGCGCATCGCATGAACGTCCGTCGTACCGCGGAGTACGTGGTGATCGACGACTCCTATAACGCGAGTCCGGCCGCCGTCATGGCCGCGCTCGCGGTGCTCGGGTCGGTGCCGACGCGGCGCGTCGCCGTTATCGGCGACATGCTCGAGCTGGGAGCGCTGTCCGCGGACGCGCACGAGGCCGCCGGGCGCGAGGCCGCGAAGCAGACCGACGTGCTCGTCGGGGTCGGCGAGCTCGCGCGGACGATGGTCGGGGCGGCACGCAAAGCCGGTCTCCGCGATACGCACCAGGTGGCCGACCGCGCCGAAGCGCTTATGGTCGTCCGACGGATCGTGCGGCGCGGCGACACGATCCTGGTGAAGGGGTCGCACTCGCTCGCGCTCGACCAGCTCGCCGATGCGCTCGTCCAGACGGTGGCGAAGGCCTGATGCCGACAGCGGTACTCGCGCTCGGGGTGATGCTCTCGGCATTTCTCCTCGGGCTCATCTTCGGCGGTCCGTACATCCGCCTCTTGCGACGGTTCGGCATCGGACAGAACATCCGGCGCGAGGGACCGACCCGAGACTTCGCCAAGCAGGGCATACCCACGATGGGCGGCGCCCTGTTCATCATCATCGTGGCGGCCCTCTGGGCGTTCGTGTGGTTCCTTCTACCGCAGACCGAGCGCGACAACTACATACCGCAGACGATCGTGCCCGTGGGCGCGCTCGTCGGCGTTGGCGCTCTCGGCGCGATCGACGATTTCGTGAACGTCAAGTACGGCTTCGGGATCCGTGGGCGCCACAAGCTCGTGTGGCAAACGATCGTCGCGGTCGCGGCCGCGATCTACATCCAGAAGCACTTCGCGGTGAACGGCATCTTCGTTCCACTCGTTGGCGAGTGGGTCGTAGGTGCGGTCGTGTTCGGCATCATCGCCGTGATCGCGATCGTCGGGACGTCGAACGGCGTGAACCTGACCGACGGGATGGACGGTCTGGCGGGCGGCACGAGCGCGTTCGCGTTCATCGCGTTCGCCTTCATCGCCGCGGCCGTGCACTACGACTGGCTGGAGGTGTTCTGCGCCGCGATGGTAGGAGCTCTTCTCGCGTTCCTCTGGTTCAACGTGCACCCGGCCGAGGTCATCATGGGCGACACCGGCGCGCTCGCTATCGGCGCGACGCTGGCCGCGTGCGCACTGACCACCGGGTTCGTTCTTCTCTTGCCGGTGGCCGGGGTGATCTTCGTCGCCGAGACCCTCTCGGTGATCCTCCAGGTCGGCAGCTTCAAGCTCCGCGGCAAGCGCATCTTCCGCATGGCGCCGCTGCACAACCAGTTCGAGTGGCCCGAGGTGAAGGTCACGATCCGTTTCTGGCTCATTGGCGCGCTCGCCGGGATCGTCGCCGCGATCCTGGCGCTCGCCACGCCGACCCGATGAGCGTGATCAGTTCGACGTGGGTCGAGCGCGACGGCCTCCTCTGGTCGCCGCTCCTCGAGCGCTATCGCGTCCACGCCGGGTTCACCACCCGCGCGCAGGGCAGCATGGCCGGATCGGTGTTCCCGCTCGACGAGCAGGAGCGGAACCGCGGCGCGCTCGCTCGCCGGCTCGGCTTCGACGCGGTGACGCGCGTCCGCCAGGTGCACGGCAACACGGTCGTGCGCCTCGATGGCGCCGTCGAGCCATGGCCTGAAGCCGACGCGCTCTGGACGGACCGCGCCGGCGTCCTCCTCGGCGTCGCCGCCGCGGACTGCGTGCCGATCCTCGTCGTCGACCCGGCATCCGGCCGCATCGGCGCGGCACATGCGGGCTGGCAAGGGACGCGGCTGCGGGTCGCGCAGGCCCTCGTGCGCGCGCTCGTGGGCGCGGGCTCGCGCGCGTCGGCGCTCGCGGCGTCGATCGGCCCTTCGATCGGCCCGTGCTGCTACACGATCGACGAGGCGCGCGCCGATCTCGTCGGTGCGAGCGGCCAGGGCGCTTTTTTGAGGCGCGGGCCCGAAGGAAAGGTCGCGTTCGATCTTTGGTCCGCGAACGTCGCGCAGCTCCGCGACCTGGGCATCGAGTCGATCGAGGTCTCGCGGATCTGCACCCTGTCCGGCGGGCACGACCTGTGGTCGTACCGGGGCCGCGATGCCGACGGGCGCTACGGCACCCAGCTCGGCTTCATAGGTCGGCCGACATGAGCGTCACGTTCGATCCCGAGGTCACGGCGGAGGAGTTCCGCGGCCGACGCGTCACGATCATCGGCCTCGGCAAGGGGCGCACGACGGCGGGCCTCGCGCGCTTCCTCGTCGGCAAAGGCGCGAGCGTCACGATCGCCGACCCGAAGCCGCGCGAGGAGCTCGCCGACGGCATCGCGCGTCTCGGCGACGTCGCTGAGCGAGTCAAGCTGATCCTCGGGCCATCGACCGACGAGACCGCGCTGGCGGAGCCGGACTTCGTCTTCGTGATCCCGGGCATACGGCCGCGCTCGCCGACCATCCTTCGCGCGCTCAGCCGCGGCGTCCCCGTCCTGACCGAGATGGCACTCTTCTTCCGGCTCTGCCCCGCCACGATCGTCGGCATCACCGGGACGAAGGGGAAGACCACCACGACGACGCTCGTCGAGCGCGTCCTCACACCGGGGTCGCGCAAGGTCGTGGTGGGCGGGAACATCGGGACCGCGGTCATCCAAGAGGTCGACAACCTTCGCCGCGAGGACATCGTTGTCCTCGAGCTCTCGAGCTTTCAGCTCGAAACGCTCGGGCACAGCCCGCAGGTCGCCGTCGTAACGAACGTCCTCGAGGATCACATCGATCATCACGGGACTCGCGACGCCTACATCGCGGCGAAGAAGAACATCGTCGCGTGGCAGGGTCCGCGCGACATCGCCGTGTTGAACCTCGACGATCCGGCGACCGTCGCGCTGCACACGGGTGCGGCGTCGGAGGTGCGCGGGTTCTCGCTCTCGCTTCGACCGAAGCGCGGCGCGCACCTCGACCAGAACGGCGACCTCGTGCTCGTGGCGGGTGATCGCCGGACCGTTCTGTGCAAGGCGAGCGACCTCCGTGTCCCGGGCCGGCACAACGTCGCGAATGCGCTCGCCGCCGCGATCGTCGGTGACGCCTTCGACATCCCGGCCGACGTCATCGGTCGAGCCCTCCGCGAGTTCGAAGGCGTGCCGCGACGGTTGGAGACGGTCGCCGAAAAAGATGGCGTGCTCTGGGTGAACGACTCCGCCGCCACCACCCCCGCCGCGACGATGTCCGCTCTCGCCGCCTACGAGCGGCCCGCGGTCGTGATACTCGGCGGCGTCTCCAAGGGTGCGGACTTCGGCGAGCTCGCGCGCGTGCTCGCGCTGCGAGCGCACGGGGCCGTGTTGATCGGCCGCGCCGCCGACGAGATCGCGTCCGCGATCGCCACCGCCGACCCCAAGGGCGCCGTCGAGGTGCGCCGCGCGGCCACGCTCGACGAGGCGGTGGCCGATGCGCGGGAGATGGCACGCCCCGGCGATGTCGTACTGCTGTCGCCGGCGAACGCGTCGTTCGACATGTTCTCGTCGGCCGACGAGCGCGGCGAGAAATTCGCGGCGATCGTGCGGTCGTTCACGTCGTGAAGCTTGGGCTGCCTCGCACCACGACGTACGACCTGCCGCTCGTGGCGGTCGTCTTCGTCCTTCTCTTCTTCGGGCTCGCGATGGTGTACAGCGCGAGCGGCATCACCGCCCTCGACGCGAACGACGATCCGAGCACGTTCCTCGCGCAGCAATCGGCATGGGCCGCGCTCGGTGTCGCCGCGATGTTCGTCGCGTCGCGAGTCGATTATCGCGTGCTGCGTTTTGTCGCGGTCCCGCTTCTCCTCCTCGCCATCGTGCTGCTCGGCGCCGTCCTCATACCGGGTGTCGGTGTGAGCGCCGGCGGGGCGACGCGCTGGCTGCGCTTCGGCGGCAGCTTCGGTCTTCAGCCCGCGGAGCTCGCGAAGCTCGCGCTCATCGTGTACCTGGCCACCTGGCTTGGCGGCAAGCGCGACCAAATCGGCTCATGGCGGATCACCCTGCCGTTCATCCTCGTCACTGCGCTCGTGGTCGGCCTGGTCGTTGCGGAGCCCGATCTCGGCACCGCGATCGTCGTCGTGGTCGTCGCCCTCGCGATGTATTTCGCAGCCGGCGCGCGCCTTCGCGAGTACGCCGCACTGGGCGGCTTAACCCTGGTGGTCGTCCTCGCGCTCGCGGTCGCCCAGCCGTACCGCCTTCAGCGACTCGTGACCTTCCTCGACCCGTGGTCCGATCCGCAGAAGTACGGGTTCCAGACGATCCAGATGCTCTACGCGTTGGGCCTCGGCGGGCCATTCGGCGAGGGCCTCGGGGCGGGGAAGGAGAAGTTCGGTTACCTGCCCCACCCGTACACCGACTCGATCTTCGCGGTGCTCGGCGACGAGCTCGGTCTGGCCGGAGCGCTCGTCATCGTCCTGCTGTTCCTCGCGCTCGCCTTCCGCGGCGTCCGTATCGCACTCCGCGCGGAGGATGCGACCGGTGCGCTGCTTGCCACCGGCGTCACGATCTGGCTCTGCTTCCAGGCCTGGGTGAACATGGCGGTCGTCGCGAGCCTCGTCCCGATGACCGGCATCACCCTCCCCTTCATCTCGTACGGGGGCAGCTCGCTCTGTGTTGGGCTCATCGCCGTCGGTATCCTCCTGAACGTTGGTCGAGCCCGAACCACGCAGCGGACGAGCGTGTCGCGTGCTTCTCGTCGGTGGCGGGACGGGCGGACACGTGAGCCCGCTCCTCGCGGTCGCGGAAGCGCTCCGCGAGGCGGACCCCGACACGGCGTTCCTCTTCATCGGTGGTCGTCGCGGCCACGAGGCTGAGCTCGTATCCGGCTCCGGGATCCCCTTCCACTCGACCGTGATGCCGTCCCTGCGCGACCCGGACTCCCGCTTCTCGCTCGTCACGCGCGCCGCGCTGCTGCCCATCGCGACCGTCGACGCGTTCGTCCAGATCCTGCGATTCAAGCCGAACGTGTGCTGCACCACCGGCGGCGTCGCGTCGCTGCCGGCGACCATCGCCGCGCGGGTCGCGCGCGTGCCCGTCTACATCTGGGAAGGCAACGCCATCCCCGGCCGCGTGAACCGACTGCTCGCCGGATGGTCGCAGCGGATCGGCGCGACGTTCGAGGGATCCCTGCGCGTGCTACCGCGCGGCCGCACGTTCGTCGACGGCAACCCGATCCGCCGGTCGCTCCTGGTGTGGACGAAGGAATCGGGTCGCGCGAAGCTCGGCATACCGGCCGACGGCCCGGTCGTCTTCGTGACCGGAGGCAGCCAGGGCTCGGCCGCGATCAATCACGCCGTCTCGGGCGCGCTCACTCGCCTCCTCCGCCGCGCGACGGTCATCCATCACACCGGCACCGCACATCTCGCGCAGATCTCGGCCAAGCGCGACACGCTGCCGCCGGAGCTCCGCGACCGCTACCAGGTCTACGGTTTCCTCCGCGAGGAGATGGGCGCCGCGCTCGCATCGGCGGACCTCGTCATCGGACGCGCGAGCTCCTCGTCGATCGCGGAGCCGCTCGCGTTCGGAGTGCCCCTCATCCTCGTGCCGTTCGCGGCGTCGGCCGAGGCGCATCAGACGGCGAACGCCCAGGACATCGCGGAGCGCGGCGCCGCGATCGTCATTCGCGAGAGCCAGCTCGACGCCGATCGGCTCGTGGCGCAGGTCACCGGCCTGCTCGACGATCCCGCGCGGCTTTCGCGGATGGCGAAGGCCGCGCGCGCCGCGGGCCGTCCCGACGCTGCGACGGCCATCGCCGGCGAGCTCCGCAAGCTCGGCGGATGTTCGTGACCAAATTCCACATCGTCGGGATCGGCGGTATGGGGATGTCCGCCGTCGCGCGGCTCCTCATGGCGCGCGGCGACACGGTGAGCGGGTCCGACAAGGGCGAGTGGCCTCTCGCTCAGGCACTCGCGGCGGACGGCGCGACGGTCGCGAGCGCGTTCGCCGCGGAGAACGTGACCGGCGCCGACGTCGTCGTCCGGTCGAGCGCGTACGGCGACGCCAACCCCGAGATCGCGGCCGCGCGCGCGGCGGGGATCCCGGTCTGGAAGCGCGAGGACGCCTGGCGCGAGCTCGCCCGCGGCAAGCGCGTGCTCGCCGTCGCGGGCACGCACGGAAAGAGCACGACCACCGCGCTCGCCTGGACGGCGCTCCGCGCCGGCGGGATAGACGCCTCGCTGATATGCGGCGCGGTCCTCCGTGACATCGGAACGAACGCATATGCGGGCAAGGGAGACGTCCTCGTGATCGAGGCGGACGAGTACGACCGCGCGTTCCTGTCGCTCGAGCCCGAGATCGCGATCGTGACGAACGTCGAGCACGACCACATCGACGTGTTCCCGACCTACGACGACGTGAAGCAGGCGTTCTCTCACTTCGCGTCAGGGATCGTGCGGGGCGGCTGGCTCGTCGCGTGCGCGGACGATCCGGGTGCGGCCGCGCTCGCCAAGGACGACCTCGCCGGGCGTCAGGCCGCGACCTACGGACTGGGACCGGACGCGGGATATCGCGTGGTCGAGCTCGTGCAACGTGCCGACGGCATGTCGTTCGACCTTGTCGGGCCGTTCGAGGCGTCCATCCCGGTCTCGCTGCGCCTCGCGGGCATGCACAACGCGCGCAACGCCGCGGGTGCCCTTGCCGCCGCCGACGCGCTCGGTGTCCCCGCGGCCGCAGCGGCGATGTCGTTCGCGACGTTCAACGGAACGGAGCGGCGTCTCGAGGAGCTCGGCACGGCCCGCGGCATCACCGTCGTCGACGACTACGCGCATCACCCCACCGAGATCCGTGCCTCGATCGACGCCGTGCGCGCGCGCACGGCCGGCCGGGTGATCGTGCTGTTTCAGCCGCACACGCCGAGCCGCCTTCGCGCGTTCTTCGACGACTTCGCCGCCGCTCTCCGCACCGCCGACGATCGCGTCGTCGCCGAGACGTTCGCGTCCGCGCGTGAGGCCGCCGACAGCCTCGCCGGGGCGAAGGCCCTCGCCACGCGCGCGGGCGGCGCGTACGTCGTCGACGCGGAGGCGGCGGCGCGCGTCCTCGCGGAGCGCGCACGTCCCGGCGACCTGGTGCTCGTGCTCGGCGCGGGCGACATCCGGCCGGCGGGGGTCCGCCTCCTCGAGCTCCTTCGCGAGCGCGCGACGGTATGACGATGGCGGCGTTCGGCGCTCGCGACGAGCCGCTTGCCCCGCACACCTCGCTGCGGATCGGCGGACCCGCCGATTTCTTCCTACGCGTCGCGAGCCAGAAGGATCTCCTCGACGCGATCCAGGTCGCACGCGAGAACGAGCTTCCGGTGTTCCTTCTCGGGGGCGGCACGAACCTCCTCGTTGCCGATCGCGGCATCCGCGGCGTCGTGCTCCAGAACGCATGGCGGGAGTCGAGCGTCGACGGCGAGGTCGTCACTGCCGCGTCAGGCACCGAGCTCGCCCATGTCGCCGCCGTGGCCGCGCGCTCCGGTATCGAGGGCCTCGAGTGGATGGCGACCGTCCCCGGCACCGTCGGGGGCGCGGTGCATGGCAACGCGGGCGCCTTCGGGACCGAGACCGCCGACGTCCTGGTCGACGCGGAGCTCGTCGACCTGAACGGCGACTCATGGACGGCGAAGGTCGACGAGCTCGGCTACTCGTATCGCACGAGCTCGCTCCAAGGGACGCCGATCGTCTGCATCCGCGCTCGCTTTCGCGGGAGGGGCGGCGATCGCGCCAGCGCAGTGAAGCGGATCAAGGAGATGGCGAACGAGCGCATCAAGAAGCAGCCGCTCGCGCAGCCGAACACCGGGTCGATCTTCCGCAACCCGCCGGGTGACTTCGCCGGGCGGCTCATCGAGGCCGCCGGCCTGAAGGGGCGCGCGATCGGCGGCGCGATGGTGAGCGAGAAGCACGCGAACTTCATCGTGAACGCGAACGGCGCGACGGCGCGCGACGTTCGCGCGCTGATGGCCCTCGTACAGCAGGAGGTCGCGAAGAAATTCAGCGTGAAGCTCGTTCCCGAGGTCGAGCTGGTGGGGGAGTGGTGAAGAAAGGGAAAATCCGCGTCGGCGTGCTCACCGGCGGCGCGTCGGCGGAGCGCGACATCTCGCTCGCCACAGGCGCGCAGATCGCGGCGAGCCTGGATCCGAGCCGCTTCGAGGTCGTGCTGCTCGACCCGCTCGCGTTCATGGCTCGCAACCCCGAGATCACGGCCTCGCAGCGCGAGCAGGCGCAGCGTCTCATCCAGGGCGGCGCCCGGCTGGAGCCGGACCACCAGCTCCCACGCGGTCTCGAGAAGCAGATCGAGAGCGCATCGCGGGCGCTCGTCCCGGCGACGCGGGTCATGGCGAACGCGGACCCGATCGACGTGGTGCTCATCGCGCTGCACGGCACGTGGGGTGAGGACGGACGCATTCAGGGACTGCTCGACACGATCGGCGTTCCGTACACCGGGTCGGGCGTGCTCGCGTCGGCGCTCGCGATGGACAAGGAAGTCGCGAAGCAGGTGCTCGCCGCGGCTGGACTCGACGTGCCGCGCGGCGTCGTCGTCACAGGCACCGGCGCGGCCGATCTCGACGCGGCTCGATCGATCGGGCTGCCCGCGTTCGTGAAGCCGGTCGGGAGTGGATCGAGCGTCGGCGCATCGATCGTCAAGACCGACGGCGAGCTCGCTCCGGCGATCGAGGCCGCGCTGGCCTACGACGAGCGCGTTCTCGTCGAGGAGCAGATCCGCGGCCGAGAGCTCACCGTCCCGGTCATCGGGAACGACGACCTCACCGCGTTGCCGGTCATCGAGATACTCACGAAGCGCGCGTTCTTCGACTACAGCGCCAAGTACGACGCGGGTGAGAGCGAAGAAGTCTGCCCGGCCGAGATCCCCCCGGACGTCGCGAAGCGCGCGCAGGACCTCGCGCTGCGGGCGCATCGCGCGCTCCACTGCCGAGGCATGTCGCGGCTGGACCTCATGTGGTCGAAAGACCGCATGGTCGCGCTCGAGGTGAACACGATCCCGGGAATGACCGCGAACAGCTTGCTGCCGAAGGCCGCGCGCGCCGCCGGCATCGAGTTCGGCGACCTTCTCGCGCGGTTCGTGGACTGGGCCCTCGAGGACGCGCGCCGGCGGGCGCGCTGACCTTGAGACCCCGCTCGCGCGCGCGCCGGATCCGACCGCCGCGGCGCCCGGCCGATGTCGATCGCGCGGTCGCCGGCCTTTTGGCGGTCATGTGCGCGGCCGCGATCGTCGCCGCATCGATCGGGCCCTTCTGGCGGATCCGCGACGTCGCCATCGAAGGCGCGTATCACGTCGCGGTCGACACCGTGGTGGCGTCGAGCGAGCTTCTCGAGGCGCAGTCCTTCACCGCGAGCGCTGCGCGGGCGCGCCAGCGGCTGCTGAAGCTGCCGGCGGTGCGCGACGCGCGGGTCGACATCCGCATTCCCGATCGCGCGCTCGTGGTGCTCACCGAGCGCGTCCCGATCGCGCGTTGGGTGTCGGGCGCAACCGAGTGGTTCGTCGACGCCGACGGGGTCCTTTTCTCGTCGCTCGATCCCCGTGGCGCGCCGGATGTCCGCGTGACCGACGAGCAGAAGCAGCGGCAGGCCGGCGATCGACTGGATCCTGCGCTCGTGGACGCGGCGACGAAGCTCGCGCGGCTCGGACCGCAGGAGCTGCGGCCGGACGCGACGTCGCCGCGCGTGGTGCTGGCGGCGGGTGCGACCGGCCTCGTCCTTCGTGTCGCGGCGGGGTGGGAGATCCGCTTCGGCGGCGCGGAGCGCATCGACGACAAGATCGCGCTCGTCCGCAGATTCCTGCGGGACAACCAGCAGCGAAAGCTAGACTACGTCGACGTGCGCAGCCCGGATCAGATCGTCTTCAGCCCAAGCTAAGTGCTGCTTCCGCTCCGCGGCCTCGTCGCCGGGGTGCTGTTGGGTCTTGCCCTCCGCTTCAACCTTCCGATCGAGTGGGCGCGATACACGGCGGTCGGCATCCTCGCGGCGCTCGACTCGCTGCTCGGGGCGGGGCGCGCGGAGCTCGAGGGACACTTCGACACCCGCATCTTTCTCTCAGGTTTCTACACGAACGCCCTCCTCGCGGCGGGCCTCACCTTCCTCGGCGACCGCCTGGGGATCGACCTCTACCTCGTGGCTCTGTTCGCGTTTGGATGGCGGATCTTCCAGAACGTGGCGGTCATCCGCCGCCACTTCCTGTAATGCGGTGCCAGAATCGATCAGCGTGCCGCTACCGCGGCAAGCGAAGAGGGGTTGAAGGGGATACTTCCCCTGCAATGTCAGCTTGCCGCTACCGCGGCAAGCGAAGAGGGGTTGAAGGGGATACTTCCCCTGCAATGAACGGAGTGAGTCATCGCTGAGCAGACCGTGCTCGTCGGCATCGACATCGGTACGACGAAGGTGTGCGTTCTCATCGGCGAGATGGCCGCGCGCGGCGGCGTCGACGTCATCGGGATCGGCCTCGCCGCATCGGACGGTCTCCGCAAGGGCGTGGTCATCGATATCGACCGCACGGTGCAGTCGGTGGCGAGCGCCGTAGAGGCGGCCGAGCGCATCTCGGGGCTGAAAGTAAGGTCGGCCTTCGTCGGCATCTCCGGGAGCCACATCTCTTCCCAGAACTCCCGCGGCATGGTCGCCGTCTCGGGGTCGTCGCGGCACGACGTCGATCGTGGCGACACGGTTCGCGCGATCGAGGCGGCGCGGGCCGTCTCGATCCCCAACACGCGGGAGATCCTCCACGTCGTCCCGCGCGGCTACGTCGTCGACGGCCAGGAGGGCGTGCGCGATCCGATCGGGATGACCGCGGTCCGCCTCGAGGTGGAAACGCACATCGTGACCGCGTCGTCCACGAGCGTTCAGAACCTGACGAAGTGTGTCCAGCGGGCGGGCGTGGAGATCGACGAGCTCGTGCTCGCGCCCCTCGCCACGGCCGAGGCGACCCTCACCGACGAGGATCGCGAGCTCGGCGTGTGCCTCGCGGACATCGGCGGCGACACCACCGACATCGCGATCTTCCAGGACGGCTCGATCTCGCACTGCGCGACAATCCCGATGGGGGGCCGGAGCGTCACCGCGGACCTCGGCATCGTCCTGCGGGTGACCCCGGACGTCGCCGAGAGCGTCAAGTTCCGCTACGGATCGGCCATGCCTATGGACGTCGACCCCGACGAGGTGCTCCAGGTCACCTCGATCGGCGAGGAGAACTCGCACGGCGTCACCCGGCGTCACATCGCCGAGATCGTGGAATCGCGCGTGACCGAGATCTTCAAGTTCATCGGCGCCGAGATCGAGGCCGCGGGCGCCACGAACCGCCTCCAGGCGGGCCACGACCACACGGGCGGGGGGTCCCTTCTGGACGGCGTGACGAAGGCCGCCCGGGACCAGCTCGGCATGAGCGCCCGCGTGGTCGGACCAAAGGGTCTGGGCGGGCTCACCGATCAGATCGCGACCCCGCCCTACTCCGCCGCGAGCGGGTTGCTGCTGTGGGGCGCGCACAACTGGGCCTCGGACGACGATCGCGGGAACGGTCACGGCCCGCGCACGCCATTCGACGGCGTGTCCTCGCGGATCGGAAAGATATTCAAGGGACTCATGCCCTGAGCGACGACCTCTATTTCTGGAAATCGCCCCTCCCGGCGAGTGGCGACGAAGCCGGCGAGTTGCTCGAGCGCTTCGCGATGGAAGACGAGACCGTGTTCGAGGCCAGTCCGGACGTCGCCGAGTTTTATCGGCTGCTGATCCAACGCTTTCCAGCGCTCGAGGACGTACCCGAGCAGAAGCGCAACGACCTCGTCTTCTGTCCCTGGAGCCAAACACCCGAGCCATCCGACAGGCACATCGGCCTGAACCTGCGTTTGGACACACCGCGGAGGGTCTTCGATGAGATCCTCGCGTTCGGGAAGAGACTGCATCTTGTCATCTATGACCCGCAGAGCGGTGAACTGCGTCGTCTCTGGCGTCGCAGGGAAGGACGAGTCACAAATCGCGGTAGCCAAACGTTGAGTTTGCGGACTATAGTCAGCGCGCGAACTGAATAGCCATGAGCGCACCGCTAGGGGAGGGGCAGCGGCATGGACATCATGGAGGCTTACCCATGCCCCTCCGAAGCGATATCGAGAACTTCGCGCTCATTAAGGTCGTCGGCGTTGGCGGTGGCGGTTCGAATGCCGTGAATCGGATGATTCGCGCCGAGCTCCTCGGCGTCGAGTTCATCGCGGTCAACACGGACGCTCAAGCACTCCTCCTTTCGGACGCCCCGCACAAGCTCCGCATCGGTGACAAGGTCACAAAGGGCCTCGGCTCGGGCGCCGACCCGGTCGTCGGCCGCAAATCCGCCGAGGACGACAGCGAGAAGCTCTACGAGGCCCTGAAGGAAGCGGACATGGTGTTCGTGACCGCCGGCATGGGTGGCGGGACCGGCACCGGAGCCGCCCCGATCATCGCCGAGATCGCCAAGGACGTCGGCGCGCTCACCGTCGCCGTCGTCACCAAGCCCTTCAGCTTCGAGGGCGCGAAGCGCCGCCTGCTCGCCGAGCAGGGCATCGCCGAGCTCGTCGACAAGGTCGACACCCTGATCACGATCCCGAACGACCGCCTCCTCCAGGTCGTGGAGAAGAAGACGAGCATGGTCGACGCGTTCCGGATCGTCGACGACGTGCTTCGACAGGGCGTTCAGGGCATCAGCGACCTCATCACGGTGCCGGGCCTGATCAACCTCGACTTCGCCGACGTGAAGACGATCATGACGAACGCGGGATCCGCCCTGATGGGGATCGGACACGGTTCGGGCGAGTCGCGTGCCGCGGATGCGGCGCGCCAGGCGATCATGTCGCCGCTCCTCGAGCAGAGCATCGACGGTGCGCGCGGCGTGCTGTTCACGATCACCGGCGGACCGGACCTCACGCTCTTCGAGGTGAACGAGGCCGCCGAGATCATCCACGCGGCAGCCGATCCCGAGGCCAACATCATCTTCGGCGCGGTGATCGACGAGCGCATGGGCGGCGAGGTGAAGATCTCGGTCATCGCGACCGCGTTCGAGCAGGCTCGCGCGATCCGTCGTCTCGAAGGGCCGACCTACAAGCGGCAGGCGCCCTCGGTCGAGCAGCGCGCGATGTCGGCTTCAGCGGTCGCGCCTGCTCCGATTACGACGACTCATCCAAAGGCCGAGGAATCGAAGAAGTACGACGCCAACGATCTCGAAGTTCCTAGTTTTCTGAGACGCCGGTGAGCTGAGCGGCGGATCGTCCGCCGCTCCCGCCATTGGCATGTCGGCTGCATCCCCGTGTGTAAACGACGCAAGTTTTCGAAACGGGGGGGTGCGCAGTTGATGCGAGAAGGAGGCGCTGTCGTCCGCGAGGATTCGTGGACGGCGTGGCCGGTCTACTGGTCTCCGGTGATCGTCGGGGCGCTCGCCTCGGTCGTCGCCGTCGTGCTCTTTGGCGTTATCGGTACGGCGCTCGGATCCTGGAAAGCCGGAAACGAAGGCCGGGTCACCGACTTCAGCGGGGTCGGTCGTGTTGCCGTCGCGTACGCAGTTTTCGCTTCGTTCTTCGCGTTCGTTATCGGGGGATGGGTAACGGCGCGGATCGCGGGCATTCGTCGCGCTGAACCCGCGATCCTCCACGCTGCCATCGCGTTCCTCGTCGCGACAGTCGTCCTGTTGGTAATGGCCAGCTTCGGCGGGGCGGTCTTCAACGGGTGGTACGTGGGCCTCGCGCCATCGCCAGCGGTCCCGACACCGGCCGGACAGCCGGTCGACCCGACCGTGGCGAAGGCCGCGGCTGCGGGCGCTACCGTCGCGGCGGCTGCGCTCTTGATCGGACTCGCCGGCAGCGTCGTCGGCGGCTTGATGGGCTCCGGCGAGCGCATGGACTTCAGCTTCTACAACCGCGAGCGGGTCGGCACATCGCGCCGGGTCGCGAGCGACCGCACGACCCGGATATAAGGAGGTACCGAGATGATCCTGATTCTTCTCTGGCTTCTTGGCGCGCCGCTCGTCCTGATCATCCTGTTGTTCCTTCTCGGAGTGGGCCATTAGGGACTAAGAACGTGTGGCTACCTCCACGCACGTGAGGGGGTGTGGGGGCCAGCCCCCACGATGGAATGGTGGCTGGCCCCCGTTCCTACTAGATTTGGTGGCACCCCGTCCCATATCTTGTGTCTGTGAAGTGCCCGGGATGCGGCAACCTCGACACCCGCGTCATCGACTCGCGTGAGGCGGAGGACGGCGACTCGATCCGCCGTCGCCGCGTCTGCGACCGGTGCGAGGAGCGCTTCACCACCTTTGAACGGAGCGAGTCCGCCCGTATCCAGGTGCTGAAGCGCGACGGGAGCCGTCAGGAGTTCGACCGGCGCAAGCTCGCGAGCGCGATCGGGAAGGCCGCCTCGCGAGGGTTGAGCGCCGACGAGATCGATCGACTCATCGACGAGCTCGAGGCAGGCGTCAGGCAGAGCGGCGTGTCCGAGATCCAATCCGGACGGATCGGCGAGATGGTCCTCGAGCGTCTCGCCGAGCGCGACCCGCTTTCGTATCTCCGCTTCAAGATCGTGTACTCGCGCATCGAGGACATCGACGCGCTCTACGACGAGCTCGCTTCGCTCGTCCGCATCCGGCAGGAGGCGCGTGACCGCCGTGTCGCGGAGCAGATCACGCTTCCCATTGCCGAGCCCGTTGTCGCCGGCCCGTCGCGCCGCCGTCGCCGCTAGACCTCTTCGCGCGGTCCTCTGGGATCTCGACGGCACGCTGACCGACAGCGTGCATCTGGTCGTCGAGACGATGAACTCGGTCATCGCCGCGCATGGCGGTGCGCTCCTTCCGTACGAGAAGGTCGGCGAGCTCACCGGCCTTCCGCTCGACGCGATGTTCCGGCTCGCGTGGCCGGACATCGTTGCCGCCGATGTCGAGCGCTACCGCGTCGAGTACCGCTCGCGATACGACGCGGTCGCTATCCCTGCGACGCGCTTGTATCGCGGCGCGCGCACGGCTCTCCGCGATTTCCACGCGGCCGGCTTGCTGCAGGCGACGGTCACCGGAAAGCGCGCGGCCGACTGCGAGCGGATCCTGCGCGGGCTTGGCATCAAGCAGGACATCGACGTTTATCTCGGCGGCGATTCGGCGCCACGCCCGAAGCCCGCGCCCGACCTCGCGCAGCTCGCGATGAGCCGGCTCGGCGTGGCGCCCGGGGAATCCGTCGTGATCGGCGACAGCGCGGCCGACCTCGCGATGGGCAAGGCCGCGGGCGCCCACACCATCCAGGTGCTGTGGGGCTTCTCGCGTTCTCCCCTTCCGGACGCCGACCGCACCGTTCGCACGTGGCGCGAGCTGCGCGCCGCGGTGCTCGCGCTGAGTGGGCCGAAGCCCGGCATACTCGGTCGTCGTGGTCCTCTCCGATCGTGACATCCGCGCGGCGATCGACGCAGGCCGCATCGGGATCGATCCGTTCGACCCAAAATGCGTGCAGCCGGCATCGGTCGACATCCGTCTCGACCATCGCTTTCGCGTGTTCCGCTCGAGCCGCCACGCCTTCATCGACCTCGCGCGCCCGCTGGACGACATCACCGAGCTCGTTCAGGTCCCACCGAAGACACCGTTCATCCTTCATCCGAATGAATTCGTCCTTGGCTCGACACGCGAGCGCATCCGTCTGCCCGACGACATGGTCTCGCGGGTCGAGGGAAAGAGCTCGCTCGGCCGTCTCGGCCTGCTCATTCACAGCACCGCGGGATTCATCGACCCGGCGTGGGACGGCCACATCACGCTCGAGCTCTCGAACGTGAACACGATCCCGATCACGTTGTACGCGGGGATGCGCATCGGCCAGCTGTCGTTCTTCCCTCTGTCGAGCCCCGCCGAGCATCCGTACGGCTCGCCCGAGCTCGGTTCGTCCTACCAGGGGCAGACCGGTCCGACGCCGTCGCGCTACAAGCTGGACGTCTAGCCGCCGGTGTGCACCACCTGCCTCTTGATCGTCTTCGTCGAGGCGTTCATCAATGTGCTTGCGGGGGCGCTCACGCTCGCGATCTTCGTGCGCGTCATCCTGTCGTGGATCCCGAACGCACGCCTGCCGTTCGGCCTCGGCGACTTCGTGGTAGCGGTCAGCGAGCCGATCCTGTCCCCGATCCGGCGGGCGATGCCGTTCTTTGGCGGCGTCGACTTTTCGCCGTTCATCGCCCTTATCGCGATTCAGATCGCGTCGAGCGTGATCCTCCGCGTCCTTCCGCCGGCGATCTGAGCCGTGTCGGAGCGGCTTCGCGTTCCGGTGCGCGTCATTCCGCGCTCCCGAAGCGAGCGCGTCGACCCCGTTCGCGGCGGCCGCCTCGTGCTCCGCGTCGCGGCCGCACCCGAATCGGGCGCCGCAAACCGCGCCGCGCAGGCGCTCCTGGCGACGGCGCTGGGCCTCCGGGCGGCCGACGTCCAGCTCGAGCAGGGGAGCACGTCACGCGACAAGACCCTGAGCGTCCCCCCGGCGGCGCGTGCCCAGCTCGAACGGCTGTTGAAATAGGAGCGCACGCTCGGGCGTACAGAGGGGGAATGGCCGCGAGTGTTGCCCTGCGCATCGACCTGCCGATTACCCGAATGGCTTCGCCCGTGACCTTCGCGGACGGTGTCCGCGAGCATCAGGACGAGGTCTACGGTGTCGCGCTCCGCATCACCGGCGACCGTGAGGCCGCCCTTGACGTCGCAAGCTCCACATTCCTCAAGGCGTACCGGGCATTCGACCGCTACGACCAGACACGCCCGTTGCGGTACTGGCTCCTCCGGATCGCGACGAACGAGGCGATCAGCTACGTGCGCAAGCGCGGACGCGAGCTACGGCGCCGGGTCGCCCTCGAGCAGGGCACCACGCTCGCCGACCCGACGGCTCTCCCCGACGCTGAATCCGTGGCGCGCGAAGATCGCGCACGCATCCGCGCCGCCGTGAGCCTGCTTCCAGAGCTCTACCGCGTCGTGATCGTGCTGCGCTACTTCAACGACCTGAGCGTCGATGAGATCGCACGCGTCACCAAGCGTCCCGCGTCGACGGTCGGCGTGCAGCTGCTCCGCGGACGGACGCTTCTCCGCACAGCCCTCGAGGCGGGGCGATGAGCAACGACCGACGGGAGGACGACCTGTTCGACGAGACACGGCTCCGCCGTGCTCTGCGGCTCGAACCGGCCGAGCTTCCGACTCGGTTGGATCTCGCGGCGATCGTCGCACGCGCTCGCGCCGACCGACCGGCCTTCACCGCGGCATCGCTTATCTCGACGCTCGTCGCCGGCGTCGCGGCGGCAGGGCTCGTCGGCCTGATCGCCGTGACCCTTCCCGCGGTCGCGCCCGCGCTGGCGTCGGACCTTTTCACGGCCGCGATCGAAACGCTCGCGAACGTCGCGATCCCGGCAAGTTTTCTTTTGAACCTCGCCGCACAGCCGACCGTTCCGGTCGCGGCCATCGCCGCCTTGGCGGTCGCTATCGCCTACGAGTACGCGCAGCGAAGGGAGTCTCTCCGTGAAGTCACGTCTTGAGCGCAGCACCACCAACAAGGTCATCGGTGGGGTGTGCGGCGGCATCGCCGAGTACCTGGCCGTTGATCCAACGCTCGTGCGCGTCGTGTTCGTGGTCACCGCGTTCCTTACCGCGGGCCTGGGCATCCTCGCGTACATCGTCCTCCTCGTCCTGATGCCGCAGCCGGGGCAGCCGGCGCCATTCACGAACTCGAACCCGCCCGCGGCGACCGACACGACCGCGCGGATGGACTCCGACTCCACGGTGACGACAACGGCCACGGTGACGCCGGTCGATCCGGCGGTTCACCAGGCGGAGGCTGAACGTCGTCGGATGGCGTTCGGCTATCTACTGATCGCGCTCGGTGTGGCGTTCCTTCTCAGCAATGCGGGCGTCTTCCGCTTCGTGCAGTGGCAGTTCCTGTGGCCTCTGGTCCTCATCGGGATCGGGATTTTGTTCCTCGTCCAGCGGGTGCGGTCGTGAGCACGCGGCGCGGCGTCTTCTGGCCCCTGCTGCTCATCGCGCTTGGCCTCATCTTCCTGCTCCAGAACTTCGGCTTCATCTCCGGCGTCAGCTGGCTCGCCGTCGCGAGCCTCTGGCCGCTGCTGCTGATCCTCATCGGGCTCGACATCGCGTTCGCGCGCCGCTGGCCGCTTCCCACATTGGCGGTCGAGGTCGCGGTGATCGCGGGCGGCCTCGCGCTCGTCGCGATTTCGCCAAACCTCTCGCCGGGGGTCTTCGTCTTCGGTGACGGCGATGGCTCAGGGGAGACCGACGTCAGCGCGCCGCGGGGCATCGCGACCGAAATGTCCCTGACCCTGAACGGCGGGGCGATCCGTTCCTACCACGTGACGGGCGGCTCGACCCAGCTGCTCGAGGCGCACAGCGCCAATCCCGATCTGCGGTTGCGGACCTCGGGCACCACGCGGGCGGTCGTGCGACTCGACCAGGCGTCGGGCGGATTCTTCCACCCGATCAGCGAGGGTGACGTGCAGATCCGTGTCGCGGGCGACATTCCCACGTCCCTCACGATCAACGTCGGGGCGGGGGATTTCGACGTCGACCTCTCCGACGTGCGCGTCACCGATGCGCGCGTCAACGTCGGCGCGTCGTCCATGCGGTTCGTCGTGCCGAAGCCAAGCGGTGACATGGCCATCCGCATCAACGGCGGCGCATCGAACATCGTGCTCGTTGTGCCGGATGGCGTCGACGCGCGGATCGCGACGACCGGTGGCCTTCTGTCGCTGCGGAGCGACAACACGCGCCTCGGCACGGGCGGCGAGGCACGTGGCTGCGTTGCGTGCGGCAACTCGGTCGAGACGAGCGGCTACAGCGCGGCGCGCGATCGCGTGACCGTCACGATCTCAGCGGGGGCGAGCTCGATCGTCGTGCGGTAATCCCGCGTAAACTCCTCGTCCGTGCTTCACAACGCGATCGAGCGAATCCTGGAAGCGCAGGGCGTCTGGGCGGATCCGCTCGGGAAGCTGTTCGTCGCGATCTTCGGCGCGCTCTACAAGCCCGTGCGGCCGATCAAGGATTTCCTCAACGGCGTCTGGCTCGGCCACCCGCTGCATCCCGCGATCACCGACGTGCCGATCGGCGCGTACGTCGTCGCGCTCGTCCTCGATCTCTCCGGGCAGCGCGCCGCTGCGACGGCAGCGATCGGCGTCGGAATCGTGTTCATGCTCCTCGCCGCGCTCGCCGGTTACGCCGAC
>Ga0307277_10000128_pt1 | contig 23587 bp, 22 predicted proteins | sample ER_DNA_116_FD_194473 | JGI IMG/M metagenome (GOLD analysis project Ga0307277, IMG submission 194473) | Bulk soil microbial communities from the East River watershed near Crested Butte, Colorado, United States - ER_DNA_116 | ecosystem: Environmental > Terrestrial > Soil > Floodplain | place...
CGTGCCGCCTTCGTCGTGGGCCTTCGACCCGACGGCAAGCCCGCCGCTCAAGCGCGACACGAAGGCGGCGACGAAGGCCCTGACCGCGGCCGGGTGGAAACGCGCCGCCGACGGCTGGCGCGCCCCATCGGCGAAGGCGGCGACCCAGCTCGAGGTCCTCGTCCCGAGCCGCACGGCGAACCCGGCGCTGTACGCGGTCGGATCGAAGATCGCCGCCGACTGGAAGGCGATCGGCCTCGTCGTGAAGCTCGTCGAGATCGACCCGGCGACGCTCGCGACCGACCACCTTCGGACCGGCGAGTTCAGCGCGGCGATCGTCGAGATCGCGGTCGGGCATGACCCTGATCTCTATCCGCTGCTGGCCTCGTCGCAGACCCAGACGGGCGGGGCAAACGTCATCGGCCTCCAGGATCCGGTCCTCGACGGCCTCCTCGAAGCGACCCGAAGGCCGACCACGGACGCGGCCCGGAAGGCGGCGTTCAAGGCCCTCCAGGCCCGCCTGACGGGCGGCACCTACGCCCTTCCGATCGCCTGGCCCGATACCCTCTTTGCCGTTCGCGAACGGGTCGCGGGACCCGCTCCGCGGACCGTTGCCGACGGGTCGGAGCGATTTTGGGATGTGCTAACATGGCGCCTCGCTGACGACCGGTGAGCCCTCGGGCGAGCCGGCGGCGGGTCGACGCCGAGGTGGCGAAATTGGCAGACGCGCTAGCTTCAGGAGCTAGTGCCCGCAAGGGCGTATGGGTTCAAGTCCCTTCCTCGGTACCACCTCCTCCCTCCCGACCGGCCGAGACGCACGGCACACCTGCCCAGGTGGCGGAATTGGTATACGCGTACGTTTGAGGGGCGTATGAGGCAACTCATCCGGGTTCAAGTCCCGGCCTGGGCACCACTTCCTGCCTGAGCGCCCGGCGTCCCCATCGCCTCGGCGCGCGACCGGGTCCCCGCGTGGCGCCCCGGGGCCCATAACCTGCCAAATGTCTGCCTTGTCGATCTTAGGCGGCGTTTGCGCCCTCGAACACAGCGATTCGCCCGCTCGATTAGCTGCCGACAGCTAATTGCAGGTCGAAAGCGGAAGCAAACCGCGACTAAGGTCCCGCACAGCGACAAGTGGCAGGAAGTCCCGCCCATAAGGAAGCCCCGCCGATCGCTGCGAGACGCGCTTGGCGTACCCTGCCCGCGGGCGGTTAGCTCAGTTGGTCAGAGCACCTCGCTTACACCGAGGGGGTCACTGGTTCGAACCCAGTACCGCCCACCACCGCGCCGGCGCCCGACCGCGCCCAAAATGGGCATGGCAGCCTCCCTTAGCGGCTCGGCCCGTCCCAGACCCCACCGGCCACGACCGTCGTCCTGAACGCGTAGCGATCCCCGCGGTTGAGGTGGCGTCCGTATTCGAACGGCTCGCCGTACTGGTCGAACACGGTCTCGAAGAGCTCCAGGAGGGGATCGCCCTCGGTCAATCCGAGCAGCTCGGCAGTCCGCCGGTCTGTGGTGATCGCTCGGAGCAGGCACTCGGCCCGGGACGGTTCGATTCCGTTGAGCTCCCGGACCGTCTGGAACAGCGACCGATTCGAGAAATCGAGCCCGGCGAGCGTGGTGGCGAGGCCCGGGACGAGGATCGACCGATCGAGCGACAACGGCGCGCCCTCGACGATCCGGACCCGCTCGAGCTCGAACACCTGGCTGTTCACCGGGATCCGAAGGGCTTGCGCCTCGACCTCATCCGCGTCGCGGACACGGGCGACGATGACCTTCGATGACACCGCCAGGCCATGGACCGCGGCCCAGTCCGTCAGTCCCTGGGGTCCACTGATCGTCTCGATCGTCACGCCCCGACCGTTGACGAACCAGCCGGACCGATCGCGCGACTCGATCAGTCCCCGCGCCGCGAGGTCGGCCAGGGCGCGGCGGAGGGTGTTCCGGGCGACGTCCAGTCGCGCACCGAGTTGCCGCTCCGGGGCGAGGCGCTCGCCGGGCGTCAACCGGCCGGTCGCGATATCCGCCTCGAGCCGTCGCATGACCCGGACGTAGGCGAGGTCGCTGCCGCGAGCGTCCGCTCGGCGCCCGGATCGCCCGCCCGGTTGACAGGACTGGTTCACTTTTGGTTCACTCTCGGCATGAAGCTCGCCCTGCTCGGTGGAGGCGGATTCCGGACTCCGGCCATCTATCGGGCGCTGGTCGAGGGCAGCACGCGAACCCAGTACGACGCGGTCGTATTGTATGACGTCGATCAGGCCCGACTCGACCGAATCGGGGCCGTCCTGGCCGGCATGAACGAGCGATTCGGCCGGAGTGTGGCCCTGACCACGACCACCGACCTGGATGCGGCGGTCGACGGCGCCGATATCGTCTATTGCGCCGTCCGGGTCGGCGGGATCGCGGGCCGCCTGCTCGACGAGACGGCCGCGCTGGCCGAGGGCGTGATCGGACAGGAGACGACCGGCGCGGGCGGGATCACCTTCGCCCTGCGGACCGTGCCCGTCGTGACCGAGATCGCCGAGGTGGTCGCCCGACGGGCGCCGAGCGCGATGTTCATCAACTTCACGAACCCGGTCGGCCTCGTGACCGAGGCGGTGCGCAGGGTGCTCGGCGACCGGGCGATCGGGATCTGCGACGCGCCACTCGCCCTCTGCCGGCGGGTCGCCGCCGCCCTCGACCGCGAGCCCGCCGATCTCTGGTTCGACTACTTCGGGATCAACCATCTGGGCTGGCTGCGCGGCGTATTCGACCACGGACACGACCTGCTGCCCCGACTCCTCGCCGACGAGGCGCGTCTCGAAAGCTTCGAGGAGGGCCGCCTCTTCGGCGCCGCATGGCTCCGCTCGATCCGGATGATCCCGAATGAGTACCTCTACTACTACGACTTCGCGACCGAGGCACTGAACGGGATGCAGGCCGGCCGGGTCCGCGCCGAGTTCCTCCAGCGCCAGCAGGACTCCTTCTATGCCGGCGGGGGCAGCCCGGCCGATGCCCTCGGGTCGTGGGAGGCGAGCCTGGCCGAGCGCGAGGGGAGCTACATGGAGGAGGCCTGGAACGGTCGCGACTCGGAGCTCCGCGACGTGGCCGAGGCCCGCGAGACCGGCGGCTACGGTCGCCTCTCGCTCGACCTCGTCGACGCGCTCCACGGCGACCGCCACGAAGTGCTGATCCTCAACGTCGCGAACCGTTCGAGCCTGCCGTTCCTCGATGAGGACGCCGTCGTCGAGGTGCCGTGCGTCGTTGGTCGCGGTGGCATCGTGCCGGTCGCGATTGGCGCGGTCCCGATGGCCGCCGAGGCCCGCATCGTCGCCGTCCGCGCGGCGGAACGGGCGGCGATCGAAGCCGCCCTCACCCGCTCGCGCAGCCTCGCCGTCCAGGCCCTCGCCCTCCATCCGCTGGTGCCTTCCGTCGAGGTGGCGGGACGGATCCTCGACCGCCATCTCGCCGCCCAGCCCGGACTCGCCGAGACGCTGCGATGACCGTCGACGTCGTGTGTGCCGGCGCTCCATTCCTCGATCTCGTGTTCCGGGGCCTCGACCGGATCCCGGCGGCCGGCGAAGAGGTCCTCGCACACGATCTCGTGATCGTGCCCGGCGCGATGGCCAATGTCGCCTTCGCCCTGCGCCAGCTCGAGCTCGAAGCCGTCGTCTGCGCGCCGATCGGAACCGATCCCGCGGGACGCTTCCTGAAGCAGCTGATGGACGACGCCGGAATCCCATGGCTCGGTGAGCCGACGACGGCGACCCCGGTCTCGGTCGGTCTGCCGCTCGATGGCGAGCGCGCCTTTGTCACGGTCCACCCGACGGCCGCCGTCGATGTCGAGGCCATCGCGCGCGCCCGGCCGCGGGCGGTCGTCGTGAACCTGCCGTTGCCGACCGGGCTCCGAGACGGACTGCCGGACCAGCCGCATCTGTACGGCGTCGTCGGCGATCCACAGGTCGCGATCCTGCTCGATCGCCCGGCCGATTCATGGACGGCGTTCCGAGCAGTGTTCCTGAACGAGCGCGAAGCGTTTCACCTCAGCGGCCGCCCCGATGCTGCGGACGCGGCGAGGCTCCTGGCGGAGCGCGGCAGTCTGGTCGTGGTCACCCGGGCGGCACGCGGCGCGGCCGCGGCGTTCCCCGACGGCCGCGTCGCAGAAACGCCGGGGCTGCCCGTGGTCGCTCTCGACACCGTCGGTGCCGGCGACCTCTTCGTGGCCGCGTTCATCTGGGCGGACCTCGCCGGTCGATCCCTCGAGGAGAGCCTCGACGTCTCGACCGCCTATGCCTCCCACTCGCTGGCGGCCCCGGGAGCGCGCCAGAAAGGGCTCAGTCGAGCGGCGTTTCTCGACGCCACCCGGCCGACGCCGAACGGCAGCTGGATGCTGGAGGTCCGAGGATGACTTTCTGACTTCCGCTCCCTCGATCGTGACGGTCGGCGAATCCCGGCCGCGGCTCGATCGAGACCCCGTCATGCGGGTCCTTACCCGCACCTGGAGGAGGTTCACATGGACGACGTCACCAGGCAGATCATCACGCGGCGGCGCTTTCTTCAGCTCACGGCGGTGTCCGCCGTAGCCGTCGCCTGCGGCCCGTCCGCCGGCGGAAGCTCGAGCCCTTCGTCCGGCGGGAGCGCCCCGGCCGGCGGAAGCGCCCCAGCCGGCGGAAGCGGTGGGGCCCCGAGCGGGGGCGCCGTCACCGGCACGATCAACGTCTCGTATCCCGACGAGGCCGGCCTGAAGCCGAAGTACGTCGAGCAGGCCGCGGCCGCGCTCAAGGCGCAGTTCTCGGGCGCCGACGTCAAGATCGACCTCCAGAAGGTCGGCGACGACGACTTCTACACGAAGCTGCTGCTCGCCCTCGACAGCGGCACCGGCCCCGACGTCTTCCACGTCGGCGGCAGCTCGATCGGCGAGCTGGCGGACGCCAGCTACATCGAGCCGCTCGACAACTACATCAGCCAGTGGGCCGACTGGAGCCAGTACCCCGATTCGGTCCGCAGCGGCGTGACCTACAAGGGCAGCGTCTGGGCGATCCCGTACGGTCTCGACATGCGCTGGCTCTACTACCGCAAGGACGACCTCCAGAAGGCCGGCCTGCCGGCCGACTGGCAGCCCGCAAACGTCCAGGGGATCCTCGACGCGGCGACCGCGGTCAAGAACGCGAACGAGGCCAACGTCCTGCCGTACGCGCTCTACGCCGGCCCCGCCGGCTCGAGCGGCACGGCCGATCATGCCTTCGTGCCTCTTCTCTGGGCGTACGGCGGCGAGCTCCAGGACTCGAGCGGCAAGTGGATTGGCGACAGCCCGGCCACCAAGAAGGTCATGGCCTACTACCAGAAGGCGTACAACGGACTCAGCCCCAAAGAGATCCTGACCTCGACGAAGCCATGGACGGCGATGCGCGAGAAGCTCGGCAACGGCCAGCTCGCATTGTTGTTCGAAGGCGGCTGGGTCTACGGCGGCTGGGCCTCGGCCAACAAGGCGGCCACTGAGCAGAACATCGGCTACGTCCTCCATCCGACCGAGAGCGGAGGGCCGTCCTTCACGATCGGCGGTCCCGGGACCTGCTGGTACATCAGCTCGAAGAGCGCGAACAAGCAGGGGGCGTGGGAGTTCATCAAGGCGATGAACACCGCCGAGATCGTCGGCAAGCTCAACGCCGAGGATCCCCACCCGGTCGCCCGCAAGGACGCGGCCGATGTGGCCGAGTTCAAGGCCAGCAAATACAACGTCGACGCGACGGCGGCGCTCGAGAAGGCAAAGTTCGTCCCGCCGGATCCGGGCTATTCGAAGGTCATCGAGGCCATCCAGAAAGCAACCGCCCGGGTCGCCGCCGGCGAGCTCGGCCCCGACGACGCCGCGAAGCGCTACACGGACGATCTCACCCAGGCGCTCGGCGCCGACAAGGTCACCTCGCAGTAGTGGCGGTCGCGGCCCGGGGAAGGCTGGGCAGGAATCGGCTGTACCTGGCTGGGCTCAGCCCGGCCGCGTTCCTGCTCGCCCTGTTCTTCGTCGGCCCGGCCCTCTGGGCCGTCGGGTCGAGCTTCACGAACCGCGCGCTGGTCGGCCTCGATGCCGCCAACCCGCGGTTCGTGGGCCTCGACAACTACGCCCGCCTGTTCAGCGATCCGGACTTCGGCCGGGTCATCCTGAACTCGGTCATCTTCGTCATCGGCTCGGCGATCATCGGGCAGTTCGTCCTGGGCCTCCTCCTCGCCCTGCTTCTCGACTACGCCCAGCGGCGCGGTTTCCTCGCGAGCAACCTCGTCTACGGAGCGGTGCTCCTGGCCTGGGTCAACCCGACGATCATCGCCGGCTTCCTGTGGGTGGCGATGTTCGACTTCTACAACGGATCCCTGAACACCGGGCTCAGTGTCGTCGGCGCGCCGCCAGTCAACTGGCTCGGCCAGGGTCCGATGCTCGCCGTGATCATCGCCAACACGTGGCGCGGTACGGCGTTCACGATGCTGATCTTCCTCGGCGCGCTGCGGACGATCCCGAGCGACATCTACGAGGCCGCACGCGTCGACGGGGCCAGCGCGTTCCGGCGCTTCTGGGACCACACCCTGCCGATCCTCCGGCCGATCGCCGCGCTGACGCTCCTGTCGGTGACGATGGCGACGTTCGGCACGTTCATCCTCATCCAGACACTGACCAACGGGGGCCCGGCGTTCCAGACCGAGGTCATCGCCCTGTACGCCTTCCACGAGGCGTTCCAGAACCACGCCGTCGGCTACGGCTCGACGATCTCGGTGGTGATGCTCGCCTTGAACCTGGCCTTCGCGGTGGTGTTCCTGCGCTGGTCGAGGGCCAGGGCGTGACCGCCGTGACCGCGGCGGCGGGTGGGACCGCCGTCGACGAGCTCGCCCGTCAGGCGACGACCGAGCCGCCGCCGCGGCCGAAGGCCAAGGCAAGTCCGCTCGAGTGGATCCTCGTCCACATCGTGTTCCTCGTGGTCGTGGCGTTCTTCCTCGTGCCGTTCCTGTGGCTGGTGAGCGCCGCGTTCGACGCCAAGGCGAGCGCCTACATCCAGGTGCCGGTCGAGCCGACGATCATGAACTTCGTCCGGATCTTCACCGAGCACGACTTCGCCCGGGTCCTGGCCAACAGCGTGTTTGTCGCTGTCGCCACGATGATCCTCGTCGTCTTCGCCGTCTCGCTCGCGGGCTACTCGCTCTCCCGGCTCGACCTGCGTCGGAAGGACTGGATCACGTACGCCGTGCTCCTCCTCCAGACGATGCCGATCTCGGCGACGATGGTCCCGATCTACGGGCTGGCCCGGCAGCTCGGCCTCCGCAACAGCTACCTCGGGCTGATCCTCATCCACGCCGCGATCGAGCTGCCCTTCCTCATCTGGCTGATGAAGGGCTTCTTCGACTCCATCCCGCGCCATCTCGAGGAGGCCGCCTGGCTGGACGGTCGCTCCAAGTTCCGGGCCCTCATCGAGATCGTCCTGCCGCTCGCACGGCCCGGCCTCGGGATCGCTGCCGGTCTCGCGTTCCTGAGCGCCTGGGCGGAGGTCCTGATGGTCATCATCCTCATCGACCAGGACAACCTGAAGACCGTGCCGCTCGCGTTCTACGAGGCGATGCGGACACAGGGTGGCTACACGGAGGTCCAGTACGGCGTGATCGCGGCGATGGCGGTGATCTACCTGTTGCCGGTCATGGTCGTCTTCTTCGCGGCCCGACGGCTCATGGTCCGCGGCCTGATGAGCAGCACAAGGGGCCTGTAGCGTGGCGAACGTCGAGTTCGACCAGGTCTGGAAGCGCTTCGCCACCCAGACCGAGGCCGCCGTCCGCGGCCTCTCCCTGACGATCCCCGATCGCGAGCTGCTCGTCCTGCTGGGGCCGTCCGGCTGCGGCAAGACGACCGCCCTGCGGATGCTGGCGGGCCTCGAGGAGCCCGACGGCGGCGACATCCGGATCGGCGGGAAGAGCGTCGTCGGCCTCGAGCCGAAGGACCGCGACGTCGCCCTCGTCTTCCAGAGCTACGCGCTCTACCCCCATCTCTCCGCCCGGGACAACATCGGGTATCCGCTGAAGGTCCGGAACCTGTCGAAAGCCGAGCAGCAGGCGAAGGTCGAGCGGGTCGCGGAGATGCTCGCGATCGGGCACCTCCTGCCGCGCCGCCCGGCCCAGCTGTCGGGTGGCGAGCAGCAACGGGTCGCGCTGGCTCGGGCGATCGTCCGCGAGCCGCGCGTCTTCCTGATGGACGAGCCGCTCTCGAACCTCGACGCGAAGCTGCGGGTCCACACCCGGACCGAGCTGAAGACCCTGCAGCGTGAGCTCGGGACGACGATGGTCTTCGTGACCCACGATCAGGCGGAGGCGATGAGCCTCGCCCACCGGATCGCGGTCCTGAACAAGGGCGAGCTCCAGCAGATCGGGACACCGGACGATGTCTACGACCGCCCGGCGAACGTCTTCGTGGCGGAGTTCATCGGCAGCCCCCCGATGAACCTCCTGGAGGCGACCCGCGACGGCGACTCGGTGGTCGCCGCCGGTGGCTGGCGGATTCCGGCCCCGGGCAACGGTCGTGCGGGCGGGCCAACCGGCGGGGATGGCCAGCTGACCGTCGGCCTGCGGCCTGAGGGCATCGAGATCGTGGCCGAGGGGCAACCGGCCGAGGTCATCGCGGTCGAGCCGTTTGGCAGCGAGGTGATCGTCGACGTCCGGATCGGTGACCAGGCGTTGAAGATCCGGGCCGCCCCTGATATCCGGCCGGCCCCCGGCAGCACGGTCGCCCTCCGCGCGGACCCATCTGACGTCCGCCTGTTCGACCGATCGACCGGGGCCGCCGTGTCGTGAGCGATCCGGGGGTCGCCGCGGGCAGGTCCCCGGACATCGTCCTCGAGGGCCGGTTCGTCGAAGCCGACCGGATGCGCTACGTGCTCGTCCCCTTCGAGGTGCCGCCCGGGCTGCATCAGCTCGAGATCCGCTACTCCTACAGCGATCGGATCGACTCGGATCCGCTCGTCGGCGGTGGCAACACCCTCGACATCGGCCTGTTCGACCCGCGGGGAACGGAGACCGGCAGCCTCGGGTTCCGGGGCTGGAGCGGGAGCCACAAGGACGCGTTCGTCGTCGGCGAGGATTGGGCGACGCCGCCCTATGCGCCAGGGCCGATGCCGCCCGGGACGTGGAATGTCCTGCTCGGGCCGTACAAGGTCGGTCCCCGCGGCTGCGACTACCGGGTGGAGATCCGCATCGATCCGGACGTGGCGCCGTTCGAGCGCGATCTCATCCGAACCGGCACGCCCCGCCGCCCACTTCTGCCGGATGCGCGGCCGGGCTGGCTGCGTGGCGACCTCCACTGTCACACCCGCTACTCGGACGGGGACTCGTGGCCGGCCGAGATGCTTCACGCGGCTTCCGAAGCCGGGCTCGACTTCCTGGGCGTCACCGATCACAACAACGTCGCTCATCAAGCCGAGTACGGTCCCGGTGGGGGAGCGTGGCCGATCGTGATCCCCGGCGTCGAGGTGACGACATACGGGGGTCACTGGAACGCCTGGGGGACGGACCGCTGGTGGGAGTTCCGCGAGCCCAGCGGACCGGCGGTCGAGAGAGCGATGCGAGCGGCGGCCGAGGCCGGCGCCCTCGTCAGCGTCAACCATCCCAAGCCGTTCGGCCCGGCCTGGGAGTACGACACCGTCGGGGCCGCCCACGCCGTCGAGGTGTGGAACGGCCCGTGGTCCGGCCTCAACTCCCTGGCGCTGGAGTTCTGGGAGCGTCGGCTCCGGGCGGGCCAACGGCTGACCGCGGTCGGCGGCAGCGACATGCACATGCTCCGCGCGGCCGATCCCGACATGCGCCATTCGCGCGGCCTCGGCGGCCCGACGACCTGGGTCGAGGCCGGCGCGCAACCGGACGTGGCGGCCATCCTGGGCGGCATGCACGCCAGCCGGACGTTTGTGTCGGCCTCGCCGGCCGGGCCACAGCTCTATCTCGACCGGGTGGAGGACGAGCTCGCGGTCGAGGTCCGCGGCGGGCAGGGATCCGCGCTGGTCCTGATCGGCGACGGCCGTGTCGTTGAGGCCACCGCGGTCCTGTCCGACGAGCAGACGATGACGTTCGCCGTCCCGCCGACCGCCTACGTCCGCGCGCAACTCGTCAGTTCGACCGGTGAGGTCACGGCGTTGACCTCACCGATCTGGCTCGCCTGACCCAGCCCGGGCCCGCCGAACGCTGACTGCTAGACTGGACGCCGGGGTTTCACTCCGTCACAAACCGTCCCGGAGAAGGTGGGCATGGACAACATCGGTTTGATCATCGTCCTCGCGATCATCGTCGTGATCGTGCTGTTCGTGATCGGCCTCTACAACGGACTCGTTCAGCGCCGCTTGCGGATCGACGAGGCATTCGCGCAGATCGAGGTCCAGCTGAAGCGCCGTCACGACCTGATTCCGAACCTCGTGAACGCGGTCAAGGGCTACATGGGCTTCGAGCAGAAGGTCCTGACCGACGTCACCAACGCTCGCGCCGCGGCCGTCGCCGCCGGTGCTCAGGGCCCGGCCGCCCAGGCCCAGGCGGAGAACATGCTGACCGGGACCCTCCGCTCGCTGTTCGCCGTCGTCGAGAACTACCCCGAGCTGAAGGCCAACCAGAACGTCCTCGAGCTCCAGGAGCAGCTGACCACGACCGAGAACCAGATCTCGTTCAGCCGCCAGCACTACAACGCGACCGTCCTCGACTACAACACCGCGATCCAGGTGTTCCCCGCGGCCCTGATCGCCGGGGCGCTCGGCTTCACGAAGCGCGAGTTCTTCGACGCGGAGCCCGAGGCGAGTGCCGTTCCGAACGTCGACCTGTCGCTCCCGTAAGCGCCGGATGAGCGCCGATCGCCGGGTCGGTCGGGTCGCAGCGTCCGCCTGACCAGATCGCCCAGCCGACCCCATGGCCGAGACCTTCTACGCCCAGATCGCGGCGAACCGCCGTAATTCGTTCTTCCTGTCCCTGATCGTGATCGCGCTGTTCGGCGTCCTCGGGTTCGCGATCGGGTATGCGATCTCCGGCAGCGCGTCGGGGGCGCTCGCGGTCATGGCGTTCGCGATCCTGCTCGGCGGCCTCGCGGCAGCCGGCTCGTACTTCTCGGGCGACTCACTCGTGCTGTCGGTCTCGGGGGCGAAGGAGGTCGATGAGACCTCGGCGCCGCAGCTCCTGAACGTCGTCCGGGAGATGGCGATCGCCGCCAACGTGCCCATGCCGAAGGTCTACATCATCGACGACACCGCGCCGAACGCGTTCGCGACCGGTCGTGACCCGAAGCACGCCTCGGTCGCGATCACGACCGGGCTGCTCGAGAAGCTCGACCGGGAGGAGCTCCAGGGCGTGATCGGCCATGAGCTCTCCCATGTCCGGAATTTCGACATCCGGTTCGCCCTGATCGTCGGAGTCCTCGTGGGATCGATCGCCCTTCTCGCCGACTTCTTCCTGCGGTTCACGTTCTGGGGCGGCGGCCGCTCCCGGGGCAATGATCGCGGCGGCGGCGGCGGTCTCCAGGCGATCATGTTCGTCGTCGCGATCGTCCTCTCGATCCTCGCTCCGATCGCGGCCCGGTTCGTCCAGCTCGCGGTCAACCGCCAGCGCGAGTACCTGGCCGACGCGTCGTCGGTCCAGCTGACCCGCAACCCCTACGGCCTCGAGCGGGCGCTTGCGAAGATCTCGAGCGACAAGGAGGTCCTCGAGGTCGCCAACCGGGCGACCCAGCACATGTACTTCACGAACCCGATCAAGAAGTTCGAACAGCGAGCCAGCGGCCTCTTCTCGACGCATCCGCCCACGCTCGACCGGATCAACCGCCTCCGGGAGCTGACCGGCGACCAGCCGCTCCAGGGTCCGGAGGCAGCCGAGCTGTCCGGCCTCGACTGAGACCGTGGCGGCGCCTTCCTGGTCCTCCGCGGCGATCTTCTTCGAGACCCCGGAGGAGCTCCGCGATTGGCTCGCTGAGCATCACGCATCGGCCTCCGAGCTGTTCGTCGGCGCCTGGAAGAAGTCGACGGGCAAGCCCAGCCTGACTTGGCCCGAGATCGTCGAGGAGGCGCTCTGTGTCGGCTGGATCGACAGCATCCGCCGGAGCGTGCCCGGCGACGGCTGGGTGATCCGCCTCACGCCGCGCCGCAAGGGGAGCATCTGGAGCGCGGTCAACGTGGCGAAGGTCGCCGAGCTCCGGAACGCCGGCCGGATGCGGCCCGCCGGGGAGGCGGCATTCGAGGCACGCCGGGCGGATCGAACCGCGATCTATTCATTCGAACAGGCGGCGGCGCCGGCGCTGACGGCCGAGGAGGAAGCCCGGTTTCGGGCGAACGAGGCCGCCTGGGCGTGGTTCTCGGCGAAACCGCCGTCGTTCCGGAAGCAGACCATCCACTGGGTGATCTCGGCGAAGCGGGCCGAGACGCGGGAGCGCCGGCTGGCCGCCCTGATCGAGGATTCGGCGGCGGGCCGACCGCCCAGGCCGATGGTCTGGGCGAGGGAGTCGGCGGGCGGGAATCGGGAGGCCCGCAACCGGCCCGGCGGAGGTTGAGGGTCGTCGAAGCCCCGTGGTATCCTCGGCCCCGCCGACGGGCGACCGAGCCTGGTTGGCCATCGGGCCGAGATAGCTCAGTTGGTAGAGCACGCGACTGAAAATCGCGGTGTCGCCAGTTCGATCCTGGCTCTCGGCACCACCGCGCGAGGTGGTCGCGTTCATCGAGCGGAAGTGGCTCAGTTGGTAGAGCATCACCTTGCCAAGGTGAGGGTCGCGGGTTCGAGTCCCGTCTTCCGCTCCATTTTTCTGCCCGGGCGGCGCCCGGGGTCTCTCGAGGTCTCCGCCCGCTGCCCCTTCGTCTAGTGGTAGGACAGCGGACTTTGGATCCGTGAACCGAGGTTCGAATCCTCGAGGGGCAGCCACCACCTCCCGCCTCTGACCCGTGGCGACGCGGTTCAGCGATTGGCGAGCCAGCGTCGGACGTCCGGCTCGTGCTCGTCGAGATGGCCGCCGAAGCCGCCGTCGGCCAGCGCGTTTCCCTGGAGCCAAGGGAACCGGTCCGGATCGGTGACCGCCTCGCTCGGCAGTGCGCGGATCGCCGCGATGAACTCGTCGTAGATCGCGTCGGCCTCCGCGAGCAGCTCGGACGCCGGGCGATCCTTCGTCTGATCGTGGATCCACGCGTTGATCGGGTCATCTTCGTCGTCGCCGAGCTCGGCCGGCCAGGGCGAGGCAGGCTCCGGCTCGCCGCGGGCCGCCGCCTCGAGCCGGGCCACCGTCCGTCGCCGCCACGCAGTCAGATGGGCCGCAACGTCCTTGAAGGTCCAGTCGCCCATTGCACCGGGCTCGTCGAGTCGGTCCGGGCCGACGTCGGCGACGAGACGCCGCCAGCGCTCCCGGACGGCCCGGAGCTCCTCGATCAGGGCCTCGCGGCGGGTTTCGTCGGACATGCGAATCTCCTCCGTCCCTGGATTGCGCGTCCAGCGTACGACGCTCGTCGCCGAGACAGGCGCCACCGCCTCAGGTACGCTCTCGGGCGACGGCGACGTGGTGAAGTGGTTCAACACGGAGGTCTGCAAAACCTCTATTCACCGGTTCGAATCCGGTCGTCGCCTCCACCCTGAGCAAGAGCCAGCCCGCTGAGTCATCGGCGGGCTGTCCTGTGAGCGGCATCCAGAATGGGTCGTACTTCCTGGACTCCTTCGGTCCGGACTAACGGGCCATCGTCGGGCCCTATCCATGCGGCCCCAACGAGCGCACACTGCGGGCAGCGAGGCGCTGGCTGCGAACGCGGCCGGAGCTCCTCGCTCCACCGGGCCGTCACGCCCGAGAGGAGTTCCGCCCATGTCCACCTCGACAGGCACCGCTGTCCTCGATTCCGGCCGAACGATCCTCCTACGCTGGCTCGTCGCCACGGTGGGCTTTCCGATCGGCGGGTTCGTCGGCCACGCGATCGCTGGCCCTGCCGCGACCGTGATCGCGGCCTTGATCGGCGGGCTGATCGCCGGCGCCATCATCGGTCTTGGTCAGGCCGGCGCCCTGGCCCTTCGCTCGCAGGCCATCGCCATGTGGGCCGGCGCCACCGCGGCCGGGGTTGCGGTCCCACTGATCGCGATTACGGCGCTCATCGGCCAGATCGACACGACGTTCGACGCCGTCCTCCTGGGCGCCCTCACGGGCCTCGCGATCGGCGCGGGTCAGGCCGTGCTGTTCGGGCGCGAGGGCGTCGGCAACGCCTGGATCTGGGTTGGAGCATCCGCGATCGCCTGGGCGATCGGGTGGCTCGTCACCGCGGCGGTCGGGGTCGCCCTCGCACCCGGCTGGCCTGTCTACGGGCTGAGCGGCGCGCTCGTCTCCCAGGTGATCACCGGGATCGTGCTCTGGAAGGTCATGTCGCAGGATGAGGTTGCCGCCTCGGCGCGAGCATGACGCTGGAGGTCGCGACGGCGGTCCTCCTGATCGCCGTCCCGGTCGCCTTCAACCTCGCCTTCTTCGAGCTCGGTCGGGCGTTCGACTACCCGAACATCCTCCGCAAGGAGCCTGACGAGATCCTCCGGCGGTTCGCCGCCGGGGGATCCGGCCTCGTCCTCCGCTGGCAAGCCCTGCTCCTGAGCGCGCTCGCCATGCTGCCCCTGGTCGCCTTGCTCACCGTGTCGCTTGAGTCGCCGCCGGTCCTGGCCGTCCCGATGGTCGCCATCGGGAGCTCTGCCGCACTCGTCCAGGCGCTTGGTCTCGTGCGCTGGCCGTTCGCGGTCCCGGAACTGGCGCGACGCTACGTCGGCGCCGACGCTCTCGACGCCGACGATGCCGCCGCAACGCGCCGCACGGTCGAGATCGTCTTTGCCACGCTCCACCGACTCCTCGGCGTGGGCATCGGCGAGCACCTCGGTTATCTGCTGACGGGCGCTTGGACCCTGCTCGTCGCGGGCTCCCTGATCACGGGTACGGTGCTGCCCGTGGCGCTCGGATTCGTCGGCATCCCGATCGGGATCGCGCTGCTGGTCGGGACATTCGAGTTCGTCGGTCCGAACGAGGAACGCGGCTGGCCGCTGGCCGGCACGATCGTCCCGATCGCGTACGTCGCCTGGTCGGTCTGGCTGATCGCCCTCGGGGTCGCCTTCCTCCTGTAGTCCGGCGGTCTGTCGAGCGGAGGCGGCATGCCGACCGCGACCCGGGTCGTGTACCTTCGGATCGTGCCCAATCGACCGTCCTCGCGCTCCGGCATGGGCGCCGTTCCCCACGAAGCGGGCACCACGTTTCGGGTCTGGGCACCGCATGCGCAGTCCGTCGGGGTCGTCGGCACGTTCAACGACTGGGACGCCGCGCGCCATCTCCTTTCCCGGGATGACAACGGCAAGGCCGAGACCTGGTCGGCCGACGTCGCGGAGGCGAAGCCGGGTGACGAATACCGCTTCGTCATGACCAGTCCGGCTGGCGATCTGAACCGGATCGACCCGCGGGCTCGCCGGCTGACGAACTCGGTCGGCAACGGCGTCATCTACCCGGACGCGTTCGACTGGGGTGACGCGGAGTTCCGGCAGCCGCCCTGGAACGACCTGGTCGTGTACGAGCTCCACGTGGGGACGTTCAGCACGGGCATGCACGGCCGGCCGGGGACGCTCGACGGCGTTCGACGGCGCCTCCGCTACCTGAGTGAGCTCGGCGTCGGCGCGATCCAGCTGATGCCGCCGTTCGAATTCGCCGGGGACCGGTCGTGGGGCTACAACCCGGCGTTCCCGTTCGCGGTGGAGAGCAACTACGGCTCGCCGGACGATCTCAAGGCGCTCGTCCGCGACGCCCACGCCATCGGGATCGCCGTGTTCCTCGACGTCGTCTACAACCATCTCGGGCCGTCCGATCTCGACCTCTGGCAGTTCGACGGCTGGTCCGAGCGCGGCAAGGGCGGCATCTATTTCTACGAGGATGACCGGTCGTCGACCCCGTGGGGCGAGACGCGCCCCGACTACGGCCGCCCCGAGGTCCGGGCGTTCCTTCGCGACAACGCGATGCAATGGCTCGAGGAGTTTCGCGTCGACGGACTGCGCTGGGATGCGACCGCATGGATCTCGAGCATCACGGGTGGCGGCAACAACGCCAGGGATCGGATCGCCGACGGCTGGCGGTTCATGGCCGACGTCAACACCGAGGTCGCCAAGCGATTTCCGGGCCGTCTGACGATCGCGGAAGACCTCCGTTCTGACCTGTCGGTGACCCGGCCGGCGGGTGATGGCGGGGCCGGGTTCGGCGCCCAATGGGACGGCGCGTTCGTCCACCTCGTTCGGAGAGCGCTGATCGCCAGCAACGACGCCGATCGCGACGTGGGGTCGCTCGCCGGCGTGATCGCCGCGAGGTCTTCCGATGCGTTCAAGCGGGTGATCTACACGGAGTCGCACGACGAGGACGCCAACGGATCGTCGCGCGTCCCGGAGGAGATCTGGCCGGGCTACGCCGACAGCTGGGCGTCGAAGAAGCGAGCCACGCTCGGGAGTGCGGTCGTCCTGACGAGCCCCGGGATCCCGATGCTGTTCCAGGGCCAGGAGCTGGTCGAGGGCTCGTGGTTCAACGACGAGGACGGCCTCGACTGGACCCTCCGCCACCGCCATGCCGGCCTGCTCCGACTCCATCGCGACCTGATCTCGCTCCGCCGCAACGCGACCGACGTCAGCCGCGGTCTGCGCGGCCCGAACGTCACGGTCCATCTCGTCAATCGCGACTCCAAGGTCCTCGCCTGGCACCGCTGGCTCGAGGGCGGGCCGCGGGACGACGTCGTCGTCCTCGCCAACTTCTCGGCGACCACGTTCGCGGACTACCGGGTCGGTGTCCCGCGGGCGGGCCGCTGGCGGGTCCGGTTCAACAGCGACTGGGACGGCTACGACCCCGAGTTCGAGACCGTCGACTCGCTCGACGCCGACAGCCGGCCCGAGGCACAGGACGGGTTCGGCCAGCGGATCGGCGTTGGGCTGGGTCCCTATTCGGTCGTGATCCTGTCGCAGGACGAGTAGGGGAGCGGCGATTCCGCCGGGGAGCGGCGGCGCCAGCGTCGCGGGCCGGCGACGGAACCCTCGCGGCCCGACGGTCCGCCCGTTACGCTGAGCGCCGGGCCGGAGTGGCGGAACAGGCAGACGCGACGGACTTAAACTCCGTTGCCCGCAAGGGCGTCAGGGTTCGAACCCCTGCTCCGGCACCGCGTCGGCAACGTTGTTGTGCTGAGCCCCACAAGCGACGGCTGGCACCTGCGAAATCGTGCCAAACCGTCACGCTAGCCTCTGCTTGTTGCGCTGGACCCCACGAACATCGTCGGAAGGGTCGACGTTGCGACGCTGGCACGACACCAGACGAGGCTTGTGGTCGTGGGCGCAACAGAGCCCGCGCAACAGAGCCCGGGCCCTCAGGCGCAGACAGGCAGCGCCAGCTGCCAACCCGCCGCTACCGCCGCCGGAACCGCAGGCGGCCGCCCCTCTTCTCCGGGCGCCCCGGCACCTTGACCCCGTCGGCTCCGAAGGCTGTGGCCGACAGGGCGATGAGCCGTTCCGCCGCCAGGGACTTCGGCGCGCCGAGGACGATCGGGTTCCCCTCGTTGACGGCCTTCAGGTAGAGGAACGGGTCATAGGGGAGCTCCATCAGGACCTTCATCCCCAGGGCGGTCTCGACGTCGTGGATCTTCAGGATCTCCCGCCCGAACATGTTGTTCAGGATGAACGACGACTTCGGAGCGACGGTTCCCGCCTCGCTCAGGTATTCGATGAGGGCGCTCATCGCCTTGAGGGTCGCGATCTCCGGGTTCATCACGAACAGGACGTTCTCGGCGTGCTCGAATACGCGGAGGGTCCGCTCGTCGAGCCAGGAGCCGGTATCGATGACGACCTGGTCGTAGGTGTCGAGGAGCTTGGACAGGATCCGGTCGACATGGTCGGCGGTGATCATCCCGGCGAGCTCGGGTCCGACCGGGGCGGCCAGGACGTGGAGGCCGCTGTCGTGCTTGGTCGCATACGTCCGCAGCAGCTCCGCCTCGCGCAGGGCGGCATCGTCGCGGATCACGTCGGAGATGGTCTGGCGAGGGGTGACGTTGAGGTGGGTCGCGACCTGCCCGAACTGCAGGTCGAGATCCACGATCACGACGCGATCGGGTCGCTGCTGCGCTGCCGCCATCGCGATATTCGTCGCGATCGTCGAGGTCCCGACGCCGCCTTTCGGGCTATGTACCGCGACCATCCGGCGAGCCCGAGCGACTGTGATGCCGTCGGTCGTGACGACCGCTCTCCGGTCCTTGGAGCGCTGGAACCGGAGCATGAGGGCCTCGACACGGGCCTCGATCTCGCGGGCGTCGAACGGCTTCGCGACGACATCGTCGGCACCGGCTTCGAGGAAATGGATCCGGTCCTCGACGTCGTCGGACTGGCTGACGCAGAGGATGGGCATCGATGCCATCGACGGGGCCGCGCGGATCTCGCGGCAGATGTCCTGCGCCGATTTCGCGCCGGTAACGACGTCGATGATGACGAGCTGGTGGTCGGCGACGCGGCCGAGCGCCTCGTCCGGATCGGCGATGACGTTGACGGTGTAGCCGACTCCCGTCAGTCCGGACGAGATCGACTCGCCGAACGCCGGGTCGGCCTCGATGAGCAGAATGGAGCTGGCGGGCACAAACCCTCCCCGGGCGGCTTGGGACGCGTCGCGAGGTTGGGCCGATCTGGTGATCGACCGCCCGCAGGATACATCGGCCGACTGCGGGACCGCGAAGGCCGCTTTCGGGCCTCCCGCGGGACCCGACGATCGAGCCTCGCGCGGCGGTCGGTCCGGGGCGCCGTGCTACACTGCCGACGTTTCCTTTCGGTTCCGCGCCGGCCTTCGCCGCCAGCGGGACGATTCCCATTTGGAAGGAGTGTCCTGGCGCATGCGCCGATACGAACTCATGCTGGTCCTGCGTCCCGACGTCGCGGACGACAAGGCCCAGGCGGTCATCGACCGCACCACCCGCCAGATCGTCGCTGGCGGCGGACAGATCGTGAAGGTCGCCCCGTGGGGCCGCCGCCGATTGGCCTATCCCATCGATCGCTACCGCGAAGGCTCGTACCACATCGTCCTGTTTGAGGGACCGGGCGAGGTGATCGCGGAGACGGAGCGGACGCTACTGATCACCGAGGAGGTCCTCCGCCACCTCGTGACCCGCGACGAGCGACCCGCGCGGCCGTCGCGGCGCGACGGAGCGAGCGAAGATATCGACGAGTCGGATGACGCCGACCTCCGCCTGTCCGCCCAGGACGAGGACGAGGACGACGGAACCGAGCGGATCGACGAATCCGAGACCGAAGCGGCACCGGCCGCGATCGACTGAGGAGCGCAAACGATGGCCCTGTGCAAGGTGATGATCATCGGCAACCTGGGCGCGGATCCGGAGATGCGCTACACGCCCAGCGGCCGGCCGGTCACCCAGTTCAACGTCGCTGTCAACCAGAGCACGAAGAACCAGCAGACCGGCGAGTGGATCGAGGAGACCGACTGGTTTCGCGTGAGCATCTGGGGCGATCGCGCCGAGCGAGCGGCAGAGACCTTCCGGAAGGGCAACAAGGTCTTCGTCGAGGGCCGCTTCAAGACCCGCGAGTTCGAGGGGCGTGATGGCCAGAAGCGGACGTCGCTCGAGATCACGGCCGACAGCCTCGTGAACCTCGAGAAGCGAAACCGCGAGGAGGGCGACGGCGGCCAGTTCACGGCCGCGGCTCCGGCAGGCGCTCCGGCCGGCGCTCCGGCTGCTGCGGGCAATCGCGGCGGCAACGGCGGCGGCGGAGGGGGCGGGAGCTTCGACGAATCCGAGCTCGACGACCTGCCGTTCTGACGACGACCGGCGCAGCCGTCAGCCGTCATTCGCTGACACGCGGGACACCACCACCTGACTGACGACCGACGCGGCCCACGGGCCGCGCTCCCGAGGAGAACCACCCGACATGCCGCCCACCAGATCCAAGAAGCGCGACGATTACTACCGCGATCGCCGGCGGCGGAAGGTCTGCGCGTTCTGCGCCGACAAGACCGTCTCGATCGACTACAAGGAGGTCAACCGCCTCCGCCGCTACCTGTCGGAGCGGGCGAAGATCGAGCCGCGCCGCAAGACCGGCACCTGCGCCGCGCATCAGCGCGAGCTCGCCGTGGCCCTGAAGCGGGCCCGGATCGTCGCCCTGCTGCCGTACGCGCCACAGCACCTCCGACCCTAGTGAAACCGGGCGGGCCGGTCTGCCCGCCGACGCGCTCCGCCCGACGATGATCGACGGGCTGCTCATGATCGGCGGCGGGATCGCCGCCGGGTTGTTCGGCTCCCTGCTCGGCTTGGGCGGGGGGATCCTGATCGTCCCGTTGCTGACGCTCGGCTTTGGCCTGGCGCTGATCAAGGCGGTCGGCGTCAGCCTCGTCTGCGTGATCGTGACGAGCGGTGCCGCCGCCGGGGTCTATCTCGAGCGTCGTGTCGCGAACCTTCGGCTGGGGATGACCCTCGAGCTCTTCACCGCGACCGGCGCGCTCGTTGGCGGGCTCGTCGCGTTCCTCCTTCCGGAACGCTTCCTCGAGGTCTTGTTCGGCGGGCTCCTCGTGTACACCGCGGTGACGATGGCCCGCCGGCGCGATCCGGTCCCGTCGGCCACGAACCGAGCCGGCGACGGCAGCGCCGCCGACGACGCGCCCGTCGAGATCCAGCCGCCCGACGCGGGCGCCGACGCCGACCCGGCCCGCTCGTCCCTGGCCGATCGGATGTCAGGACCCGGCTATCGGGTCCACCGCCTCGGCTTCGGCGTGATCGGAAGCCTGTTCGCCGGCGTGGTGTCGGCCCTGCTGGGGATCGGCGGCGGGCTCGTCAAGGTGCCGGTCATGCACGTCGTGATGGGCGTCCCGCTGCGCGTCGCCACCGCGACGAGCAACCTGATGATCGGGATTACGGCCTCGGCCAGCGCGATCATCTACCTGCTCCGCGGCGGGATCGACCCGTACGTCGCCGCCCCGACCGCGATCGGCGTCTTCCTCGGGGCGAGCATCGGCTCGCGGGCCGCGCATCGGATCGACATCAGGATCCTTCGCGGGCTGTTCGTCGCGATCCTCCTCTACACTGCGTGGCAGATGCTGCAGCGAGCGCTCGGGTGACATGCCCGAGCCGGCCCCACCCCCAGGCAGCTCCCGCGGCAACCCTCGAACGGTCGATCGCGCGGCTCCTGACCGTCGGGACCTACGCCTCGGTCGCCTTCCTCCTCGTCGGGGTCCTGCTGATGCTGACGCGCGGGATCGGCCCGCGATCCGGCGGTCCCGCCTTCGACCCGGCGAACCTCGTGCCCGACCTCGTCGCGCTTCGGCCGGAAGGCTTCATCTGGCTCGGGCTCCTGGTCGTGGTTGCCACGCCGGCCGCCCGGGTCTTCGCCGCGCTCATCGGCTACGCCCGCCAACGCGACCGGGTCATGGTGACGGTCGCGGCCCTGATCCTCTTCGTGATCGCCCTCAGCGTGATGCTCGCTCGGACCCTCGAGGCCTGACGTGGACCTCCTGATCCTCGCCATTGCCTTCGTCGTCATCCTCATCGGCGCCGAGCTGTTCACGAATGGCATCGAATGGTTCGGCCGGAAGCTCGAGCTTGCCGAGGGTGCCGTCGGGTCGGTCCTCGCTGCGGTCGGGACCGCCCTTCCCGAGACGATGATCCCGATCATCGCGATTTTGTCGGGCGGTGGGTCGGCGGCGTCGCACGGCGTCGGCGTCGGCGCGATTCTCGGTGCGCCGTTCATGCTCTCGACGCTCGCGATGTTCGTGACGGGGGTCGCGGTCCTCGCCGTCGCCCGGAACCGACCCGGCCGAACCGGGATGCCGGTGGACACGCAGGTCCTGGCCCACGACATGCGCTATTTCGCGATCGCCTACGCGCTCGCCATCGGCGCCGCGTTCCTGCCGCTCGAGCCGGCGTGGCTCAAGTGGATCGTCGCGGCGGTCCTCATCGGGATCTACGCGTGGTACGTGAAAGGCCACTTCGAGGCCGATCCAGACGTGGACGCGGAGGACCTGGCGCCATTGCGCTTCCGGAAGCTCGATGACCGGGCGGCGCTGCCCGATCCTGCGGTGCCGCGGCTTCGAACCGTGAACATCCAGGTACTGGCGGCGCTCGGCCTCATCGTCGCCGGCGCCTACTTCTTCGTCGGGTCGGTCGAGCATCTGGCGACGTCGTTCGGCCTGGACGAGGCCCTCCTGGCCCTGGTCATCGCCCCGATCGCCACGGAGCTGCCCGAGAAGTTCAACTCCGTCATCTGGGTCCGCCAGGGCAAGGACACGCTCGCGATGGGCAACATCACGGGGGCGATGGTCTTCCAGTCGACGATCCCGACCGTCGTGGCGCTCCTGTTCGCGGCCGATGCCTGGCACTTCACGGACGGCAGCCGGATCGCGTTCGCGTCGGCCGGGATCGCCTTCGCCTCCTCGGCGCTCATCTTCATTCCGATGGCGCGGGCGGGCCGTCTGACCGGCCGCAGGCTCCTCGTCGGTGGCGCCTTCTACGTCGTCTACCTTGCGGTCGTGGTCGCGGCGCTGGCGGGGATCGTTTAGCGGACCCCGCCGAGGCCGCTGATATACTCGGCCGACCGTCCGACGACCCGTCCGCGGCGTCTCGCACCGCCGATCCACGCAGGAGCGACGCTCGAATGCTGACCCAGAAGACGTCTCAGTCACCCGCGGCGAAACCCGCCGAGGATAAGGCCCTCACTCCGACCGCGACCCCGACCGCGACCTCGGCTGCCGCCCGGGACCTCGAGAGTGTGATTTGCTACTTCGAGGGCGACTTCGTCCCGATGCGCGACGCCAAGATCAGCATCATGACCCACGCGTTCATGTACGGGACGGCGACGTTCGAGGGCATCCGCGCCTACTGGAATGCCGACGAGGGCAAGCTCTACGGCCTGAAGATCCGCGAGCACGTCGAGCGCATCCGCCAGTCCTGCCGGATCCTCCTGATGGAGAACGTGCCGTCGGTCGACGAACTGACCCGGCTGATCGTCGAGACGGTCCGCCGCAACGGCTTTCGCGAGGACGCCTACATCCGGCCCTCGTTCTACAAGTCGACCAAGGCGATCGGTGTCCGGCTCCATCACCTCGAGAACGAGCTCTACATCATCGCGATCCCGTTCGGGAACTACGTCGACACCGAGGCCGGCATCCGGGTGATGACTTCGACCTGGCGGCGGAACGCGGACGAGGCGATCCCGGCGCGAGGCAAGATCGTCGGCGGCTACGTGAACATGGCGTTCCAGAAGTCCGAAGCGGAACTGAACGGCTTCGAGGAGGCGATCGTCCTGACGGGCGACGGGCACGTCAACGAGGCGTCGGCGGCCAACGTCTTCGTCGTCCGCGATGGCGTCGCCCTGACCCCGCCGGTCAACGACGATCTGCTCGAGGGCGTGACCCGCAAGGCAATGCTCGAGCTCCTCGCCAACGAGCGGATCCCGGTGGAGATCCGCTCGATCGACCGGTCCGAGCTGTACGTCGCCGACGAGATGTTCCTGTGCGGCACCGGCGTCCAGATCTCACCGGTAACCGAGATCGACCATCGACTGGTCGGCTCGGGGGCGGTCGGCCCGATCTCGAGCCTGATCCGCGAGCGCTACTTCGACGCCGTGCGCGGACGCCTGCCGGAGTACCGCCACT
>Ga0307277_10000129_pt1 | contig 23580 bp, 19 predicted proteins | sample ER_DNA_116_FD_194473 | JGI IMG/M metagenome (GOLD analysis project Ga0307277, IMG submission 194473) | Bulk soil microbial communities from the East River watershed near Crested Butte, Colorado, United States - ER_DNA_116 | ecosystem: Environmental > Terrestrial > Soil > Floodplain | place...
ATAGCCCAGTCGGCCGACGCCAACCTCATTGAGCCAGACGCGTGGCTTATCGGCATTGCGAGTGTCGATGTTGACCGCCACCACCTCGAAAGCGGGTCCGCCGAGTTTGCCCTCCAGCGCGTCGAGTGCCGGCATCTCTTTGCGGCAGGGCACGCACCAGGTCGCCCATAGGTTGAGCAGCACCGTGCGTCCACGCCAGTCAGCGAGGTTGCGCTCCGTCCCGCTCGCATCGCGGAATGCAAGATCGGGCAGGCGCTGCGATCCATCGGCGACGGTGAAGGCAGCCACTTCGCCGCGCGCGAGCGGCGCCAGGCGTTCTGCCAGGTGCGCTGCGCCAGCGCATGCGGTGTCTGCCGCATTGCGCTTCAATGCTCCGATCCCGTATACCGCCGCCAAGGCGACGGCGACGCCGGCAATACCGCCAACCACGGCCATGGCAAGCCGCCTCCTGGCGTGGGATCGCGCTGCAATCTCGGGTGCGGTCATGAGGGGCGAAACCTCGGTAGACGTGCCATGAGCAACAAGATGTGGGGCGGGCGTTTCCGCACCAGCCCCGACGCAGTCATGGAGGATATCAACACCTCCATTGATTTTGACCGGCACCTCTTCCGCCAAGATATCGCCGCGAGCCGAGCCCATGCGGCGATGCTTGCCAAACAAGGCATCATCACGGCGGACGATGCCCGCAAGATCGCTCACGGTCTAGACACGATCCTGTCAGAGATCGAGAGCGGCGGGTTCAAGTTCAAGCGGTCGCTCGAGGACATCCACATGAACGTGGAAAGCCGGCTCACGGAGTTGATTGGGCCGGCGGCGGGGCGGCTCCATACTGCGAGATCGCGCAACGATCAGGTCGCAACCGATTTCCGGCTGTGGATCAGGGAAACGATCGATTCCGTGGACGCGGCGCTCGCCGGCTATCAGCGTGCGCTCGCGGAGAAGGCGCTCGAGCACGCCTCCACCGTGATGCCGGGCTTCACCCACCTACAGGTGGCGCAGCCCGTGACCTTCGGCCACCACCTGCTCGCCTATGTGGAGATGGCGGCGCGCGACCGCGGCCGGTTTGCGGATGCGCGCAAGCGGGCGAACTTTTGTCCGCTGGGTGCCGCGGCGCTCGCCGGCACCGCTTTCCCGATCGACCGCGCGATGACGGCGAAGGCGCTCGGCTTCACCGCGCCGATGACGAATTCGCTCGATGCTGTCTCTGACCGCGATTTCGTCCTGGAGACGCTCGCCGCCGCGGCGATCACCGCGGTGCATCTGTCGCGTTTTGCCGAGGAAATCGTGATCTGGTGCTCGCCGCTCGTCGGCTTCATCTCGCTCTCCGACCGTTTTACTACCGGCTCTTCCATTATGCCGCAGAAGCGCAACCCCGACGCCGCCGAGCTTGTGCGAGCCAAGACCGGACGCATCGTCGGCGCGCTCGAGGCGCTATTGATCGTGCTCAAGGGCTTGCCGCTCGCCTATCAGAAGGACATGCAGGAGGACAAGGAAGGCGCCATGGACGCCTTTTCTGCCCTGAACATGTCGATTGCCGCGATGACCGGCATGGTGGACGACATGACGGTCGACGTTGCGCGCATGCATCAAGCTGCCGGCATAGGCTATTCCACTGCGACGGACCTCGCCGACTGGCTCGTCCGCGAGCATGAAATGCCTTTCCGCGAGGCGCACCACGTGACCGCGCGGATTGTGGCCAAGGCGGCGGCGCAGAACGTTCCGCTGCATCAATTGCCGCTCGCTGCCATGCAGGCGATCGAGAAGCGCATCAGCAACGAGGTCTACGCGGTGCTCACGGTGGAGAATTCAGTGAGAAGCCGCACGAGCTATGGAGGGACCGCCCCGAAGAACGTGCGCCGGGAGGCGAACAGGTGGCTTAAGACCTTGGCAAAAGGGAAATGATAAGCTCCCGTTCCTCACAGGCGGCCGGGTTTGGCCATGTTCTCGCCTCCCGCATCCGATCTGTTATGCTGGCCTCGATTGGGGAGTTCCTGAGCTGATGCGTTCCTGCGAGCTACGCCTTGCCCGGATTGCAGCGATCGGTGCGCTCATCGCCGCGCTCGGACTTGCCGGCTGCGGGCGCAAGGGCGGGCTCGACCCGCCGCCAGCCGCGACCGCCGTCGACACCAGCGTTTCGCGCCCGGATCTCGAGCCGGCGATCGGGCCCGACGGCAAGGTCATCGCGGCGCCGCAAGCACCGAAACGGAGCACGCCCATCGACTGGCTGCTCAACTGAGCGCTCGCGCCATGCACCATTTCGCCTACCGCAACGGCGTCCTTCACGCCGAGGCGGTCAATCTCGTTGATCTCGCGCGGGCCGTCGCCACCCCGTTCTATTGCTATTCGACCGCGACGCTGACGCGGCATTACGAGGGGTTCGTCGATGCCTTCACCGACGTGAGCGCGCTCATCTGCTACGCGATGAAGGCGAATTCCAACCAAGCGGTGGTCAAGACCCTCGCCGACCTCGGCGCCGGTGCCGACGTCGTATCGGAGGGCGAACTCAAGCGCGCGCGATCGGCCGGCATCGCGCCTGACAAGATCATGTTCTCCGGGATCGGCAAGACCGCGGCCGAGCTCGCCCTTGCCGTCGATGAAGGCATTCTCTGCGTCAATGTCGAGTCCGACGCCGAGCTCGAGCTGCTCTCGTCCATTGCCAAAAGCAAGGGCCGCGCCGCCCGTATCGCGGTCCGCGTCAATCCCGACATCGATCCCAAGACCCACGCCAAGATTGCGACCGGCAAGGCCGAGAACAAGTTCGGCATTCCGATCAGCCGCGCGCGCGATGTTTATGCCAGGGCAGCGAAACTCCCGGGCATCGCCGTCACCGGTGTCGACATGCACATCGGCAGCCAGATCACGGAACTTGAGCCGTTCGATGATGCTTTTGCCCTGCTGTCCGATTTCGTGCGGATGCTGCGCGCCGACGGCCATGCCATCAGCCATATCGATCTCGGCGGCGGACTTGGCATTCCCTATCGCGAAGACAACGAGCCGCCGCCGCACCCCGAGGCCTATGCCGCCATGGTCAAGCGCGCGACCCGCGACCTCGACTGCACGCTCATCTTCGAACCGGGCCGCCTCATCGTGGGCAACGCGGGTATCCTGGTAACCCGCGTGATCTACCTCAAGCGCGGCGAGGCGAAGACCTTTGTGATCGTGGATGCCGGCATGAACGATCTTATTCGACCCACGCTTTACGAGGCGCACCATGACATCCGTCCGGTGCGCGAGCCGAGCGAGGACGCCGCGCGGATCATTGCCGACGTGGCGGGGCCGGTATGCGAATCTGGCGACTTCCTGGCGCTCGAGCGCGACATCGTGGAGCCGCGACCCGGCGATTTACTGGCGGTGATGACTGCCGGCGCATACGGCGCGGTGCAGGCCGGCACCTACAACACGCGCCCCTTGGTGGCGGAAGTCCTTGTTCGGGAAAACGAATGGGCGCTGGTGCGGCCGCGCCTGGAGGTCTCCGACCTGATCGCGCTCGACCGCCTGCCGCCATGGCTGAACCCGACCTGACCGCACGAACCATATCACCGCCCTGACGTTGATTTCATCGGCGGATGCCTTCCTTTTGCCCGCTGGCAGGCGCGTGGTGGCGTGCTAATGGTGGCATGCTAATATTGGCAGATTCTCTTTGCTGGAGACGGGTTTGACCGACCGGCCCGCCGACGCTGCGACCCCCCAAGCCGTTCCCGCGCCGGAGCGCGCGAGGGGTGATGCGCTCAGTCGCGCGCTGAGGCGTGCGCGTTGGACGATTTTTTGGGAGCGGCTGTGGCCGGCGCTCGCGTCGATCGCAACCGTCGTCGGCCTCTTCCTCGCGGTCTCATGGCTGGGTCTATGGCTTTGGCTGCCACCCACCGGCCGCGCCATCGGTCTGGGCATCTTCTTCCTGCTCGCCGCGGCCGCATTCGCGCCGGCGTTGGCGTTGCGCGTGCCGAGCCGGATCGACGGTTTGCGGCGGCTCGATCGCAATTCCGGGTTGCCCCATCGGCCGGCCACCGCCATGGCCGACGAGATCGCGGCGCCAACTCAGGATTCTTATTCGCTCGCACTCTGGCGCGCCCATGTCGAGCGCGTCTTACGCGCGACCAAGACGCTTAGAGCAGGAACACCGATGCCGCGGCTCGCGCTGCGCGATCCGTTCGCCGTGCGCGCCCTGGTGGCTGTGTTGGCAGTTGCGACGTTCTTTGCCGCTGGCGGTGAACGCATGCGGCGCATCGCTGCTGCATTCGATTGGCAAGGCGTGATGCTGCCGGCCAATTTCCGCGTCGACGCCTGGGTCAGCCCGCCCCCGTATACCGGCCGGCCGCCTGTCATCCTGCCCGGGCTGCGGCCCGGCGAGCCGGTGCAGAACGCAGCCCCGCTCGCGGTGCCGGCGGGAAGCACACTCGTCGTTCGCGCGACTGGAATTCACCTCGACGTGGCGGCAACCGGCGGCGTGGCCGAACCTTCCTCCGGCGCGCAAAGCAACACCGCCACGGGCTCCGAGGAGCGCCGTTTCGTGATCAACGACGCCGGCGCAGCCACCGTGCGCGGCGCTGCCGCGGGCGACGTGACCTGGCAGTTCACCGCCATCCCGGACAAACCGCCCACCATTGCGCTCTCCAAAGAGCCGGAGGGTCAGGCGCGCGGCGCCCTGCAGCTCTCCTACAAGCTGGAGGATGATTACGGCGTGGTCGGCGCGCAGGCGATGTTCAGGCTCTTGGCCAGCGAAGGCACCAACGGCCACCCGGCACGTCCGCTCTACAGTGCGCCGGATTTCCCGCTATCGCTGCCCCAGGCGCGCACCAAGAATGGCGTCGGACAGACCACCAAGGATCTAACCGAGCATCCCTGGGCGGGCAGCGACGTGGCGATGATTCTGACCGCGCGCGACGAGGCCGGCAACGAAGGCCAGAGTGCAGCATTCGAATTCCGGCTGCCGGAGCGGCCATTCTCGAAACCGATGGCACGTGCGTTGATCGAGCAACGGCGCATCCTGGCGCTCGATGGCGACGCCCAGGCGAGCGTGCTCACCGCGCTCGACGCACTCACTTTGGCGCCCGAACGCTTCGACATGGAGGCCAACGTCTATCTCGGCCTGCGCGCGATCTTCTGGCAACTCGGGCGCGCGAAGAGCGACGATCAGCTGCGTGACGTCGTCGCCCGCCTGTGGGATATGGCCGTGCATCTGGAGGATGGCAGCGTTTCGGATGCCGAGCAGGCCCTGCGCGCGGCGGAGGAAGCGCTGCGGCAGGCGCTCGAGCGCGGCGCCAGCGACGAGGAGATCAAGAAACTCGCCGATCAGTTGCGCGCGGCGCTCGATAAATTCCTGCAAGCGTTGGCGGAGCAACTGCGCAAGAATCCGCAGCAACTCGCCCGGCCGCTCGATCCAAATGCGCGCCAGCTCCGCCCGCAGGATCTGCGCAGCATGATTGACAGGCTCGAACAGATGGCGCGCTCCGGCGCCAAAGATGCTGCGCGCCGGATGCTGCAGGACCTCCAACAAATGCTGGAGAACCTGCAGATGGCCCGTCCCGGGCAGCAGATGGACGATGGCGATGATGACATGATGTCCGCGCTGGATGAGCTCGGCGACGTGATCCGCAAACAGCAGCAATTGCGCGACCGCACCTTCCAGCAGGGTCAGGACCAGCGGCGCGATCGGCAGCGGGGGCAGCGCGGGCAGCAGGGGCAAGAAGGCCAGCAGGGCGACCAGATGGGCGAGCTGCGCGACAATCAGCAGGCGTTGCGCGAGCAACTCAACAAGCTGATGCAAGAATTGCGCAAGAAAGGCTTCGGCCAGGGTCAGCAGCAGGGGCAGGGCGAGAAGGACCAATTGGGTCGCGCCGGCGAGGCTATGGGCGATGCGGAAGGCCAACTTGGAGACGGCAATGCGGACGGCGCCGTCGATTCGCAAGGCCGCGCGCTCGACGCGTTGCGTCGAGGCGCGCAGAACCTCGCCCAATCCATGCAGCAGCAGGGAATGTTGGGTCCCGGTCCCAATGGCCAACCCGGTAGGCTGGGGCTACCGCGCGCGCAACAGGATACCGACCCGCTAGGTCGGCCCTTGCGCGGGCGCGACTACGGCGACGACACCACCGTAAAGGTGCCGGGGGAGATCGACGTGCAACGCGCGCGCCGCATCCTCGAGGAATTGCGGCGCCGCTTCGGCGAGAACTTCCGCCCGCAGCTCGAGCTCGACTATATCGAACGGCTGCTGCGCGATTTCTAACGAGCTGAAGGCCGGTTCCGGAGGCCAAACGCAGGGCATCTGTGCTGCCTCCCCTGAGCTGCGCGGAACGATCTCTTGTCCGTTCAAGGCGCCGGCTTGACCGCAGCCGGGGGGCGGTTAACGAATTCGCAAATCAAGGCGCCCAGCCTAGGCCGCGCGGTTCCTGTCGGCGGGCATCGCTCTCGGGGGGAGAGGCAGGGTGGTCCGATTCGAGCATGTGGGACTGCGTTACGGCCTCGGCTCCGAGGTGCTGCGCGATCTCACCTTCCGCATCGATCCGCGTTCGTTCCAGTTCATCACCGGGCCGTCGGGCGCTGGCAAGACCTCGCTCTTGCGTCTCCTCTTCGTTTCGCTGCGGCCCACCCGAGGCCTTGTGACGCTGTTCGGCCATGATATCGCCATGCTCAGCAAGGACGCGCTCGCGACGCTGCGGCGACGCATCGGCATCGTGTTTCAGGATTTCCGGCTACTCGACCACATGACGACCTTCGAGAACGTCGCCTTACCGCTGCGGGTGATCGGACATGCGGAAGAGAGCTATCGCGACGAAGTCATCGAACTTTTGAATTGGGTCGGGCTCGGGGATCGCATCTCCGCCCTGCCGCCGGTGCTTTCGGGTGGAGAGAAGCAGCGCGCCGCGATCGCGCGGGCGGTGATCGCGCGGCCGCAACTCCTCCTCGCCGACGAGCCCACGGGCAATGTCGATCCGAATTTGGCGAGGCGGCTGTTGCGGCTATTCATCGAGCTCAACAAATCGGGCACTTCCGTGGTCATCGCCACCCACGACATCGCGCTCATGGACCAGGTCGACGCGCGCCGCCTCGTGCTGCACGAGGGCCGTCTGCATGTCTACGACTGACGCGAGAATGGCAGCGGGCGAGAAGCCGAACTCGCCAGCCGCGCTCTTGGCGCAGACACTGTCGCGCTTCGAAACGCCAATCGTGCCGCGGGCCACGATTTCCGCTCGCGCCCTGATCGCCATCATCGCCATCATGACCTTCCTCGCCTCGCTGACCACGGGCGTGGTCATGCTGGTGCGCGCCGCAGCGAATGAATGGCAAGCCGATGTGGCGCGCGAGTTCACGATCCAGATCCGGCCTGTGGCCGGTCACGACATCGAGATGGAGGTCGTCAAGGCAGCGGTAATCGCCCGCGCCTCTGCCGGGATTGCCGAAGTGCGACCTTATTCCAAGGAAGAAACGACGCGCCTGCTCGAGCCGTGGCTGGGAAGCGGGCTTCAGATCGATGACTTGCCGGTTCCCCGCCTGATCGTGGTGCGAATCACGCCCGGCGCCGCACCGGATTTGGCGCAACTGCGCCAAACGCTCGCTGAGCAGATCCCGGGGGTGAGTCTCGACGATCATCGCGGCTTCGTCGACCGGATGCGCGCGATGACCCGCGCAGTCGTTGTCCTCGGCATCGGCGTCCTGTTGCTCGTGTTGGCCGCCACTGTGCTCTCGCTCGCCTTTGCCACCCGCGCCGCCATCGCGACCAACCGGCCGGTGATCGAGGTGCTGCATCTCATCGGCGCGAAGGACAGTTTCATCGCGCGACATTTCCAGCAGCATTTTCTGCGATTGGGATTGGAGGGTGGATTGATCGGCAGCGGCAGCGCCATCGCACTTTTCGCACTGGCCGAACTCGCCGGCGGCTGGTTCGGTTCAGGGCCCGCCGGCGAGCAGTTGTCCGCCTTATTCGGTACTGCGTCGATCGGAGTGCCGGGCTATTTGGCAATGCTGGCGCAAGCCGGCGTCATCGCCTGTGTCACCGCTGCAACCTCACGCTACATGGTCAGCCGCACCATCGAAACGATTCATTAGCCGATTGCGCGCAGCCTTATGCCACCGGGCGGCCGGATTTTGCGCTATCCTGCCCAACTGGAGAAGAGATGCCGACGGTCGAATTTGATACCGAGAATGGAGCCGCCGGGATGCCTCGATCGACCGAGCGGTCCAGCCCATCTGCCTTGCTTCGGCGCCTCGGCTGGTCGGCACTCGCGCTCTGCGCTGCGGCAGCGCTATCGATCGGGCTTGGCTTTGTTTGGTTCGTGCGGCACGTTCCGTCGGAAGAGGTCTCGCTCAACCGCGACGCCGACGGCATCGTTGCATTGACCGGCGGCGCTTCGCGTATCACCGACGCAATCGAGCTGTTGGCGTCGGGGCGCGGCAAGCGGCTTCTCATCAGTGGGGCCTACCGTGCAACCAACTCTAAGGAAATCTCCCGTCTCAATCCTGAATTCGAGCGTTGGGTGCGCTGCTGCGTCGATTTCGATCGCTCCCTCAACACGCTGGGCAACGCGGTCGAGACCCGGCGCTGGGCGGAAAGCCGGGATTTCCGCTCGCTGATCGTCGTGACGTCGAACTATCATATGCCGCGGGCGCTCGCCGAGATCGCGCATCAACTGCCCGACGTGATGCTCGTGCCCTTTCCGGTGGTGACGGAGCGCCAGCGCGCAGAACAGTGGTGGGTCGACTGGGCGACGACGCGGCGGATGGTTACCGAGTATGTAAAATTTCTTTTCACGAAGCTTCGCATCGCGCTGAGTCCCGATGCTGGCACTCGCGCGGCGGGCTAGGTCGCGAAGCGGGACTTCCGCCCTGGTTGCCCGCGCGGCCAGTGGTAAGATCACCCGCCCCGATCTCGCGTCACCTCTGAAGGCCGCTCCTGCCGGCCCCGGCGGCGGGGATATTGGATCGTGCCCGTGCTCGTCATTCGTTCTCTCCTCTTCAACTTTCTGTTCTACCTCAACCTACTCGTGCAGATCATTGCGGCGCTGCCGACGCTGCTGATGCCGCGCTGGGCGATCATCGCCGTGGCCAGATTTTGGGCCCGTAGCAATCTTTGGCTGTTGCGGGTCGTGTGCGGCATCAACGCCGAATTCCGCGGTCTGGGAAAAATTCCGGCCGGGCCGCTGCTCGTCTCCTCCAAGCACCAGTCGCTGTGGGAGACGTTCGCGTTGCTGCTGATCTTGCCGGACGCCGCGTACATCATGAAGCGTGAGCTGATGTGGATTCCGTTCTTTGGCTGGTACGCCTGGAAGGCCGGCATGATTCCGATTGATCGCAGCAGGGGGTCGCGGGCCCTGGCGGACATGAACGCATGCGCCCGGCGAGAGCTCGCGCGCAATCGTCCGATCATCATTTTTCCGGAAGGCACCCGCCGGCCCCCTGGCGCCGAGCCCAGTTACAAGTACGGCGTGGCGCGGCTCTATTCCCAGATGGGCGTTCCGTGCCTTCCAATCGCGCTTAATTCCGGCTTGTTCTGGCCGCGGCGCTCGATACGCCGTTATCCCGGGACCATCGTAGTCGAGGTGCTCGATCCGATCCCGCCGGGTCTTGGGCAAGAGAGCTTCTTCCAGCGGTTGCAGCGCGAGGTCGAAGACGCCACCGCGCGCCTTATCAGCGAGGGCAAGCGCGAGCGTACCCACAATCGTGCGAGCGACGCTTCACTCGCCTCATCATCTTGACGCCGCCGCGCGTCGTCGTCTCACGTCATGGCGCCGTGGCCACGAGCGCTTCATGTGTGCCCGCGAGCCGTTCGGCGAGGAGATGCAAGCCGGTCTCGCGATACCCGAGCTGCTCCAGCGCCCCGACCGTGGCGATGACATAGTCGCGGTTCGCGCCGGATTGGCCGTGCCCTTGGCGCACGTGATGCAACTGCTGCTCGAGCGTAAGTCGGCCGGCATATTGCGGATGCCCGCGGTCGACCATATAGCATAGCGCCGATAAGCGCTGCTCGGGTTCGCGCTTGAGCCAGATCGGACGGATACACTCGCGATAGACGGAGGTGACCTGCTCGCGCGCGCGTAGATAGGTGATGGTGCTAGCGCGTTCGCCCGCCGATACACGATAAGCCACGCCGCGACAGGTTCCGCCCTGATCGAGACCGAGCACGAGACCCGGCCGCTCGGGCGTCCCGCGGTGGACGAACGAATAGACGCAGAGCGCTCGATGCGCGCCGACGAGCCGCGCCTCGACCCGCTCGACAAACGGAAAATCCGGCCGCCACATCAGCGAGCCATAGGCAAACACCCAGAGATCTTCCGCCGCGTGCAAAGGATTCGGGTCCATGGATGTGATATCGAGGAATCCGCCATTGGACGCAAGCCGCAAGCCGTGCGCACCGGCCATGAACCCGGCACCGCCGTTTGAGGAGGGCGCAAGCTCTGGCCGGCATGCCGCTACGTCGAGGAGCATGTAGATGACCGACGCCGGCTTCCGCTCGGCTCCGCCGCGGCGTCGGCGCTGGCTGCTGTTCGTGCCGTTCGCCGTCGTCGTGGTGCTTGCGGCGGTCTGGACCTGTGTGTGGTTCTACGCGGCCAATCGCGCCGAGGCCGATCTGGCGGCGTTGCGGCAGCGCGAACGGCAGGCCGGCCGGACGCAAACCTGCACCTCGCAATCGATCGGCGGCTATCCGTTTCTCCTCGAGGTGCGTTGCGGTGACGCCGGTTTGGAGCTCCAGGGCACGCCCACGCTGCAGTTCAAGCTCCCGCTCGCCGTCGGCGCCGTCCAGGTCTATGACCCGAAACTGCTGATCGGAGAATTCACCGGTCCACTCGAAGTTTCCGAGGTGGGACGTGAGCCCGCGGCCGTCATCAACTGGACTCTCGGACAGGCCAGCGTGCGCGGTCTGCCGTCCGACGTGGAGCGTGCGTCGGTGGTACTCGTTGGCCCGACCGTCCGCGCCCCGAGGCTGGCCGGCAATGACCCCCTACTCAGCGCGCGACGGCTGGAGTTGCATGCTCGCCGGGCTACCGGCTCCCGCCCCGATAGTCCGGCGGTTGAAGCCGCATTGCGGCTCGATGCCGCCGTGGGCGAGAAGCTCGCGAGCATGTTCGACGCCGCCGTCGCGGAAAAGCTCGGTGCGCTGATCGCCAAGCCGATCGATGCGGACATCGCCGGGACATTGCGCGGCCTGGACGACCTTTCTCCCAAGCCTTGGCCGGTGTGGTTCAAGGAATGGCAGACCTGCGGCGGTGCGCTCGAGATCGACAAAGCGCGCTTGGCGCAACAGGACCTGATCGCGGTAGGTGCCGGTGCCCTCAAGCTGACCGAGCGTGGCGGCCTCGACGGCACCCTTCGGGTGACCGTCGTCGGGATCGAAAAGATCCTCAAGATGTTGGACATCGACCGCATGATGACGGAAGGACAGGTCGGAGCGACTTTCAACGCGCTCGATCGCCTGATTCCCGGGCTTGGAGGCATGGCGCGCCAAAGTGCGGCGCCCAGCCTGATTGCGGCGCTCGGTCAGCGGACCGAACTCGAAGGCAAGCCGGCGGTGGCGTTTCCGATTCGGTTTGCGGACGGGACAGTCTTTCTCGGGCCGTTTCAGGTCGGCGTCGTGCCGCCGCTCTTCTGATCAGTCGGAACGGCGGCCGGCTTCAAAGCGTTTTCTGGTCGAATGCTGGCGCAAGTGGCTGTCGCAAACGCCGGCAATGGTCCGATGCCTGATGGAGGCAACCATGCAGACCGATACGTCGAGGCGCCAATCCCACAGCTTGATCGCCAGCGACCGGGTCGAAGGCACTCCGGTGCGCCGCTCCAGCGGTGAGAAAATCGGCACCATCGAGCGTCTCATGATCGATAAGCTCAGCGGCAACGTCGCTTACGCCGTGCTCAGCTTTGGCGGCTTTCTCGGCATGGGGCAAAAGCATCTTCCCATTCCGTGGACACGGCTTACCTACGACCGCACGCTCGGCGCCTACCAACTCGATCTCACCGAGGAGGAGCTCAAGGCCGCGCCGTCGTTCACCGCCGGTGAAGAATTCGACTGGGGCGACCGCAGCCGCGAAATCGAGATCCACAACTACTACCGCGTGCCGCCGTATTGGGGCGCGTATTAGAGGACGCTGGGCCATCGAAGATTGGGGGGCACGCGCTCAAGCCGGGCAAGCGGCCGATCAGTCTTCCGCCGCATACGGGCGCGGCAGCGGCACGTGCGGGAGCTCGGGATGCGGCCGGCCGAAGTCGGGCGCCTCTGAATCCTGGCCGATGTCGACAATGGCGCGGCGGATCGCGCGCGTGCGACTGAACTGATTGAACAATGTCTCGCCGTCGCCGCGTCGGATGGCGCGTGTCAGTGTGGCCAAATCTTCATTGAAGCGGCCGAGCATTTCCAGCACCGCTTCCTTGTTGGCCAAAAAAACATCGCGCCACATCGTCGGATCCGAGGCGGCGATGCGGGTGAAATCGCGAAAGCCGCCGGCGGAGAATTGCAGCACCTCCGAACGCGTGACTTGGCTCAGTTCATCGGCGGTGCCCACGATGGTGTAGGCGATAAGGTGCGGCAAATGGCTAGTGATGCCGAGCACGAGATCGTGGTGCTCGGCCGACATGATTTCGACCTTTGCGCCGAGTAGGCGCCAGAACGCTGCGAGCCGTTCGACCGCAGCCGCCTCCACGCCCGACGGAGGGGTGAGAATGCACCAGCGATCGACGAACAGCTCGGCAAAGCCGGCGTCGGGACCCGAGTTCTCAGTGCCGGCGACCGGATGAGCCGGCACGAAATGGACTCCGGCGGGGAGATGGGGTGCCATGTCGCGCAGGATCGCGCCTTTGACCGAACCGACGTCGGAGACGATCGCGCCCGGCGTCAGCTGCGGGGCGATTTCCGCCGCCACCGCCCCGCACGCGCCGACCGGAACCGCCACAATGACAACATCTGCGCCCTCCGCCGCCGCGGCATTGGTTTCGACGACTTGATCGGCGAGGCCGAGCTCGGCGACTCGCCGGCGGGTCGCGGCCGAACGGGCGGTCGCGACAATAGAGCGCGCCGCGCCTTGCGCGCGGGCAGCACGCGCGATCGAGGAGCCGATCAGGCCCATTCCGATCAGCGCAAGGCGATTGAAGATCGGAGCGCGAGGCGGCGCGGACGGGCTGGCGGATCGCATTACGCCTTCTTTCCCAGGAACTGCGCCAGCGCGGCGACCACGAGACGGTTCGCCTCCTCGGTGCCGACGCTCATGCGTAGCGCGTTCGGGAGTTTGTAGGCCTTGACGCGACGCAAGATCAGGCCGCGTTGCGTGAGGAACGCGTCGGCGTCCTCCGCCGTACCGCCGCGGGTTTCGGGAAAGTGGATCAAAACGAAATTAGCAATGCTCGGCGTCACCTTCAGCCCAAGCTTGCGGATTTCAACTGTGAGCCACCCCAGCCATTTTTCGTTGTGTGCGCGAGACGCCTCCAAGTGCGCGCTGTCCTCGAGCGCGGCCATACCCGCCGCCATCGCCGCCGTGCTGACATTGAACGGCCCGCGGATACGGTTGATGGCATCGACCACATGCGCCGGCCCGTAAAGCCAACCGAGGCGCAGCGCCGCAAGTCCGTGAATTTTCGAAAACGTGCGGCACATGACCACGTTCTCGCAGGTAGCGACAAGCTCGATACCGGCCTCATAGTCGTTGCGGCGCACGTATTCGGCATAGGCGGCGTCGAGCACAAGCAGCACATGCGGAGGCAGACCCCGCTGCAGTCGCTTGACTTCGTCGAACGGCAGATAGGTGCCGGTCGGGTTGTTCGGGTTGGCGAGGAAAACGACCTTGGTGCGCTCGCTTACCGCCGCGAGCATGGCGTCGACGTCGGCTGTGTAGTTCTTTTCCGCCGCCACGATCGGCGTCGCGCCGGAGCCGCGCGTCGCGATCGGGTAGACCAGGAACGAGTGCGTGGTGTGGATCGCCTCGTCGCCGTCGTGAAGATAAGCGTCGGCAATGAGGTTCAAGAGTTCGTCGGAGCCGGCGCCGCAAACGATGCGGTTGGGATCGAGTCCAAAGGCGCGGCCGATGGCCTGACGCAGCGCGGTCGAGTCGCCGTCGGGGTAGTCCTCAAGGCGCTCGCCGACCGCGTGATAGGCGGCTACCGCCCTTGGGCTCGGCCCGAGCGGAGTTTCGTTCGACGACAGCTTGAACACACGCGCGACGCCGGGCGCCGTGCTCCTGCCCGGGACATAAGGATCGATCGCGAGCACGCCGGGACGCGGTTGCGGACGCTGCAGGACGGACATTTCAAACTCCCGACATCACGGACCGGTGGAGACCGGCCGCGCGCCTTCGGCGGAGACCCTATAGCGGGTTGCGTGGCTTCCGACGAGGGCAGCGGTGCGCACGGAGGCGCCGGCCTTCACCAGCGTGTCGGTCACCCGCTCGATGCGGCCGCCCTGCGGCAGCGATATCAGCAACGCTGCGCTGTCGAAGCCACCATCCGGCACGGCGATCACCTCGGCCAACGGGGCGGCGGCCTCCGCCGCCGCGGTACTCCAGCCGGCAAGGCGCACGCTCCACACTTCAACGTCCCTGACCATGGCATCGGCCGCGGCCCGCGACATCACGAATACCGGCACGCCCGCCGGATGGTCGGCGCGTTCGACGAAGGGCAAGCGGGCGATGATCTTAGGCGCGGAATTGGACTCGAGCGCGCTCCACCAGGCGCCGGTGCCGGCCGTGCCGAAGGCGGGCACCAATCCAAGATCACCCCTGGAGTCGGACACGGCCGCCACCACGCTCGCCGCGTCCGCGTGCGGGACAAACGGCACCGTAAAGCCGAAATGGAACCGAGCAGAATCGCGCATCGCCGCGTCTCCCGCCGACAAGTCGGCGTGAACCGAAAACGGCGCCTGCACATAGGTGAACGTCGAAATGATGACCCGCCAGATGCTCTCAGCGGTGTCGAGCGGCAGGATTCCTTTGTGGCGGTCAACCAACCGTCGCATCATGTCCGCCTCGCGCGCCGGGCGGAACGCGGAGCCGGTTTCCTGCGTCTGCTTGGTGGCGATCAGGCGATCGATGATCTCGCCGCGCTCCATTAGGAGCCTGTGCATCGCCTCGTCGATGCGGTCGATTTCTCGCCGCAGTTCGGCGAGCGACAGTGCTTCAGACTGGGACGGTTTTCCCATGGCGCGTCCTCGTCGCCTCCTCGCGCCCGCGTCTCGAGGGGATGTGGGCGTGGCATTGATAGGTGGGGCAATGGGTTAAAGCAAAGAAAACATTGACAGCCCCGCCCTGCGGCCTATCTAAGCCGATCGCAGCGGCCCACCTTCAGGCGGTCGCACAATTCGGCGGCTGTTTCGCATCGCCGGCCGGGTCACAACCATGGTCGAAGCCGATTTCAGTGTCGCATTTGATCCCGCCGACCGCGCGCGCGAGGCTGACAATCCGCATTCGCTCGTCGTGCGCTTCGGCATGGACAAGCCACTGACACTTGATGCCGGCATCGATCTTGCTCCATTCCAGATCGGCTATCAGACCTATGGCGCGCTCAATGCCGAGCGCAGCAACGCGGTGCTGATCTGCCACGCGCTCACGGGCGACCAGCATGTCGCCAATCTGCATCCGGTGACACAGAAGCTCGGCTGGTGGGAAACCATGGTTGGCCCTGGACGGCCAATCGATACCGAGCGCTATTTCGTCATTTCCCCCAACGTGGTTGGCGGCTGCATGGGCACGACTGGACCAGCCTCCACCAACCCGAAGACCGGCATGCCCTGGGGTCTCGATTTCCCCGTCATCACCATTCGCGACATGGTGCGCGCGCAGGCAATGCTACTCGACCATCTCGGCATCGCGTCGCTGTTCTCCATGGCGGGGGGCTCGATGGGCGGAATGCAGGTGTTGCAATGGTGCGCGAGCTATCCGCAGCGGGTATTCTCGGCGCTGCCGATCGCGAGCTCGACCCGCCACTCGGCGCAAAACATCGCCTTCCACGAGGTCGGCCGCCAGGCGGTGATGGCAGACCCGGAATGGCGGCACGGGCGTTATTTCGCCGAGGGCACCAATCCGCGGCGAGGGCTCGCCGTCGCGCGCATGGGCAACCACATCACCTATCTCTCCGACGCAGCCTTGCACCGCAAATTCGGTCGCCGATTCCAGGACCGTGATAATCCGACGTTCTCTTTCGACGCTGATTTCCAAGTAGAGAGCTATCTGCGTCACCAGGGGATCAGTTTCGTCGAGCGCTTCGACGCGAATTCCTACCTCTACCTGACGCGAGCGATGGACTATTTCGACCTCGCGGCGGACTATGACGGGGTGCTCGCCAACGCCTTCAAGGATACGCCGACGCGGTTTTGCGTGACCTCCTTTACCTCGGACTGGCTTTTTCCGACTTCGGACTCGCGCGCCATCGTGCACGCGCTCAACGCGGGCGGTGCGCGTGTTTCGTTCGCCGAGATCGTGACGGACAAGGGTCACGACGCCTTTCTACTCGAGGAGCCGGAGCTGTTCGCCATCGTGCGCGGGTTCCTCGAGGGAGCGGCCAAGGCGCGCGGCCTTCCTCCCGCACGGCGATGACGATGCTGATGCGTTTCAAGCGCGATTTGACCATGGCGGAGGCAGCGCGCGAGCGCGGCGGTGCGCGCGTCGACCTGCTGGCGGTTGCCGACATGGTCGCGCCCGGCGCTAAGGTCCTCGATGTCGGCTGCGGCGATGGCGAGCTGCTGCAGCTGCTCGCCGAGACGCGCCGGGTTGACGGCCGCGGCATTGAGCTCTCGCGCGAAGGCGTGAACGAATGCGTGGCAAAAGGGCTCGCGGTCATTCAGGGCGACGCCGATACCGATCTTGCCGATTATCCGGACGACGCCTTCGATTACGTGGTGCTCTCGCAAACGCTGCAGGCGACGCGGCAGCCTCGCATCGTGGTCGAGCACATGCTGCGCATCGGCCGTCATGGCATCGTATCGTTTCCCAATTTCGGCCACTGGAGAATTCGCCTGCAGATCCTGCTCGGCGGGCGCATGCCGCGCACGGACAATCTGCCCTATGCCTGGTGGGATTCGCCCAACATCCACTTCTGCAGCATCAAAGACTTCCGCGAGCTCTGCCACGTGGTAGGCGCGCGGATGGAAAAGTCGGTGGCGCTCGACGCCTGGGGGCGGGCGCTGCGTTTCAACGCGCCCTGGTGGACCTGGAACCTGCTCGGCGAGCAGGGGGTATTTTTGCTCAGTCGGCGTGAGGCACCGCGCGGGACGCCCTCCCGAGCAGGGCGCTGATCCGGCGGCCTCCGAGCGAGCGGCAGTCAGTAACTCAGCTCGTCCCCCACCGCGATGTTTCCACCCTCCACGACCTCGCCATAAACGCCGCAGTCGGCATGGCCGAATGAGCGCATCAGCGTATCCGGAATCGAGAGATCGCGAATCCCGATGTCGGGATCGACGTTTGTCGCCGCGCAGCGCACGATGCGTTTGATGACCCTGAGCCGTGCCCGCCGAGCGACCGTGATCTCCTGCCCGACGAAATCAAATTCGCGCCAGGCCGGCCAGCCTGTCACGTACACGTTGCCGCGGAAGCGCAGCGGATGGACGGGTCGGCCGACGACATCCTCGATCGCCGCGACCGAGGCGAGATTGATGATCGACACCACTTTACGCGCAACGTCGGAGAAACTGAACCCGGGTGCGTGCAGCACCCTGGGCGGGCCGCGCAGCTCATCGGCACAGAAGCCCGCGAAAAATGCCTCGATCGCCGCGCGGCCTTCGGACGTGCGCAGATCGCCCCGCGCGGCCTCGCGACCTTCCGTCTCGATGGTGAGCGTATGGCTCGTATCGTAAAAGCGAGTGCGCAGCCGAGCCAAGCGTTCGTTGCGCATCAGCATGAGGTAGCGCTGTTTCGGCTGATGACGAGGGGCGGCAGGCTCGAAGCCCGAAGGGCCGTTCTCGATGGCGTAGAGGCGATCGGCCGGCAAGGTCTCCATCACCTGAAGCTGCGTGCGCGCGAGGGGCTCCGGCGAAAGCCCCTTCACCGGATAGCGGTAGATGGCGTCAATCGTTGCATTGGCCTCGGGCATCGCCGGCTTGTTAGCCGGCAAACCGCCGCCTGCCTAGCCGAGAACTCGAAAATCGCCTGCGGCCTCTACCGCCGCAAACGATCGCCTCCCATTTAGGTTGCAGAGCTTCGTTCGAGGCTCAAGCCGATTGATCGCGTACAGGTTCATGGCTTAGGTCAGGGGCGGCGAGACCCCCGCTCGGTGCGCACGCGCGACCAGCAGGCCGAGGGAGCTGACATGGATTTCGAGAAATATACCGACCGCGCCCGCGGGTTTGTTCAATCTGCTCAATCGCTGGCCCTGCGCGAGGGCCACCAGCAGTTCACGCCCGAGCACCTGCTCAAGGTTCTGCTCGATGACCCCGAGGGTCTGGCCAGCGGCTTGATCGATCGCGCCGGCGGCCGATCGCGCGAGGCGCTTTCGGCTGTCGAGGCGGCGCTCGCCAAGCTTCCCAAAGTTTCCGGTGGCGGCGCTGGCCAGGTCTATCTGGCTCCGGCTCTGGCGCGGGTTTTCGATCAGGCGCAGAAGGTCGCGGAAAAGGCGGGCGACAGCTATGTCACGGTCGAACGGTTGCTGCTCGCGCTCGCGCTCGAGAAGGACAGCGAGGCGGGACGCATACTGGCCGCCGCGGGTGTGACCCCGCAAAATCTCAACGCGGCGATCAATGCACTGCGCAAGGGCCGCACCGCCGATACCAGCTCGGCTGAAAGCGGCTATGACGCGCTGAAAAAATACGCGCGTGATCTCACTCAGGCCGCCCGCGACGGCAAGATCGATCCCGTGATCGGCCGCGACGAGGAGGTCCGGCGCACCATCCAGGTGCTCTCCCGCCGCACCAAAAACAATCCGGTGTTGATCGGCGAACCGGGCGTCGGCAAGACCGCGATCGTGGAAGGCCTCGCGCAGCGCATCGTCAACGGCGACGTGCCGGAAAGCCTGCAAGATAAGAAGCTACTCGCACTCGACATGGGCGCGCTGATTGCGGGCGCGAAATATCGCGGCGAGTTCGAGGAACGGCTGAAAGCCGTGCTGCAGGAGGTGACGTCATCCGACGGCGGTATCATCCTGTTCATCGACGAGATGCACACGCTGGTCGGCGCCGGCAAGGCGGATGGCGCCATGGACGCCTCCAATCTGCTCAAGCCGGCACTCGCGCGCGGCGAGCTGCACTGCATCGGAGCGACCACGCTCGATGAGTACAAAAAGTACGTGGAGAAAGACGCGGCGCTCGCGCGGCGTTTCCAGCCGGTCTATGTCGATGAGCCGAGCGTCGAGGACACGATCTCCATCCTGCGCGGCGTGAAAGACAGATATGAGCAGCACCACGGCGTGCGCATCACCGACTCAGCGCTGGTCGCTGCCGCCACGCTGTCTCACCGTTACATCACGGACCGCTACCTGCCGGACAAGGCGATCGACCTGATCGATGAGGCCGCCGCGCGGCTCAAGATGCAGGTCGATTCCAAGCCGGAGGAGTTGGATTCGATCGACCGCGAGATCGTGCGGCTTAAGATCGAGCAGGAGGCGCTGCGCAAAGAAAGCGATCCAGGCTCGAAGGAGCGGCTCAAGCGCCTCGAGCAGGAGCTCGCCACGCTCGAAAAGCAGTCCGCCGATATTACCGCGCGGTGGAAGGCGGAAAAAGAGAAGCTGTCCGATGCGCAAAAGCTCAAAACCGAGCTCGACCGTTTGCGGGTCGAGCTCGCGAACGCGCAACGCAAAGGAGAGTATCAGCGCGCGGGCGAACTGGCTTACGGGCGCATTCCGGAGATCGAGAAGAAGCTCAAGAGCATCGAGGCGGCGGAAGGCAAGGGTGCCATGGTCGAGGAGGCAGTGACCGCCGATCACGTGGCGCAGGTTGTCTCACGCTGGACCGGGGTGCCGGTGGAGAGAATGCTCGAAGGCGAGAAAGAGAAGCTGCTGCGCATGGAAGACCAGCTTGGCAAACGCGTGATCGGCCAGCCGGAAGCAGTCAAGGCGGTCTCGACCGCCGTGCGCCGGGCGCGCGCCGGGCTACAGGATCCGCATCGGCCGATCGGGTCGTTCATGTTCTTGGGGCCGACCGGGGTAGGGAAAACCGAGTTGACCAAGGCACTCGCCGAATACCTGTTCGATGACGAGAACGCGCTGATCCGCATCGACATGTCAGAATACATGGAGAAACATTCGGTTGCGCGCCTGATTGGTGCGCCGCCTGGTTACGTCGGTTATGAGGAAGGCGGCGCGCTGACGGAGGCGGTACGGCGGCGGCCCTATCAGGTCGTGCTGTTCGACGAGATCGAGAAAGCGCACCCGGACGTATTCAATGTGCTGCTGCAGGTACTCGACGACGGCCGCCTCACCGATGGGCAAGGCCATACCGTCGACTTCCGCAACACGCTCATCGTGATGACGTCCAATCTCGGCTCCGAATATCTGGCCAATCAGCCCGAGGGTCAGGACACGGATGCGGTGCGCGATCAGGTCATGGCGGTGGTGCGCGCGAATTTCCGCCCTGAATTTCTCAACCGTATCGATGAGATCATTCTGTTCCACCGGCTCAAGCGCAGCGACATGACGAAGATCGTCGATATCCAGGTGGCGCGCCTGGCAAAGCTGCTCGAAGACCGCAAGATCAGCGTTGTGCTCGAACCGGCCGCGCGCGATTGGCTTGCGGAAAAAGGCTACGACCCGACCTATGGCGCCCGGCCGTTAAAACGCGTCATTCAGAAATCGGTCCAGGATCCGCTCGCCGAGATGATCCTGTCCGGACGCATCAAGGATGGCGAGAAAATCGTCATCTCGGCTGGCAAGCAGGGCCTTACCTTCAACGGCAAGCTCGCCGAGGCAGCCTGATCAGAGGACGATGAAGCGGCTGCGGGCGGTCGGGGTCAGCGTCAACGGGTCTGCGCGTAACGCGAAGGCGTACCGCCGGTCATCATGGCGTCGACCCGAGTTCGTTCCTGATCGAAGGTGGCGAGCAGCGAGCCGTCGAGCACACGGCCACGCGGCAACTTTATTTTCATCGGATCGACGAAGCGGCCATTGATCAGAATTTCGTAATGCAGGTGCGACCCGGTCGACAGCCCAGTCGAGCCGATATAGCCGATCACCTGTCCCTGGCGCACCTTCTTGCCGCCTTCCATGTTGCGCGCGAAAGCCGACATGTGGCCATAGGCGGTCTCGTAGCCGTTGGCATGCCGGATGCGGATGTATTTGCCGTAGCCGCCCTCCCACCCGATCTTATCGATCACGCCGTTGCCGGCGGCGAACACCGGCGTGCCGGTCGAGGAGGCCCAGTCGACCCCGGTGTGCATCTTTTCGTAGCCAAGCAGAGGATGATTACGGCCGCCGAAGCCTGATGTCATATTGCCTTCTGCGACCGGCTTGCGGACCAGGAATTTCTTCGCGCTCTTGCCGCTCTCGTCGTAGTAGTCGATGAGGTTGTCGTCGGTTGTTTGATAGCGGTAGAACTTTTTCGTCTCGCCACCAGTGGTCAGCGAGGCAAACCATACGTCGACCTTGCTGTTGTCGCTTGGATTTTCGTCTTCGCCGGCATACAGGATTTCGAACGAATCGCCCGGCTGAACTTTGCGTTGGAAATCGACATCATAGGAATAGATGCGGATGAACTTGTCGATGGCCTGACGCGGCACGTGATTGCGTAATCCGGTCTCATAGATGCTTTGATAGAGTCGAACTCCCTTACCGTCATCGTCGTCCTCATCGCTGCTGGAGGACGCGACGCTGTTGGCCCGGCGCACATCGACGGCCACGTATTTCCCCATTTCCGACCATGCGATCATGGCCTCGACCGCGGTGTCGGTGGCGATGACGACGCGCACGGGCCGCAACCGTATGCCGTCGCTCGCGGGCGCGAGCAGAATGCGCAGCTTGTAGCCGTCGCGCGGACTGCTGTCTTTTCCGCGTCCGCCGAAGGCGGTCGTGATCGCTTTGATCTCGTCTGCCGTCGCGCCCATCTCCCGCAAGAACGCGGAGACGGAATCTCCCTTCTTGAGCACGATCGTGCGCTCGTTCCACGCATTTCCTCCGGTCACCTGTGCCGTGGTTTTGGGCAGCAAGCTGACGTTTTCGGGTACGATGCGAGGCTCGAAACCGGCATAAGGATCGCCGTGCTCGGGGGCATAGGCGGACAACGTGGTGGGAAGTGCACTCGCGAGCACCGCCGGCTTCTGCGCTAAATTTCCGTCCCAGTTCGCGGCTTCGCGCACGCGCGCGATCACCTCATCGAGCGATGCCGCCGCTGCGATCTTCGCGCGCGGCAACGCCGCGTTGAGATCGCGCGTTACGAACGACACCTCGGCGTCTGGCTCGGCGCCGGCGGCATCTTGCGCACTCACCGGAATGCCTTCGGATTGCGCCGCCATCCTCTGCGCATTGAATGCGGGAATGTTGGCGGAGAGCTCCGACACCGACAACGATAGATTGCCGGCCACGCGAATGAAGGGCCGCACGCGCACGATCTCGCGGTTGCCGCTGCCACGGCTGGTTGTGGAGACGCGAATGACCTGGCGCGCGGCATTGGCCTCGCCGGGCGGCGGCAAGCGATCGGCCTTACGCATGGCGTTGCTCACGCGCTCGGCGATCCCGGTGACGGTGGCGCGCAAGGCTCCTTCCACACGCTCCGGCACGGTGGCGAAGTTAGTCTCGCCATCGAGGGCTGCAAAAACGGCCCCGCTCATGAGGGCGGCGCCGCAAAGGCCGGTGAGGATGATGCCGCTGAGCCATTGCACCGAAACGCGGCGGCGATCCACCAGCCCGGTGCTCTCGCCGTCGACCGACAACGGCGGCTCGTTGCCGAGATCGATCTGCTCGGCCTCCAAACTCGAACGCCGCGCCGCGTGCCGTTTGCCCTGCTCCAAGCCCGACATCCCCTGCGCCCACGCCCGCGGGCGGTTTACCGCAACACCCAAAGGTGCCAAACGCGACCGGGACGACGGGCGCCGACTTGAAGGAACGGCACACGCCGCCGCCTTCACGGTCAGTCAACGACCGTGTCCTATCTCTTCTGGCCTAATCGATGGGTTCGCCGTTCGTCACGGGTCGCGGACGCCGGCGCAATTCCCCCCGAAGTGACACCTCCCACTGGAACCGACAAGAGGGACGGAGGAATGTGGCCGCAGTACGGCGTGGCAGGTCTTTGCAGCTCCTGCTAAGCCCCCCATATCATTTGAGAAGATCGCTGTTGCCGGATTGCACCGGGAGGGCGGATTTTGCCTCTGCCGGGGAGTTGACATTTGGCAGTTCGGCCCCCTATATACACCGAATTCGGCACGCCGCCGCCTCGGTGCGACGGCGCGTCTTTGAAGCTCCTCACTGATATTCGGTGATTAGGCTCCCGATCACGATCGGAGGCCGCGGGCTTCGACGGCTCTCCGGCTTCCCGGAGGGCGGGACCGCCCGGTCCCGGGCTGTTTGACAGGTGAATCGGAAGAAAGAGAAACGTGGACGGCGGAGTCCCTGCGCGCCGCGTCCCTAATCGAGGGCGTAATGTCTTCGACGGGGAGCGGCCGGACGAGACTTCGGCGGTCGACGTTTCAGGTCAACACCCTTGTCGTTACGCGGCAGGGCCTGGGCGCGATGCAAATCGCACGCAGGCGCAATCCGCGTCGAGAA
>Ga0307277_10000130_pt1 | contig 23546 bp, 22 predicted proteins | sample ER_DNA_116_FD_194473 | JGI IMG/M metagenome (GOLD analysis project Ga0307277, IMG submission 194473) | Bulk soil microbial communities from the East River watershed near Crested Butte, Colorado, United States - ER_DNA_116 | ecosystem: Environmental > Terrestrial > Soil > Floodplain | place...
CCCGGCCATGATCTTCAACGACTACATGGCCGCCGCCCTGAACGGCGCCCCGGTGGAGGGATTCCCGGCGGCCCCGCCGCCCCCGCCGCCACCCGTCCCGCCGACCACCAAGCCGCCGCCGGGGACCAAGCCGCCGGGAGGGCCCAAGCCCCCGGGAGGGCCCAAGCCGCCGCCGACCACCCGCAGTCCCAACACCGTGATCGTGCCCGGCGTGGTCGGGCTCCCGATCGGCGCGGCCAGGGCGGTGCTGAGCGGCTCGGAGCTGGGCTCCGGCCTGGCCTACACCAGCGGCCGGCCCGGCCGGGTCGCCGCCCAGAGCCCGGGAGCCGGCGGCCAGCTGCCCAGGGGGTCCTCCGTCACCCTGATGGTCGGCCGCCGCGGCTAGCCCTGGCCGGCCGGGCCGCCGAGGCGCTCCAGCACCAGGCGGCGGACCTCGTTGCCGTCGGCGCGGCCCTTGACCTGGGGCATCAGCCGGCCCATGACCTTGCCCAGCTCCTTGGGACCGCTGGCCCCCGACGACGCCACCGCCTCGTCCACCAGCCGGGCCAGCTCGTCGGGGTCGAGGGCGGCGGGCAGGAACCGCTCCAGCACCGACCGCTCGTAGGCCTCCTGGTCGGCCCGCTCGACCCGGCCGGCGTCCCGGTAGGCCTGCTCGGCCTCGCGCCGCTTGCGGGCTTCGCGCTGGAGCACGGCCACCGCCTCGTCGTCCGACAGGTCCCCGCGGGCGTCGATGGCGGCCGACTTGAGCGCCGACAGGGCCAGGCGCAGGGCCGCCGTCTCCCCGCTCTGGCGGGCCTTCATGGCCCCGAACATCGCCTGCTGCACGTCGTCGATGAGCACGGGCCGAGCCTACAGCTACAATCCACCTTCATCCCACCGCCACGTCCAGGAGCGCGACCGCATGCCTGCAGCCTCGTCCAAGGTCGCCCTGCTGGCCGGGGCGGTGACCGCGGCCGGGGCCGTCTGCGTCGGCTACGGGGTGCTGGTCGAGCGGGACTGGTACCGGCTGCGGCGCGAGCGGGTCCGGGCCCTGGAGCCGGGGCAGGCGCCGCTCACCGTGCTGCACCTGTCGGACCTGCACCTGACGGTGGCCGACACCCGGCGGGTGGCGTTCCTGGAGCGGCTGGCCGCCGAGCCGGTCGACCTGGTGGTGCTGACCGGGGACATGCTGGGCGAGCCGGCGGCGCTCGACCCGGTCCTGGAGGCCCTCGGCCGGTTCCGGCCCCGGCTGGGGGCGGTGGCGGTGCTCGGCTCCAACGACTACTGGGCGCCGCGGTTCCGCAACCCGCTCGGCTACTTCCTCGGGCCCAGCTCGCGACGCAGGCGCAGCTCCGGCCGCAACCCGTGGCGGGAGCTGGTCGACGGCCTCGAGGCCCAGGGCTGGACGGTGCTGTCCAACCGCCGCGACCGGCTCGGCGACGTCGAGCTGGCCGGCATGGACGACCCCCACATCCGCCGCGACGACCCCGGCGTGGCCGTCCCCGCCAACGGCGAGGTGCCCCCCCGGCTGCGCCTGGGGGTGGTGCACAGCCCCTACCGGCGGGCCCTGGACGCCTTCGAGCGCAACGGCTACGTGCTGCTGCTGGCCGGCCACACCCACGGCGGCCAGGTCCGCCTGCCCGGGGTCGGGGCCCTGGTGACCAACTGCGACCTGCCCCGGGACCGGGTGCGCGGGCTGTCGCGCTGGGGGTCGAGCTGGCTGCACGTCTCGGCCGGCCTCGGCACGAGCAAGTACGCCCCGTTCCGGTTCGCCTGCCGGCCCGAGGCGTCGCTGCTCGAGGTGGTGCCGAGGGCCTGAGCCTTTACCATCCTCTGTGAAGGAGGCGGACGGATGGCCAAGGCCGACGCCGAGCCCAGGGGCCCGGAGATCCACATCGAGCAGGCGATCGGCCGGCTCTACCGGTTCCTGGCCGGCAACCGCTGGACCCGCTTCCCCTGGGCCGTGGTCCAGACCTTCTCCAAGGCCGAGGGCGCCCTGCTCTCGGGCAGCATGGCCTACTACACCTTCCTGTCGCTGCTGCCGCTGCTGATGGTGGCGGCGTTCGTCATCGCCACCTTCGCCAGCCCCGGGCCGGACGCCCGCGCGGCCGTGGCCGAGGCCCTCAACCAGGTCTTCCCCGGCATCGGCAGCGAGGTGTTCGACACGGTCATCGACCAGGTCGTCGTCAACCGGGCCGCCCTCGGGGTGTTCGGTCTGCTCAGCGTCGCCTACGCCGGCAGCGGCTTCGTCGGGTCGATGACCGCCTGCCTGAACCGGATGTGGCAGCTGCCCAGCGGCCGCAACCCGGTCGGCCAGAAGATCGTCAACATCATGGTCGTGATGCTGCTCGGCTCGATCCTGCTCGGCTCGGCCCTGCTCACCATCTGGGTGTCGGCCACCGCCCAGCGGACCCTGGACCGGTTCGGGGTCCCCCGCACCAGCTCGGTGGTGTCGATGATCGAGGAGGTGGCCGCGCCGGCCTCGATGACGGTCGTGCTCCTGCTGCTGTACCGGCTGCTGCCGGCGCGCCGCCACTCCTGGCTGAGCCAGGTCCCGGGCGCCATCTTCGGTGGCATCGGCTTCTACGTGCTCAAGCGGGGCTTCGACCTCTGGGCCAGCCACTCGGCCGGCATCGGGGTCCTGCCGCGGTCGCTGGTGTCGGTGACGCTGCTGCTGGTCTGGCTCGGCTTCTTCGGCCAGCTCATCCTGTACGGCGCCGCCCTCAACGTGGTCCTGGACCGCCGCCACCGCGGCGAGCCGATCCTGCCCGAGCCGATCCTCCCCGAGCCGCCCGCGCCGACCGACGGCTGACCCCGTGGTCGGTTCCCCCCGGCGGTAGGCTGTTGAGGCACGAACCGCACCGGAACCGGGGTCATGGCCACAGAACTCGAGCCCAAGACGACAACCAAGCTGCGGCAGGTGCCGCAGCCGCCCGACCAGGAACGCTACGAGTCGCTCGGCTACCGGGCCAAGCGGGCCCTGCTCGGGCCGCCGTTCAAGACCGCCCAGCTGGCCCACGAGCGCATCTCCAAGCGGGTCGCGCTGGCCGTGTTCTCCTCCGACCCGATCTCCTCGACCGCCTACGCCACCGAGGAGATGCTGCTGGTGCTGGTGGTGGCCGGGTCGGCGGCCATCGGGCTGGCCCTGCCCCTGGCCGCCGGGGTGGCGGTGCTGCTGCTCATCCTGGTCCTGTCCTACCGCCAGGTGATCTCCGCCTACCCCCAGGGCGGCGGGGCCTACATGGTGACCCGGGACAACCTGGGCGGGTCGTTGGCCGCCGTGTGCGCGGCCGCCCTGCTGGTCGACTACGTGCTCACCGTGGCCGTGAGCGTCTCGGCCGGGACGGCCGCCCTGGCCTCGGCCATCCCCGCCCTGGAGGACCTCCGGGTCGAGATCTCGGTCGCCTTCGTGATCCTGCTCGCCTGGGGCAACCTGCGCGGCATCCGCGAGTCGGGCAAGATCTTCGCCGTCCCCACCTACGTCTACATCGCCAGCCTGGGCGGCGTGGTCGTGATCGGCGTCTACCGGATCCTGTCCGGCCACATCGACCCCATCGCCTACAGCCCGGTCGAGACCCGGGACCTGGCCGGCGTCGGGGAGCCGCTGGCCGTGGTCAGCCTGTTCCTGCTCATGCACGCCTACGCGGCCGGGACGACCGCCCTGACCGGGGTGGAGGCGATCGCCGACGGGGTGCCGGCGTTCAAGAAGCCGGAGGCCCAGAACGCCCAGCGCACCCTGGTGGCGATGGCCCTGATCATGGGCTTCCTGTTCATCGGCATCACCTATCTGGCCATCCAGCTGGACGCCCGCCCCTTCGAGGGGGGCCACCCGACCCTGGTCGCCCAGCTCACCGAGCACGTCCTCGGCGCCAGCGTGCTCGGCCACTCCCTGTTCGTGTTCGTGCAGATCGCCACCCTGTTCATCCTGGTCCTGGCGGCCAACACGGCCTTCAACGGCTTCCCCATCCTGGCCTCCTTCGCCGCCCAGGACGCGCTCATGCCCCGGCAGCTGCGCAAGCGTGGCCACCGGCTGGTCTACTCCAACGGGATCCTGGTGCTGGCCACCGGCGCCCTGTTCCTGGTCATCGCCTTCAAGGCCAGCGTGCACGCCCTGATCCCGCTGTACGCCATCGGGGTGGTGACCTCCTTCACCCTGGCCCAGGCGGGCATGACCCGCCGCCACCTGCGGCTGCGCCAGCCCGGCTGGCGCAACGGCCTGCTGATCAACGGCCTCGGGGCCACGGTGACGCTGCTGGTGCTGATCGTCATCACGATCACCAAGTTCACCCACGGGGCCTGGATGGTGGTGGTGGCGGTGCCGCTGCTGGTCTGGCTGCTGCTGCGCACCCAGCGCACCTACCGGGGCGAGCTGGGCGAGCTCAAGGTCGAGGTCAACGACCGGATCGCCCCGCCAAAGCCCCGCCACGAGGTGGTGGTCCTGGTCGAGGCCCTGGACCGGGCGACCATCGGGGCGCTCCAGTACGCCCGCCAGCTCAACCCGCTGCGCCTGACCGCCGTGCACATCGCCGTCGACCCCGAGCGGGCCAAGGAGCTGGCGGCGCTCTGGGCCAGGGTCAACATGCCGGCGCCGCTCGAGCTGGTCGACGCCCCCGACCGCAACCTGCTGGCCACCACCCAGGCGACCATCGCCGAGCTGGTGCGGCCCGACACCGAGGTCACCGTCCTGGTCCCCAAGCGCCGCTACGCCACCTTGTGGCGCCGGATCCTGCACGACAACTCCTCGGCCGGGCTGGTCCGGGCGCTGGGCTCGATGGACGGCGTCAACGTGACCATCGTGCCCTTCCGGCTGGGCCGCCGGCCCCTCCTGCGCCCGGTCTCCTCGGCGTGATGGAATGCCGTCTTCCACGTCCAGCTCGAGGGGGGGACCACACTTGGAGCGCCTACAGCACGGCGTGCTCAGCGACGACGCCGCCGCCCTGCTCGACCGCGACCGGCCCGTCGACGTCCTGGTCGGGATCCCGTCGTACCAGAACGCCCGCACCATCGGCCACGTCGTCCGGGCCGTCGAGGCCGGGCTGCGCAAGCACTTCCCCGACCGCCGCTGCCTGATCGCCGTCTCCGACGGCGCCTCGACCGACGGCACCGTCGCCGCGGCCATGGCCGCCACCACCATCGGGGACGAGGAGCTGCTGCTGCTCGACCCCAAGGTCGAGCCCCCCGACAAGCTGGCCATGACCTACGTCGGCCTGTCCGGCAAGGGCTCGGCCTTCCGGGCCATCTTCGAGCTGGCCGCCGCCGTGGGGGCCAGGGGCTGCGCGGTGCTGGACGCCGACCTGCGCTCGGTCAGCCCGGCCTGGGTCGACCGGCTGGTCGGGCCCGTCCTCCAGCACGGGTACGACCTGGTCACCCCGTTGTACGCGCGCCACAAGCTGGACGGCACCATCACCAACTCGGTCGCCTTCCCGCTGACCGCGGCCCTGTACGGTCGGCGGCTGCGCCAGCCGATCGGCGGCGACTTCGGCTTCTCGGGCCGCCTGGCCGCCCACTGGGCCGCCAAGCAGGTGTGGAGCACCGACGTGGCCCGCTTCGGGGTCGACATCTGGATGACCACCGTGGCCCTGTGCGAGGGCTTCAGCGTCTGCCAGAGCGTGCTCGGGGCCAAGCTGCACGACGCCAAGGACCCGGGCCGCGACCTGGGGCCGATGTTCCGCCAGGTCGTGGGCAGCCTGTTCGCCCTGGCCGGCCGCTACGTCGACCGCTGGGCCGAGACCGACGGCATCGCCGGCGTCCCCACCTTCGGCTTCCGCACGGCCACCTCCACCGAGGAGATCCGGGTCAACCTGGACCGGCTGGTGTGGCGGTTCGTGGAGGGGTACGTGGCCGAGCACGAGCTGTGGCGGGAGGTCCTGGCCGCCCAGCACTTCGACGGGGTCAAGGAGGCCATCCACCAGGCGAGCGAGCGGCCCGAGGGGTTCGTGCTCCCGGTCGAGCTGTGGGCCCGCATCTGCTACGACTACCTGGTGGCCTACAACGCCCAGGTGATCGACCACGACCGGCTGGTGTCCTCGATGATCCCGCTGTACTTCGCCCGCACCGCGACCTTCGTGCGCGAGGCCGCCGACGACACCCCCGAGCAGGCCGAGGAGCGGATCGCGTCCTTCGCCGAGGTGTTCCTGGCCGCCAAGCCCTACCTGGTCGAGCGCTGGAGCGTGGCCGGCCGCCCCCGGCGCCTGGGCGACCAGCGGGTCCCCGGGGAGGACCGCCGCAAGGGCGACGACACCAGCGAGTTCCTGGCCATCAGGTCCCCGTGACAGACGGGACCAGCGCCGCCAGGCCTATTACGCCCGGCGGGCTTCCAGCAGCCGTACTGGATGGGCGATGCCCTCAAGCTGCACCAGCCTCTCCCGGAACGGGCCGGGGCCGTCGCGGGTCACCAGGACGGGGTGCAGCCAGCTCGCGAGGGTCGCACCCGTCCCAGGCCGGGAGCTGGCATGCTGACGCCGCTTCATGTCTTGGGTCGTGTTCGGGCTGGTGGCCTGGCGGTCAGGGCGCCGGGGGGATGTTGCGGTTGATGCGGAACAGGTTGTCGGGGTCGTAGGTGGCCTTGACCTGTTGGAGGCGCCGGTAGTTGCTGCGGTAGGCGGCGGCGGTCCGGGTGGTGTCGTCGTCGGCCAGCTGGAAGTTGACGTAGTTCCCGCCGGTCGAGAAGGGCCGGATCCGCTCCCATCCATCCCGGGCCCAGGCCACATGCGGGTCGGCGGGGGCGCCGGGTGGCCAGGTGGCGTTGAACCCGCCGATGTAGTGGGCGTCGCGGTTGCCGACCGCCCCGTCGTCGTCCTGGTGGTCGTTGAGCGCGCCGGCGACGTGGAAGATGATCGACTGGGACAGCGGCGAGGTCACCCGCAGCGCACTGCTCCGGAACACGTCCAGGAAGTCGCTCGACAGGTCAGGGAGGAACTCGGCCTTCCAGTAGCGGTGCAGCCACTTGGGCTCCAAGACATTCAGCATCGACTGCATCGCCACATAGGGCTTGGGGGTGACCAGGTCCACGATCGGGTTCCCGAGCGCGCGAACTGGGGCAAGGTCGGCCGCGGCGTTGGCGCCGCTGTGGCACACCTGGATCCCGGCGATGGGCTTGCCGTGCCAGACCTGGGGCAGGAACGGGGCCGGCGGGGCGAGCCGCACGATCGCGGCGGCGGTCAGCTCGCGCGGCGCCTGTTCGGTGAGGTCGCGGTAGGCGGCCAGCACCTCGGCGGCCCGCTCGGCGCTCCAGACGATCAGGCCGCCGGTGATGGTCGGGCCGACCTGGTGCAGGCGGAAGCTGAACCGGGTGACGACCCCGAAGTTGCCGCCACCACCCCTTAGGGCCCAGAACAGCTCGGCGTGCTGGTCGCGGTTGGCGGTGCGGATGCGGCCGTCGGCGGTGACGACCTCGACCTCGGCGAGGTTGTCGACCGTCCAGCCGAAGCGGCGGGCCAGATAGCCAAAGCCGCCCCCCAGGGTCAGGCCGGCCACCCCGGTCTCGGACACAAAGCCGAGCACGGTGGCCAGCCCGTGGGCCTGGGTGGCCTGGTCGAGCTCCCCGAGCAGACAGCCCGGGCCGACGTGGGCGAGCTTGGCGTCGGGGTCGACGTCGACCTGGCGCATGCCCGACAGGTCCAGGGTCAGGCCGCCCGGCGCCATCGAGGTCCCGGCGATGTTGTGGCCGCCGCCCTTGACGCCGAGCAGCAGCCCGTGCTCCCGCGCGAAGCCGACCGCGGCGGCGACGTCGTGGGCCGAGGCCGGCTGCAGGACCAGGGCAGGGAGCCTGGCCACCATGCCGTTCCAGATCGCAACGGCATCGTTCCACCCCTGGTCGCCGGCCACCAGCAGCCGGCCCTGGACCCGCGAGTCCAGGTCCTGGAGCTGCTCGGAGGTCAGCGTGTGGTGTCCGCCGTCAAGTCCGGCGATGTCGATGGTGTCGGTGGTGGTCATGTCCTGACCTCCTCCCGGCCGGGCGGTTGTCCACGGGCCCGGCCGCCGGTATACTCCAAACGCGAGTAAACCGTATGCTCGCGTTTGGAGTATGTCAAGCGCCATGTCCAACCCTTCGCCAACCCTGACGACGACCTCGTACGCCGTCCTGGCCCAGCTCGCCGTGCGTCCGTGGTCCACCTATGAGCTGGCCCGACAGCGAGTCCGCTACTTCCGCTATGTCTGGCCGCGGGCCGAGAGTGCGATCTACCGCGAGGTCAAGCGGCTGGCCGCCATGGGGCTGGCCGCGGCCAAGCGCGAGTACGTCGGGAAACGGCCGCGGACGGTGTACTCGATCACCCAAGCAGGCCGCCAGGTGCTGCGCGTGTGGCTGGCTACCCCGGTGTCGCCGTTCGCGATGGACTTCGAGGCCATGATCCGGCTGTTCATCGCCCCCCTGGGCACCAAAGAGCAACTCGTGGCCACCCTCCAGCAGGTCCGCGACGACGCCCAGGAGATGCTGGCCTTCAGCGGCGCCGTCAAACAGGAGTTCCTGGACGGCCGGGCCGTGCTGCAAGACCAGGTCTACCTCCGCGCCCTGGCCGTCGACTTCTTCATCAGCCTCCTCACCACCGTCGACAGCTGGGCCGAACGGACCCTCACCGAGATCCAAGGATGGAAGGACCTCAGCCCCGACGGCAAGAACGACCGCGGCCTCCAGATCATGGCCCAGCTCCCGGCGCCGACCCCCGCCGAGCCCACCGACCACACACCAATGCCACCCCCCACCCAACGCCGGCAACGGTCCTCCAAACCAAGCAGCACCCACCGAACCTGACGCCGCCCACCTTCCGAGCGGCCGGAGCGCCCCGCGAAGGACCTTGACGAGACGACCGAGATCTCGACCCGGATCGGGCCCGGCTGGTCGGGGAAGACCGAGGACATGGCGGCGACGGCTCCCGCGCAAGGAACCCATCAAGAACCCGATACGATGGCTCGCGACCACCTCCGACAGGAAGGTCTCTGGTGCACGTCGTGATCATGGGCTGCGGGCGCGTCGGCTCCGAGCTGGCCGCCCGGCTGGAGTCGGGGGACCACACGGTGGCGGTGATCGACAAGAACCCCGCCGCCTTCCGGATGCTCCGCTACCAGTTCAAGGGCAAGAAGATCGAGGGCTACGGCTTCGACGAGGACATCCTGCGCGAGGCCGGGATCGAGCGGGCCGAGGCGTTCGCGGCCGTGTCCAACGGCGACAACTCCAACATCGTGGCCGCCCGCCTGGCCCGGGAGAAGTTCGAGGTCCCGCTGGTGGTGGCCCGGATCTACGACCCCCGCCGGGCCGAGATCTACCAGCGCCTCGGGATCCCGACCGTGGCCACCGTGAAGTGGACCACCGACCAGGTTATGCGGGTGCTCCTCCCCGACCAGATCGCCTCCGACTGGCGCGACCCCAACGCCGAGATCGCCCTGGTCACCCTGGTCCTGCCCGACGAGTGGGCCGGCTGGAAGGTCGAGGAGCTGGAGGCCGACGGCCACCGCCGGGTGGTCGGGGTCAGCCGCACCGGGCACGCCCGGATCGTCGGTCCCGGGATGGTGCTCCAGGAGGGCGACCAGGTGCACCTGGCCGTGGACGAGGACGGCCTGCAGGAGCTGCGCCCGCGGGTCCTGGCCGCCCGCCGCGGCGGCCGTGACGAGCCGGTCGAGGCCCAGCAGTGAGGGTGGCCATCGCCGGGGCCGGCAACGTCGGCCAGTTCATCGCCGCCGACCTGCTGGCCGCCGGCCACCAGGTCACCATGATCGAGAAGGACCTGCACGTGGTGGAGGTGGCCCGCCCGGCCCTGAAGGAGGCCGAGTGGTTCCCCTTCGACGCCTGCGAGGTCCTGTCGCTGGTCATGGCCGGGGTCGCCCACGCCGACGTGATGGTCGCGGCCACCGGCGACGACGAGGACAACCTGGTCATCTCGTTGCTGGCCAAGCAGGAGTTCGCCGTGCCCCGGGTGGTGGCCCGGGTCAACAACCCCAAGAACCACGGGCTGTTCACCGAGGCCTGGGGGGTCGACGTGGCCGTCTCCACCCCCCACATCCTGCGCTCGCTGGTCGAGGAGGCCGTGACCATCGGGAGCATGATCACGGTCATGCAGTTCGAGCGGGGGCACGTGTCGCTGCACGCCGTCAACCTGGCCGACCGGTCGGTGGCGGTCGGCCGGACCCTGCGCGACCTGGCCCTGCCGATGGACGCGGCCGTGGTCGCGGTGGTCAGGGAGGGCCACGTGGTCGTGCCCAAGGAGGACACCGTGTTCGCCGCCGGCGACGAGGTCCTGGTGGTCGCCTCCGAGGGCAGCGAGAGCCAGGTCCGCGAGCTGCTGGTCGCCGAGGACCGGGAGGAGCCGCCGGCCACCGGGGACGACGCCGAGGTGGACGACTACAGCAGGTCGTAGACGGGGTTGTAGAGGGTCAGGCCGCGGTCCCCGGCCACCGGGGTCCCCTCGATGGCCAGGCGGCCGCCGCACTCCACCCCGGCGATGCCGCGGCGGCCCATGAACAGCGCCGACACCCGCCCGGTGCCGTCCTCCAGGACGATCTCCAGGGTGGGCACGGCCGCCTGGGGCTGGATGCGGATCCGCCGGATCTGGCCCTCGAACCGGCCCCGGACCCTGGCCCGGGCGTTCCCCATGGGGGTGACCTCGATCACCGGGCGCCGCCGAGGTCGAGCCGGATCATCTGGATCCGGGGCGGCGGACCGCCGTCCAGGGCGGTCGCGGAGGCGTCCGCGGCCTCCCGCAGGGCGGCCGACAGGCGCTCGACGTCGATGCCGTCCTTGGCCGGCCGGTAGGGCTCCAGGTACTCGACCGCTCTGGTCAGCACGCTGACCGCGCCCTTGTAGTTGCCCTGGGTGACGTGCCACATGCCGGCCGCGCCCTGGATGATGCCCTTGAGGAAGTCGCGGTCGGGGCGGCCCTTGCGCATCCGCCAGACCTCTTCCCAGACCTCGTGCGCCTCCCAGTACATGCCGTCGTCGAACAGGGCGCCGCCCCGCCGCAGCACCTCGTCCTCGGGCAGGCTGAACGGCTCCCAGTCCGGCTTGAAGTCCGGCCGGGTACCGCGCCTGCGCGTCCCGCTCATGGTCCGATCGTACGCCACAGCGGGTGTACGCCCTCAGCGGGCGTTGGCCAGGGCGTGGGCGGTGGCCGCGATCCCCAGTATCGAGGTTCAGGCCGGAGCGGGCCTGCGGGGCGCGGCGGCCTATGCTGATGGCATGGACGTCCCACGGCGGCTGGCGGTGGGCGGGCCTCGCGGCGCGCTCGGCTACGCCGTCGCCGTCGGCGGCACGGCCCTGGTGACGGCCCCGCTGCTGGCCGTCCGGGGCGAGGTATCCGAGACCACCGTGGTCCTGGCCTACCTGCTGGTGGTGACCGCGGCCGCCGCCGCCGGCGGGCTCGGCCCCGGCATCACCGCCGCCGGCCTCGGCTTCCTCTGCTTCGACGTGCTGTTCCTCCAGCCCTACCACCACATCATCGTCGCCGACCCCCAGGACTACCTGTCGCTGGGCGTCTACCTGCTGGTCGCGGTGGTGGTCAGCCTGCTGGTGGCCTCCAGCGAGCGCCGCCGGGCCCAGGCCGAGCGCCACGAGCGCGAGACCCGCATGCTGTTCGACCTATCGACCAGCCTGGTCGCCCACGGCAGCCTCACCGACACCCTCGACGGCGTGGTCCGCACCGTGCGCTCGCTGTTCGACCTGGCCGGGTGCGCCATCGCGCTGCCGGCGGGCGACGGCATCCGGCTGGCCGCGGTCGACGGCCAGGTGCCGGACGACCTGGACGAGCGCTTCGTCGAGGTGCGCCCGGCCCAGCCCTCGGTCCAGATCCAGGGCCCGGCCAGGGCCGACCTGGAGCCGGGCCAGGCCCTGACCGTCCCCATGCGCAGCGGCGAGCACGTGGTCGGGGCGCTGGTGGTGGTGGCCGGCGGCCCCGGCTCCTCCGGGTTCGGCGAGGCCGAGCGGCGGGTGCTGGCCACCTTCGCCAACCAGGCCGCCCTGGCCGTCGAGCAGGGCCAGCAGGAGGAGCAGCGCAACCGGGCCCTGGCCCTGCAGGAGACCGACCGGCTGCGCACCGCCCTGCTGAACTCGGTCTCTCACGACCTGCGCACCCCGCTGGCCTCGATCAAGGCGTCGGCCTCCAGCCTGCTCGACCGGGAGGTGCGCTGGAGCGACGCCGAGCGCGACGAGTTCCTGGCCACCATCAACACCGAGGCCGACCGGCTGACCCGGTTGGTCCACAACCTGCTCGACATGTCCCGCATCGAGGCCGGCGCCCTCGACCCCCGGCTGGTCGAGAGCTCGCTCGCCGAGGCGGTCGGCCCGGTGGTCCGCCGGGCCCGGGCCGCCTCCAGGCAGCGGGTCGACGTGGACGTGCCCGACGAGCTGCCGCCGGTGCTGGTCGACCAGGTCCGCCTCGACCAGGTGCTGACCAACCTGCTCGACAACGCCCGCACCTACGCCGCCGCCAGCCCCATCCAGGTGGTCGCCCGCCGGGCCGGCGACGCGGTCGAGCTGCGGGTGGTCGACCACGGTCCGGGCATCCCGGGCCCGGAGCGGGAGCGGGTCTTCGACCAGTTCTACCGGCTCAAGGGGGGCGGCCGGCGGCCCGAGGGGACCGGCATGGGCCTGGCCATCTGCCGCGGGATCGTGCAGGCCCATGGGGGCAGCCTCCGGGTCGAGACGACCCCGGGGGGCGGGGCCAGCTTCGTGCTCACCCTCCCGGTCTCCCAGCGCCCGGCCCCGGCCGAGGAGCCGGCTCCGGGCGAGGAGGTGGTCCGGCGGTGACCCGGGTCCTGGTGGTCGACGACGAGCCGCCGATCGTGCGCGCGGTCGCGGCCAACCTGCGCGTCCGCGGCTACGAGGTGCTGACCGCGTCCGGCGGCGAGGCCGCCCTGGCCGCGGTCGAGACCCACCAGCCGGACTGCGTCGTGCTCGACCTCGGCCTGCCCGGGATCGACGGGCTGGAGGTGCTGCGCCGCCTGCGCACCTGGACCGAGATCCCGGTGGTGGTGCTGACCGCCATCGATGGCGAGCGGGACAAGGTGACCGCCCTCGACCTGGGGGCCGACGACTACGTGACCAAGCCGTTCGGCGTGGCCGAGCTGATGGCCCGGATCCGGGCCGCCCTGCGGCGCGCCCGCCCGGCCGGGGCCGACCGCCCGCGGGTCGTCCGGGCCGGCGACGTGGCCATCGACCTGGACGCCAAGCTGGTGACCAGGGCCGGCGCCCCGGTGCGCCTCACCCCCATCGAGTACCGGCTGGTCGAGACCCTGGCCACCAACGCCGGCCGGCTCTGCACCCACCGGTTCCTGCTGGAGCGGGTCTGGGGCCCCGGCTACGGCGACGAGTCCCAGTACCTGCGGGTCTACATGGCCAACCTGCGCAAGAAGCTCGACGACCCGGCGGCCCCGCAGCTGCTGCTGACCGAGCCCGGGATGGGCTACCGGTTCGTGGTCCCCGACGCCGACAGCGCGCCCGCGGAGGCCTGAGGCGTGCGGGTGGTGGTCGACGGCTGCTGCCGGGTCGGGCCCGGCCTGCGCCGCCTCCTCGGCGGCCAGCTCGGCGGCTCCCACACCCCCGCCGGCCGACCCCGCCTGCGGTACACTGCCACCTCGAAACGGGATGTAGCGCAGCTTGGCAGCGCGCCACGTTCGGGACGTGGAGGCCCCGGGTTCAAATCCCGGCATCCCGACCAGCCACAGAGCCCCACGACCTGGGGCTCTGTCTGCGTTGCGGCCCTTGCCGGGTCCGGATGCTCACCGATTGCTCACACCGGTGCCGAGGATGAGTCCGGCGACAACATCAGCGGCGGACTTGTCCATCGCCGGCAGCACGCTCGTGTAGGTGTCGAGGGTGGACGCCACGGTGGCGTGCCCGCGTGTTCTGGGCCGACGACGATCCCGTGCAGCGGGTCACGACCTACGCTCCTTGGAGCCTCGCCGAGGGCACCGGCCTGCTCGCCGAGGAGGTCGGCCACCCGTACGGCGTCCACGGCATCTTCGAGGACCAGGGCCACGTCATGACCCGCATCCGTGAGGAGGTCAGCGCCCGCATGCCCCGCCCCGACGAACGCCGCGACCTGCGCCTCCCGCCCGGCGTGCCCGTCCTGGACGTGCTCCACACCAGCCTCGACCAGCAAGGCCAGCCTTATGAGCTGACCTGCTTCGTCATGCGCACCGACCTCACCGGCCTGCTGTACGACGTCCCGGTCGAGTAGCAGCCAATGGCCCCGCGAAGCCTCGCCCGCCTGGCCCTGCTCGCCCTGCTGTGGGGATCCAGCTTCCTGTGGATCAAGCTCGCCCTCGACGGCCTCTCCCCGGTCCAGCTCGTACTTGTCCGCCTGGCCCTCGGCGCCGCCGTCCTGCTCGTCATCGTTCGCATCCGCCGGCTGCGGCTGCCCCATGACCGGACCATCTGGCTGCAGCTGACGGTCGCCGCGCTGGTCGGCAACGCCATCCCCTATCTGCTGTTCGCCATCGGCGAACAGACGGTCAGCTCCAGCCTCGCCGGCGCATTGAACGCAACCACACCGCTGTGGACGCTCGGGATCGGGCTGGCGGCCCGCACCGAGCGCCAGCTGACCCCCGTGCGGGTGGTCGGTCTGCTGGTGGGGTTCGCGGGCGCCCTGGTGATTCTGGCTCCTTGGAACGCTTCCAGTCCCGGTGCCGTCGGGGGCGCGCTGGCGTGTCTAGGTGCGGCGGCCAGCTACGGGCTCAGTTATGTCTACATGGGCCGCCGGCTCGCCGGCCGCGGCCTGTCGCCCCTGGTCCTGTCGGCCGCCCAGCTCACCGCAGCCACCGGGCTGCTGGCGCTCGTCACCCCGGTCGCCGGCCTGCAACCGGTCCAGCTCACCCCGGCTGTCCTCGCGGCCATCGGCATCCTTGGCGTGCTGGGAACCGGCGCCGCCTATGTCCTGAACTACCGGCTCATCACCGACGAAGGCCCCACCGCGACCTCGACCGTCACCTACCTGCTGCCGGTCGTGGCGGTGGCGCTTGGCGTCGTCTTCCTTGGCGAGCCAGCAGCCGCGCACCTGCTCATCGGGACCGGCGTCGTCCTGGTCGGCATCGCCCTGGTGCAGCGTCGTACGCCAGCACCGGCGTCCATGCCGGAAGCCTCGACCCGAAAGCGCGAGCCGTGAACAAGCAGCCTGGGACGCGCCGCGAGCAGCTCTGGTGGTGGGAGCCTCGTTCTCCCACCGCGCAGGGTGGAGGGGTTCTGGCCGGACGGTGCTGGCATGCCCGACCCCCAGCCGCAAGCGCCCCACCAACCAACCCGGCACCCGAGCCGGCCACGGCCGGCAGGCTTGATCCATAGCCGACTTCGTTGGCTCTGTCGCTTGCCCCCGGTGCTCTCTCGGCATGCCACGGTGTCCACCGTCCCCCGGTTCCAAGGGCAGGGCAGACCGCCCGGCCAGGCGACAGGAAAGGGCAGGACCATGACCGAGGCCAGCGTGAGCTTCGCCGGCAACCTCACCGAGGATCCCGAGGCCCCTTCCACGCCGGCATACGCTGGCCGCGGCAGGTCCACTGAGGACGTGCCGGTCTGCCTCCAGGTTAAGTCGTGTCGGCAGGCTCTGGCTGGCCGGCCGGGAGGTAGCGGTCGGCGTGGCCGACCGGTCCGAAGGAGAAGGCCAGCGCGATCAGGACCACCACGGCCCCGATGACGGCGTAGACCAGGGCGACGCTGCCGGTCCGCTCGACCGCCCAGCCGCCGGCCAGGGCCCCGACCGGGATGGCCGACCAGGCGAGCACGCCGGCGATGCTGATGACCCGGCCCAGGAGGTGGTTGGGGACGATCTGCTGGCGCAGGCTGACGGTGTTGATGTTGAAGAAGATGCCCAGACCCGAGATGGCCGCCCACAGCGCCAGCGCCGCCCAGTACCAGCTGGTCGCGGCCAGCGCGGTCATGAGCAGCCCGTCGAGCAGTAGGGCGCCGAGGGCGGCGGCGCTGAACGACAGACGCCGCCGCACCGGTCCCGCGGCCAGCGACAGCAGCACCACCCCGGCGCTGCCGGCCGCATAGAGCAGGGCCACCCGGCTGTCGCTGGCGTCAAGCTGGCGTTTGGCGAACACCACCAGCTGGGCGTACACGGTGGCCGCGACCAGGTTGATGAGGGCCATCATGGCCGAGATGTTGCGCAGCACCGGGTGGCCCAGGACATAGCGCAGGCCCTCGGCGACCTCCTGGCGGATGGCCCGCCTGGGCTCGGTGTCCCTGGGGGCGTTGAAGGCCCGGCCGATCAGCGCGAGGGTACCGGCCGAGACGAGGAACGAGGCCGCGTCGACCCACAGCACCTGTTGGACCGGGGCCACCGTGATGAGCAGGCCGGCCAGCAGCGGCCCGGCGATCTGGGCGGCCGAGTAGCTGGCCTGGACCCGGCCGTTGGCGGTAACCAGGTCGTCGTCGGACGGGACCAGGCTGGGGATGGCGGCGAACTCGGCGGCGTCGAAGGCGATGGTCAGGGTGGCGCTGGCGAAGGCGACCGCGTAGATCCAGCCGACCGACAGGGCATCAGCGGCGGCCAGCAGCGGGATGGTGGCGATCACGGCCGCCCGGGCCAGGTCGGTGGCGATCATCAGGCGCCGGCGGTCGACCCGGTCAACCCAGGCCCCGATGACCAGCCCGAACAGCAGGTAGGGGACGAACTCGCAGGCGGTGGTGATGCCCAGGTTGATGGGCGAGCCGGTGAGGTTGAACACCAGCAGGGGCAGGGCGAAGAAGGTGAAGGAGCTGCCGAGGTTGGAGATGGTCTGGCCAAGCCAGAAGCGTCCGAAGTCCCCCGAGAGCAGCCGGAGCCGCCGACCCTCTGCCCCTGCGGTCATGCCGGCCATTCTGGCGTACTGGTCCGACGCCGGCCAGGCCGTTGGCAGGCGGACAGGTTGGGTGTTGGACGTGGTCCCATCGTGGCCATCGCGTCCTCCCACGACATATCGCGAGTTCCGGTTGTCAAGAGCCAGTAGCCAGCTCGACCAGCGCTGCGACGGTGCGGGACGTGGGCGAAGCATGCTAGCGTTCCGCTCCGTCGTGTCCGTGCTGGTGAGGGCGCTGGGAGACGTTTCTCTACACCCTCAAGGCCGGCCCTGCGGGCGGCCGCCTCCGGCGCGGCCGTCCTCGGCCCGGCAGACCATCGGCCTAGTAAGCCACAACGTCTCGGCCGCCCGTCGAAGCAAGTAGAATCCGGGAACTCGCGTAGCAGGGGGTCCGGCAGGGCATCGTGCCACGTCAGCGGGTTGTCGCTACGGCCTGGACAGCGCTCCTCGTCGTCGGTGCCGTGCTCGTGCTCTTTGACCTGGCCCGTATCGTGCTCCTTGACCTGACCCGTTCCAACCGGCCCTCGGATCGTCGCTGCGCCGAGCTGTGGAACGGACCAGCCAACCAGACCGATCGATCGTTGGTCCGCGGCCGCGCCTTCCCGCTGGCCACGGTCCGGGGCGTCGAACCCAACAAGGCCGGGCAGCAAGGCTGTGTGGTGGTGTTGCGGGAGGGCCAGGATGGACCCTGGATGGTGTTCGGCGCCGCCGTCACCGAGACCGCGGTGGGCTGGGACGGCGGCGTGACCGGCGTTCGGTACGGTACCGATAGCCCGACCGGCGGCGTCGACGACTCTCCCAACGCGACGCTGCAGGCGGACGGGAGCCTCACACTCAACGACCGCTAGCCGACATGGAGCTGCCGCGCCCTCGATGAGGGCTTGCCAACGAGGCCGGTGGTCGCCAGGACGGGCCTCACCCTCCGGCCGAGCTGGAGCCGTCGCCGCCGGGCGCGAGATCATGGTTCGTGCCGGCCGTGCCATCTCCGTGCCATACCGAACACGACGCGACCGGTTCGCCACGGTCAACCACAGACACTCCCGGCCCACTTGACCTCGGCGCTCTCTACCGCAGGTGCGCGGCAGCACGAATGGTAAGGATGGGCTCGCCGCAGCGAGAGGAGCAGTGCCATGGTCGACAACCTCACCTCGGGCGAAGCAGACGCCATGCCTCGCCGGCCGATGGACCCCGCAGCCTACGAACGGCGATCCCGGGAGGGACCCTGCTTCGTCTGCGAGACCCTTGCCGGCAACCCCGACTACCCAGGCCACCTCGTCTGGACCGATGAGGACTCGGTTGCCTTCCTCGCCAGCTACAACACGCTGCTGGGCCACACCCTGGTCGCCCCCCGAGCCCACCGCGAACAGGTCACCGGTGACTTCTGGATGCAGGAGTACCTCGGCCTGCAACGCCTCGTGTATCAGGTCGGTGAGGCGCTCCGCCGGGAGCTGCCCACCGAGCGGCTCTACATCCTGAGCCTGGGCAGCCAGTCGGGAAACCGGCACGTCCACTGGCACGTCGCGCCCCTCCCGCCCGGAGTCCCCGATCAGGAGCAGCAGTTCGCCGCCTTCTCCTGGGCGCGGGGGATCCTGGCGCTGCCTGATGACGACATTACCGATCTCGCGAGGCGAATCGGTGATCGAGTCCAGCAGATGCGCCAGGCGGAGTGAGCGCGGGGCCACATCGGGGCCACACCCCACCCGAGAACCACGGACAACAGGGGGCTACAGCGGGCGCACACTGTCGCAGCTCAGCACCCCTTCTCCACCAGCATCCCAGGTCAGCCAGCCACTCCGGCTGTCCCTGACACGGAAGGGGTCACAGGTTCAAACCCTGTCGCGCCCACCAGGCACAACGTATCTCTAGGTCCCCCACTCAGCGCCGCTTGTCAGCAGATTGTCAGCAGATCACTTCTTGCGGCCGCCAGAACACTCTAAGCGCTGACCGATTCGGCGGCTTCAGGCGGTCCTGATGAGGCGGGATTCGTCATAAGCAGGTGAGTAGGTCGTGGGCCGACTCCAGCAGCGCACCTGGACCGCTGAGGACGGCAGCGCTCGATCCGTGGTCAAGGTCGTGGCCGAGGAACTGGGGCCAAACCTGCGGTGGGCAACGGCAACGTCCACCAGGGCGACGCGGAGCCAGGACCAGTAGGTTTATCAACGGCCCGGGAGCTTGTGCTGGTGAGTGCGGACTGCTGCGGGCGCACAAGACGGGCGGCCAGGCGGGTCTCCAGAGGGCTAGGCTGGTGTTGTCGTGGCTGGTGGCGTCGTTGGTGTGGCTGGCCTTGAGGGCATCATGGCGGCCGCGAACCGGGACGGGTCGACATGGGAGTTTCTCCGTCGCCAATCGCTGAGGCCTTCGGGCTTGGCATCCCGACCGGTCCGTTGGTGGCGATCGGGAGTGGGCCAAGCGGGGTGCACCAACTCTGGCGGCTTTCGACCACCCGGGGTCGCTTCGCGGTGAAGGTGCTCGGTCCAGATCAGCATCCCGGCGGCGTCGAGGCGTTGGAGGGGGCGGGGCGCTTGGAGTTGGCCGCGTTGGCCGCTGGAGTGCCGATGCCCCGGCCATGTCTGGTCCCGGGAACCGGTGCTGGCGTCGCCGCGATCGCCGGCTTGGGGTCGGATTCGGTGCTGGTGCGCGTCCACGAGTGGGTGGACGGCAGCATCCCCACGGCGCCAGCGCCGATCGGGTTGGCCGCTGAGATCGGCGCCGCCTTGGCCGCCATCCACCGCGTCGGCTTCGAGTGTGGCCAGTACGCGGAGGTGGATCCCTGGTATCGGGCCGCCTACGGTGCGGCGCACTGGCGCGGGCTGGCCGATCGCGGTGAGCGAGCCGGGCGTGGGTGGGCGCGGCGTCTACGCGCCACCTTGCCGGTGCTGGCCGAGGTCGAGGCACTGGTTGCGGCCAGGACGGCGCAGTCTATGTCGCTGCTGGTGTGCCACAGCGACCTGGTCCCCGGCAACGTGCTGGTGTCAGTGGAGGGTCGACCGTGGATCCTGGACTGGGACGACGCCGGGCCGTGGAACGCGGCCGAGGAGGTCGCCGCCGCCGTGGTGAGCTGGTCGACCGGCCCGCAAGGCGAACCTCGTGAGCGGGTCGCGCTCGCGCTGGTCGAAGGCTACCGCCGAGCCGGAGGCGTCTTCAGCTGCGGGTCGCCGACGGTGTTGGCCGGTTCGCTGAGCGCGGTGGCCAACTGGCTGGACCTGAACGTGCGCCGTAGCTTCGACGATGCGGCGGAGGGTCGTGACCGCCAGCAGGCCGAGGCGGAGATCGCTGGCGCCCTTCGCGAGCTTGCATGGCGGCTGGCCAGGCTGGACCGGTGGCTCGATCTCCTGGGTTGACGCAAGGACGAGCTGGCCATACCCCCGACCAGCGGTGCCGCCTGCCGTTCCAGCAACGGATACCAGTGAACGAGGCTGCTATGTGCTGCCAAGCGGCGGTAGGGTCGCGTGGACGTGAAGGAGCCCAAGCAGACCGTCGCCGGCCTGTTCGGCCGAGCCGCCGCCGGCTATGACCAGGTGGGGTTCTTCCACCAGATCGCACAACGGCTGCTGGCCCTGGCCGGCGTCGGCCAGGGGATGCGGGTGCTGGATGTGGCCTGCGGCACCGGCGCTGCCCTGGTTCAGGCGGCCCGCCTGGCCGGCCCTACCGGACTAGCCGTCGGGGTCGACCTAGCCGAGCCCATGGCCGCCGTGGCCGCCGGGCGGCTGCGGCGGCTGGACCAGGGCTGTGGAGTGGTCGCGGTGATGGATGCCGAGCGGCTGGGCCTGCGGGCCGGCTGGTTCGACGTGGTCTGCTGCGCGTCAGCGATCTACCTGCTCGGCGACCAGGCCGCGGCGGTGCGCCGCTGGAAGGAGCTGCTGCGCCCGGGCGGAACGCTAGCGATCTCGGAGTTCGGCGAGCTGGACGCGCGCTGGGCCTGGAAGGACGAGCTGCTGGCGTGCTTGGGGCCGCGGTTAGGGCCGCTGGGCGGTGGGCACCTTGGTCCCCAAGAGCTGGAGAGTCTGCTGCGGTCGACCGGCGGGAGCACGGTGCAGGTTCAGGTCGAGCGGTTGGACGTGGCCTACGCCGACGCTGATGCCTGGTGGACCCAGCAGTGGGCCCACGGCGAACGGCGACCGCTGGAGCAGATGAACCCTCGGACGCTGGCCGCCTACCGGGCGGCGGCCTTCGCCGCGCTCGAGGCCTGCCGGGAAGCCGATGGGGCGTTGCACTGGCGGCCAGAAGCCATCTACACCATCGCCTCGATGTGACGATCCTTGGTCGCTGTCTGGGTCAGAGCTCGGGTAGGTCGGGGAACCAGTCGTCGGCCGCAAAGGCCCGGCGGACCTCCGGGCGCCGCAGATCGGGAACCTCGACGGGGAGGCTCCCGGCCAGACTGGAACGCATCGCCTGGATCCCGGTGACCGACAGCTCGACGCCGAAGTGCACGTCCTGGTCGGGTGGCGTCCGGTGGCGGACGGCGTCGGCGAAGTCGCGCAGCATCAGCGTCTCGGCTACCCCGTCGCCCATCGGGTCGGCGTCAGTGGCGGGGAACTCCGGCGGCCAGGGCAGGTAGACCTCCTCGGCCCGCCGCCAGTCCTCACCGTCCTTGACATCCCAGACCACCCGCAGGGTGCGGGTGTCGCCGTGGCGGAGGTTCTCCATCAGGCCGCGGTCGCCGTGGATCCGCACCCACGCTTGCTGGCTGCCTTCTAGGAAGCCGTGGAGGGACTTGAACACCGCTCCGTTGTCCAGGCGGACCACCAGCAGCGCCGCCCATCCCCGACCCTGGCGGGCCCGCTCCAGCGCCTCGGGCCCGCTGGCGGTGGGGGCCACCAAGCCGCTGACCTGCACCGGCCGGGTGCTGGTGATGGCGGCGACCGGGGCCAGGGAGTGGGTGCAGTAGTAGGTGGCGGGGGTGCGGGCCCGCCAGTGGCCCCGGTCGTTGACCATCGAGGCGAGGTCGTCGGGCTCGTCCAGGTACTCGGCCTCGGCGTAGCGAACCTCACCGATGTCGCCGGCCGCATAGCGACGGCGCATCTCGCGGGTCAGGGGCATGTAGGGGTAGTTCTCGGCGAACATGTAGACGCCGGCCGACCGCTCGGCCGCCTCGACCAAGGCGACGCCCTCGCCGACGGTGCGGCAGGCGGCGGTCTCCGGGACGCTCAATCCTCGGTCCAGGGCACGAACGGCGACCGGGGCGTGCTGGTCGAAGTCGTTGACCAGGATGACCGCGTCCATGGGGTGGTCCAAGAACGCCTCCACGTCCCGATAGCCGGCGGTATCCAGCTCACCGACGGATGCCTCACGACGCCGGTCATCACACTCGCACACCGCGACCACCTGCATCCCGGCAGCTGGGCGAGGCGGGCCAGCGAGGCGCCGCGGCGCAGCCCCAACACCCCGACGCGAACAGCCCTGCCCATCAGCCTGCTCCATGGAACCGACGATGCGACCACCTGAGCCTGACCGCCGTCCGGCACCCGAGCAACCGCTTTCCAGTCCATCCTGAGCGCGCCATCCAGCACTGAGACGGCGATGCTCCTCGGCACGCCGGCTCGTGCCGGTTCCGGGTGAGCAGCATGCCAGCGTTCCGCTCCGTCGTGTCCGTGCTGATGAGCTTCGTTTGGGAGAAGTTTCTCTACGAACTCAAGGCCGGCCCTGCGGGCGGCCGCCGGAGGCGGCCGTCCTCGGCCGGCAGCACGACGGCGGACCTAGCCAGCACGGGCTGGGGCACGCATCATGCGCCAGAGCCCTTCCCTGGGAAGGCCGAGAGGAGGCGCAAAGATGCCACGCCGCCACCTCCCGAGGTTCGAGCGGCAAGACCTGAAGTGGCTCGTGGTTGCGGTCCCCTTGCTCGTGATCCTCGGGGTCCTGCTAGCGTTCAGCATCGTGGCTATTGTCAATTTCCTCTATTGGTTCCTTGATCACTTGTGCATCGACCAGTGCTAACCGGCCGCACCGAGCGGCTGCCGCACGGCCTTCGGCCGTTTGCCAACAAGGCAGTGGTCGCCGGTGATTGGTCTCACCCTCCACTCGAGCTGGTGACCGTTGCTGCCCGGCTGGAGCCAACGTCGCCCCAGCTGGCCGTGCCCGTAGCACCGGTCCCTGACGGTCCTCCACGGACAACAGCGGTCGGTCGAGAGACGCGCTGAGCAGCGCCATCGGCGAAGCAACCCACCTGGACCTGGACGGACTGCCCGGACACGCCTTCCAAGCTCGTGACCGCTGGGCCACACCGGGCCACATCCGGGCCACGAATGACCGGATCGCAGCGGACAACAGCGGTCACCCTCGGCCTACCATCTGCCCAGCTCACCAGCCAGGCATAGGCGAGTGTCGCAGGTCGCCTGCGCCGGCCGGCGGTCCCTGGCACGGAAGGGGTCACAGGTTCGATCCCAGTATCGCCCACTCACGTTTTCGCAGCTCAGAGCAAGTTTTCGCTCTCACAGCACCCCCTTCGTGCACCGACCGTTCACCGAGACGAGGACACGTTCGCGGCCACTCAGTCGAGACAGAACTCGTTGCCCTCGATGTCCTGCATCACGAGGCACGACTCGTTGTCGCCATCGGCAGGCAGTAGTCGCACGCGTACCGCGCCGAGCGCGACCAGTCGTGCGCATTCGGCCTCAAGTGCGGCCAGGCGCTCTTCACCCACGAGCCCGGTGCCGACCCGCACGTCAAGATGCAGCCGATTCTTGACGACCTTGCCTTCGGGAACGCGCTGGAAGAACAGTCGCGGGCCCACACCTGAGGGATCAATGCATGCGAACGCTGAACCCTGATGCTCAGGCGGCAGCGCGCGATCGAAATCGTCCCAA